>Ga0099822_1000387_pt1 | contig 39080 bp, 15 predicted proteins | sample CowpeawhiteBW_FD_76839 | JGI IMG/M metagenome (GOLD analysis project Ga0099822, IMG submission 76839) | Root nodule microbial communities of legume samples collected from California USA - Cow pea white BW | ecosystem: Host-associated > Plants > Roots > Nodule | place: USA: California | collected... | reverse complement strand
GCTTTTGGGATGATGACCCTCTCACTCCACCAACCTTACCTTCTTTAATTCTGACTTCAAAAAGTTCATCTTCAGATGCATCATCTCCTCCAATAGGTACATCAAACAGACCATCATCTCCTTCAGCAACATATAATTCCTCCTTAGATTCATTCCAACTATGAACATCAAAATCTTCATCACTCTCACTACTGCCCTCAGATGATTCCACATCAACTTCTTCATCAGCTGCAACCTCATTACCACCATACGCCAACAAATGAACTATCTGAGGTTCAGACACCATGTGTACAACAAAAAGATGCACTTGGCCATTGAGTATGGCAATATTCACCATATGGCATGCCCATTTGTCATCACTTAGCAACTCTAACCTTCCTTCCAACACTGAACCTCCGCCCACTGAATACCACATCTCTTTGATGTTCACATACCCCATTTCCTTCAGAATGGACAATATTTCGATGTAGCTCCATCTATCTGGGTCACATGTAAGGGTATTGCTCTCACCCACGTATTTTAGTGACCCATCATTTATAAACTTTCCCCCATGGTGGAAGACAACTTCAAAGTGGTCGTTCATTTGTAATCTATAAAATTGCCCAAACAATAATACCAAATTTACAGTCAATATCACATACACACCGACAAACAATTTAAAATGGGGGACCACAACTATAACACCGTCACTTTCACACAAACGGTGGACCACAAAATTGATTAAACAAATACACACCCAACCACATTACTTAAAAAGCACATTCAACCGACAAACGCGTATAAAAACAACACCCTAAAGCATACCAACACACCAATTTCAAAGCAAACGCATTCGAATAAAAAAAAAAACTAAATCCATGCCCTGAAGAGAACGAAGAACATGGGTCTAAAAAAAACATACCTTTGATCGCCTTTTCCGAACGATTTCACCTTCTCCGTACGATTTCACCTTCTCCGAACGATTTCACCTTCTCCGATCGATTCGCCCTTCGATTTTGCAGAAGCCCCGATCGCTTCTTCCTCCATACCTTCTCACTTCTCACTCACCTTTTCAACTTTCCAAACTTAACACTTTCAAAGACTTAATTTTTTAATTCAAACGCAAATTACTTTATTAGATATTTTGAAAATACCATGTCAGAAATAAGTGTCATACCACGTGTCAAATATTTGTGTCAACAGATCTTGTTCATTCGTCAACGTTAATGACTTTAACGGCTCAATGAAAATGTACCTGATTGATGCACTTAAAATAACTTAGGTACCAAATTGAAACTTTTTTTCGCCGGGTACCAAATTAACACCCCTTGACCCAAACTGGATACCTTACGAGTAATTAAACCAAAATATATTTAATGAGACTCTTAATATTATTTACGAGGGAAAATTGAACCGAGAAATATTTTTTTCTTTCTCCAGATATTTCATATATCGACTCCTTCTTTCACTTATGTATATATAGAAGATTTATTGATTTATTTGTAGAAGAAACAATACACTCAACCAATCCTGCAAATCTAGCTCATTCATAGAACATAATTATGTTATCTAATTATGAACCTTATATAGTATTCATCTTAAAATTATACCTCTTTAATAAAATTATAAAACCATCAAATCATCAAATTATAAAAATCATAAAATTATAAAATTATAGATTAAAAATTTTAAAAATTATAAAATTACAAAAGTTATAAAATGATAAAACTGTAAAAGTATAAAATTATAAGTTATAAAATTATAAAATTATAAAATTATAAATTATAAATTATAAAATTGTAAAATTATAATATTATAAAATTATAAAACTATAAAACTATAAAAATATAAAATTGTAAAATTATTAATTTTAGAATTATAAAATTCTATATTTAGAATTATAACTATGAAATTATAAAGTTGTTAAATTATAAAATTTAGAAATTATAAAACTATAAATTCATAAAATTTTAAAATTATAAATTTGTAAAATTATAGAATTAAAAAATTATAACAAAATTATGAAATTACTAGTCAAAATATACATGTATTCACTTTTTTTATGATTAAAAGTAAAAAAAATATTATTATTCTTATAATTATGAAATTAAATATATATAATTTTTATAATTTTATTATAAATAGTTTCTATTATTTTAGGTGGTTTTGTATAAAAAAAATATTAATTTTTAAAAATATCAAATAAAAAAAAATCAAATATAAAAAAAACAGTAAATTTGATTAAAAAAGTTATTTTCATTTAATATAAAACTTTTATTTAAAAGATAAATTTGAAAAATAAATATAAGCATAAGCATAAAAAAATAATTTATCTATCCAAATACATAGATAAATTATTAAATCATATAAAATTATAAAATATAAAATATGGAAATCATGAACGTGATGAGAGTTAAATAAACTAAGAAATCATAACAACAATCAATCATCAAGTTAGAAATAACAGAAAAGATATACTAATTAATTAAAATTTAAAGCCATTAATATTTAATAAAAAACAAAAAAGTTATCATAAACTTAAATTATAATATTTAAATTAATTAGACTTCAAAATATAAAGGGTTGTAATCCATACTTATATAAAAATCTATAATTCCGTTTTTAAATACTTAATAATTTTTAATTATAAAATTATTTTAAAAAAATATAAAAATTATTTATAATAAATCATAAAAATTATTTATATTTATAATAAAATTAATTTTTTTTACTATCGTAAAAAAAAACTGTTTTAACTAATAATTAATAAATATGATCACTAATAATTAACAAATGTGATTAAATAACTACGGGATTATACATTTCGTAACCTTCTTCTTCTCCTGTCCTTGCATAATAAAAAAAGTGATGCAGAATCCGAATATTGTTTGAAGCTAGAATCGCACGACGTCGTTCGTCTCTTGAACGCGTGGCGTCAAGTTTCCCTTTCTCACTCGACAAACTAAACTGAAACTGATACACTGCGTTCGTAGCAAGCAAAACAAGCTACTACTCTGAAGTACCAAACAAATAGCAACTGAAAAAGTGAGAAAAAAAAGGAGATAAAAAAACGTCTGAATTCAACAATGGCAGAACCTAAGGTTAAGTACGATCGCCAACTCAGGTACTCTCGCTATTTTCTTATTTACCTAATTTTCCACTTCGTTTTAACCTAACATTGTTCGTCTAAAAAACCTAGCCAACTCAATGGCGCGGCGGAGAACTAATTTTTGGTATGAGTATTGGACTTTCTTATTGTGGTACGCTGTCAATTGATTCACGTTTTAATTAGTTGATTCACGCACGTGTTAATTAGTTGAACGAGTGGATTTTTTGTTAAGGCGTGTGAATTCGTGTGAATGTTGTGAAATATTGACTGAAGGTCCATTTGGTGTTTGGGGTTTGGTGATTTGATTAAATGTTGTGAAATATTGATGAACTCGAGTGGAATTTTCTGTGTTTGAATAGATGCATCTTGTAATGGAGATGCTTTTAATACGCAAAAGGCAGAAACTAGTTGTTATTTTGTTTAGTGAAATGTTTTGATTTGTAGTGGCAGGAAGAGTAACTGTTCTCATTCTTGTGCTTCCTTTGTGAATTTTGTCTATGTGCTTGTGTTTTATGTATTTGGATCTGAAATTAGAATCTTAAGGTCGTTTGGTTTGAGAAAAGGTATGATGTTTCATTTTCTATTTTAAGCTTGTATAGGGAAACGGAAATAATAGAAAGTTTTTCACTCTTTCTTGTATATAAAACGGGAAATGCAGAAATGAAGTGAAAATATGGTGTTATTTTAGTAATTGAAGATTTAAACAGAAGATTGTGCTTGTCTTGCCAATTTCTATTAACTTCTTTGGGGACAGTCTTTGAGACATCTCTTGATCTCATCCATATTTCATTATTTATTTGAAAATGCAGAATATGGGGTGATCAAGGACAAGCAGACCTTGAGAAATCTAGTATTTGCTTACTTAACTGTGGTCCAACAGGTTCTGAAACGCTCAAGAATCTTGTTCTTGGTGGGATTGGAAGCATCACTGTAGTTGATGGATCTAAAGTTGAAGAGGGTGACCTTGGAAACAATTTTTTGGGTACAGCAACTTGTTATTCTACCTGGTTATGCGTTTCTGAAACTCTTTTAGGTCTCATTTTATTCTCATAATTGTAGTGGACGAGTCAAGTCTTGGAAAGTCAAAGGCAAAATGTGTTTGCTCATTTCTTCAAGAGCTGAATGACGCAGTTAAAGCTAAGTTTGTAGAAGAGTCTCCTGAAACATTGATTGAGACAAATCCATCATTCTTTTCTCAATTTACTTTGGTTGTTGCCACTCAGGTATGCTACTATGATGCACTCAACTCCTATGAGATAAATAATTCGAGTTTGTATGCAAACATGATTGTTTGCCTCTGTTCATAATTCTGTTTTTTCGTGTTTCTTTGTCATTGAAAGAAAGCTATCAATTCATCAATTGACAATATATCTTTATTATTCAATTAAGGTAACCTTTAACTTTGATAAACTTTCAGCTCGTGGAATATTCAATGATTAAGCTTGACCGAATCTGCAGGGAGGCAAATGTGATTTTGATCTTTGCTCGCTCCTATGGCCTTACAGGGTTTGTTCGAATTAGTGTGAAGGTAATTAAATAAATGGACAATTTTAAATTCATTGTATTTGACGATGTTACATGTTCAAGGAATGATATGATGCCTGAGGAAATGAGCTATTATTTTTTATCACCAATTTAACTTTGATCTAATATTTGACTTGTCAGAGAGTTTAAAAATAATTGAATGTGTCCATTTGGAAAATTGTATTAAAAAGAGAAGGGAAATAGTGGCTGGGATTGCAATACCTTTATTAAAGCATTGGTGTGTTTGTGAGCATCAACATAATTTGCATGCTTTGGTTTAATAGTACTTTTTGTTGTCTTTATTAGGAACATGATGTGATTGAGTCAAAGCCTGAACATTTCTTGGATGATCTACGTTTAAATAACCCTTGGCCTGAACTCAAGAGGTATAGAGTAGTTTTATCTTTCTTTCGGCTAATTTTTTTCTATGCTAAGATAAGGGCAAGCCTTGGCCCTTGGTGCAATGGTAAGGTTACTGCCGTATGACCCGGAGGTCATGAGCTCAAATCATGGAAATAGCCTCTCCAGAGTCTCCAGTAATGGGGTGAAGGCTGTTTACATGTGCCCTTCCTGGACTCCACTAGGTTGGACCCCTTGTGCACTTTGCTGCTCATTTCGTGTGCTTGTATAGTAAGATTTGGTTTTTCCTTCATCTATGTCACTAGTCCTGTCAACCTAAGTAATTCCTGAAAAGCTGAGACCATAGACATGTTCCTTCCCCAGTTTCACTTGAATTTTTATTTCATGGTTATGTACAGATTTGCAGATGACATTGATTTGAATGTTCAAGATCCTGTGGTCCATAAACACGTACCATATGTTGTCATTCTTGTCAAGAAGGCTGATGAGTGGACAAAAAGCCATGGTGGTAGGCTTCCATCGACTAGAGAAGAAAAGAAGGAGTTCAAGGTTGTTGTTAAATCATTTAGTCTTTTTTTTATCTACTGTTATTCTTGTTATATAATTAGCTTTGAATGTGAATATGTAGGAGCTTCTTAAGGCTGGGATGGTTGCACAAGATGAAGATAATTATAAAGAGGCTATTGATTCATCATTCAAAGTATTTGCTCCCCGAGGAATTAGTAAGTAGATAATTTTTTATTGACTTATTTTAACTTTTTTCCTTTGTTAATCTTCATTTCAAGAATCTCTGTGTCCTTTTTGTTTTATTGGATAGGGAGCATGACTATGGATTTTTTTTGGGAGCTTGTAGGTTTAAATTTGACAGGATGCTTGGAGGTGGGACAATAATAATACTAAAGAAAACTGTTTTGTTTTTTTAAATTTCAAGTGTTCTATGTTAGGGTTCCAAAAATCTATTTGTTGAGTTTTGCACTGAAGTTACTATCAACCTGTTTGATGGAGAATTCTTCCTCTGTGAAAAATGACAAATCCATACATTGCTTGCTATGAAGAATGTATCCTTACCAGTTAAGGGTGGTGTTATGTGAATTGCTTTTCTAGTTTTTATTTTTTTCTTCAATAAAAAAAAAGTTATTTTCTTCTAAAACTAGAATACGTAGCTATTGTATAAACATTTACATCTGCAGCCCAATAAAAAATATGATTTATTTTCTAATGTTGTGTACTTTCTTAGGTACGGAGTTGCAACAGATACTAAATGATAGTTCTGTTGAAGTGGATTCTAATTCGTCAGATTTTTGGGTATTGGTGGCAGCTCTGAAGGTTGGTGCTTCATCATCACATTACGGGCTTTGCTTCACTTGATGTGGAAAAAATCATATATATTTAAAATTATAATGTTTTTTTATTGGATGGCAATTAGTTAGAACTTGTGAAATTGAAGGCTGGAGTAGTAACAGAAAGGTGTTACCTGTGAGTTTGTTGTAATTCACTGCTGTGAGACAACTGTTATTTGTGTGAGTGGTCTTGATTGATTGCCTATACTTTGGTGATTTGATGGTACATTTCTCACCCTTTTGCAGGATTTCATTGCAAATGAAGGTGGCGGGGAGGTACCCCTTGAAGGATCTATACCAGATATGACTTCTTCCACTGAGTAATTATCCAAAAATTTACAAATTTTCAGAGCAATTTTTATTTTCTCTAAAAATTAATGATCATTAGTGTTGAAAAATCATGATAGAATATTTACATTTATTTTATAGCGGTCTATAGGCAACAAGATCTCTAATTTAGAGGAAACCATATATCCTCTACTTTTTTCTAATTAACATAATAAGCTCACATAAATCAATTTCTGTGCGGTCTTCATGCATATAGTTTCAGCCAAATATCTCTGGTTCTTTCCTTTTGAATAGTTAGTTTATTTACCTGAGATATATTGATGTTCCTGCAGGCAATATGTGAATTTGCAGAATATCTATCACGCTAAAGCTGAGGCTGATTTTCTTGTAATAGAACATCTAGTGAGAGGTATATTGAAGAAGATTGGTAGAGATTCAAATAGCATTCCAAGGTCAACGATTAAAAGCTTCTGTAAAAATGCAAGAAAACTCAAAGTAAGCTTGTGAACTTTCAATCAGATTCAATTTATATAACTAATAATGATTGTGAATGATCTCCATATTTTTGAATGATTATTTGCTTCAATCTGTCTGGTTACCACATGTCTTTGCTTATCTATACATAATGGACAATTGGCTAGTTTAAATAAACTTCATAACAAGCACTTTCTAGAGAGACAAATAAAATGAATCCAAGAAGTAAAATGACTATATTTCTCATTTCATTTATAAGTTAAAATCAACTAATGTATTTTAACTTTTTCAGAGGCTTCCTTGTCTAACTTCTCTATAAGCACCTATAATTTAAAGAGCTTGGCATTCTTGTCTTTGAAAAGTCTTAACTATTGTGGATTTTACCCGTGTGGTATACCTGACTGTCTTTTAACTTGCGATACTCTACTGTTGTCTTCTGGTATTGCTAACGAGTGCCTTAAGGGCACCAAGGGTGTATTATTAACTTATTTTAGTGAAAACTTTCCACTCCCTTAGTGCTTAACCAATGTTCTGAAGGCATTTGTTAACCTACTTAGCTTGAAATGAAATAAGATGATGTATAACCTACACATGGCTTTTATTGTGCAATTTAGATTAAGTGAATGCTTCTAAGGAATTCTCCAAGGGGCTGCTTATTTGCTTTCATCCGTTTGCTGCAGTAATCTAATTTAGTTAGATTAAAATTTTTTTAGCTGGCTCAAAATAAATCAAGCATTGGTTAGGTTCTATTTAATTCCATCACTGCCCATTCTGATTCCACTCAATGGCACCTTGGTGATTCTATGACCCAATTTTCCTTACGCTCTAAGAATGTGGCTATTTTTTTTTTTTTTCATTTGTAGCTTTGTAGAATGAACATTCAAAAGGATTACACTATTATTTTTTGTTTTGGGATCCAAAAGATCGATTGAAAATTCCACCAAGTTCTTGTTAATGGTAGAGTATTATTTCTATCGTTATTGCTGTTAATGAATCATGGAAGTTGGGTATATTCTGTGTCTATGATTGCAAATGTTTATTTCTCCCTCAGCTTCTTTCCTCCCCCTTTTCTAGTATGTAGGGCAATTGCACGATTGCAGATGCCTGCAAAGTCTTCTGTACTGATCTTAATTTTTATTTTGTAGGTTTGCAGGTACCGTCTAATAGAAGATGAGTTTAATGCTCCAAACTTACCTGATTTACAGAAGTACTTAACTGATGAGGATTCCAGGTTATGTTCATTTTATAAATTGTTTCTTGGATGGTTTTTCATATTACAAATTAATCTGCGGAAATTTGTTTTGCTGAAAAGCTGCTTTTGTGGTTACGGGTTGCAGCATTGCCATGGGAATTTATATTTTGCTTCGTGCGGCTGACCGGTTTGCTGCCAATTACAATAGTTTTCCCGGACAATTTGACAGGTAATGATGCTTCACACTGTTCAGGGTCTGAAATCTCAGTATTTTCCTTTTTTATAATGGCACTTATTTTTGAGATTGGTTTTTGCTTATTCGTTGATTGTTGTGAAGTGCCATGGATGAGGATATACCTCGATTAAAGAGCACAGCAATCAGCTTACTTAATGATTTGGGATGCAATGGTGCCACTTTGGCTGAGGACCTTATCAACGAGATGTGTCGCTTTGGTGCTGCAGAGCTTCATGCTGTTGCTGCTTTGGTTGGAGGAATTGCATCGCAAGAAGTGATCAAGGTTAGCTAGTCTAGCTCATCCTGAATAGTCTCGTTTGCAAGCTTTTCATCGCTTGGGTTGTTTTCTTAGCCTATAGTGAGAAAATTTTGCAACCTCGTCTTGGTCCAGTCACATTTTGTCTTCCATTAACCCAAGCCATGGAAGTTAACACAGGAGACACTAAATACAAATTACAAGCTTAAAAATAAGTCAGATAAACTTGTCCTTTTGTTGTATTTTCCCATCTTTTGAAATGATCCCTGCTTGAGCGAGGGACGTTTTATTAAAAAATTTCCTTGTTCCAACACAATTCATCATAATGCGTCCAATGCCCAATGATCATGGCCCGTCTTGGCCGGGTATTGTGTATCCAGATTCAGATACAAAACCATGTAACAGAAGAAAGCAGTATCCTCATTCCTGCTCAATGTCATATTCACTGGACCCCAATTCATTATTTTATCAATTACCTGTTCCCTGATCTATGAAACCAAAATCTTAGGTTTTTTAAGAAAATAAAATGGAGTCCAAGAGTTCGATTGTGGATTTGGACAATAACATGTGTATATGGCCAACATTTATAGTGTATGAAGTTTCCTGTTGATATTATCAGAGTTTAGGTGCGGAAGGTTGTTAAACAAGTAGTGAGCAGGTTACAATGATAATGGATTCACACGAGGGGATTCATGCCATAGATAGGACTTGGGTTGGGAATGAGGGTATTGCTCACTAACCTCCTATAAATAATGTATGTGAACAGTAGTGGATCTAAGATTGTAAGTCACTGGGAGCAAATAAAGTGGTGTATTTGTACACTTTCAACTACACACATGTCTATCACAGAGTAACGGCCAGTGAGTTCAAATATATAAGATTAGGGAGGAGGTAAAATAAATTTTGTTCAGATACTTAGTAATAATTTTAACACAACCACTGTTTGTGAAGATGAACGCTACTGAAAAACTAAGAAAATGAGGTGTAGTAGTTGGGAACCAATGTAAAAAGGCTTACACCGGAAGCTAGATATAGCTGTAGTATGATTGTATGATATATAGGTAAGTATTCCTCAACACATTCTCATACTCGTATAACTTAAACATTGAACAATAGATATGGATAATCACCTTATTATTATCCATTTTTTAGGAAAATCAGTTTTTCGACTAAGCATCCATCACAATGCATTTGAATCGAGGTTGTTCACAGTATGATAATGGGATTTTGTAGTTTCAGGTAGCCATAGTCTTGCAAAATCGTCTTAAATGCATGTTCTAACAGCGGAAGTTAATTTTGTTTGTCCTATTTAATAATTATATTGTATTTGATTTGGGAATCACGGTATTTATGTTTGTCGCAGCTCATAACAAAGCAATTCGTACCAATGTCCGGAACCTACATATTCAACGGCATTGACCACAAATCACAGCTGTTGTCACTATAACTGCTTGTACCATGGTAATAGTTACTGTTTTGTACTATGGTTCAATTTCGTATTCTCAACATAACTTTTAATGGTTCTGCCATCAGAAGAAGATTCAGGGTTGATGGAGCAGACAATCGTTTATCCTTTAATCTTGCGCGCACTACCGAGGGCTTTTTGGCTCGTTAGGATTCTTCTTTTATACACAAATTTTGTAACCGAATATGGATGAGACTAACGTCAATATTGGAAGATATTTATTTGCAAAATCTAAGTGCTCTTCTTCCTAATGAAATGAATTATTTGCCTACATGTTATCTAGAGTGTCTTTTTAGCTGCAGCGATAAGTATAATTGCCTGGTTGTCGAATTTTCATGGACAATACTGACTAAAATTTTGTATTGATCCTCTACACTGAGGCCTTTTTATTCATTCCTGCCAAAATAAATATAAATGTATAAACAAGAATTAGATAAGAAAAAGGGTCTATTGGAACACAAGAGCATGCCCATTTCTATAATACTAAACAAAATGGCAGATGTAATAATCCACCCGTGATCTAATTTAATATCTTTCATGTCACATTTAATTTTAAATTTTAATCATGTTTTTCATTTTTGCACACGAAGTTTTACTGTGACATTTCTTTAGCTTGGATTCAGAACGTAATTGTGTAATCATAAATTTTTTATTTATTTTTTAATTAAAAAATTTAGTATCTTTGATGTCGCGTTCATCGTTCGCTACTATCTTTTATTTCGTATAGGTTTTCCTCATATATAAAGAAAATCGTTTGATAAGGAAAAAAAAAATTGAAAATTAACGTTACATTCAATCAACATACTTCCTACCCTAATTTTAAAGTTTGTAAAGCAGAAAATGGGATTATTTTTTCAAATAAAAAGGGGAACACCTTCTATTGCTTTAGCCGCTGATGGCTTGGAATGGCTACGATGGTTCTTTGCCTTAGAATTTGCTTCTGGTTTGGTAAACATGCCACAACGCTGTTGCTTTTGTAAACTCGTGTTCGAATAATTATAGCATGGGCAAAAATGTCCTTAGATGTCATTTGTGCTATTGTTACAATACAAAAAGGGCGAAACTCGGAATTATGAAATAGTAAAATCAACAACAAAATATGAAACTAGCGAGTCTATGTAGTTTCTATGCGAGGGGAAGCTGAGTATGGAACAGATTTTGACGGCATTGAAGTACAAAAACATTCAGGTTACTGTAATTAATCTGCAGTTGCTGAAGCTTCTCTCTTGTCAGGTTTGTACACACTGAACTCCCCGAAGTCCCTTCTTCCACTGGCAAAAATAGTGTCCAAAATCAAAGCCTCGAGGAAAGGAATGATAAACTCAGTTTCTATACACATCAGTATTACAAGTCTATTCTGCAAATAACTACCTAATAGACAGCAAAAATAACATATAAAGATTTTGGGATATTAACAAGATATATTGAGGACGATTTTAAGCATCATCAATTACCTTGGAAACTGAACGAAGTTCAAAGTAAATAAATAAATTAGATGGCTGGCCAAATAATGTGATGCCGAATTTTGAATATAAGTATATTCGCAATGTTATGATGTATGAAAACTAAAACTAGTCTCCTTTTCCGAATCGTGAATAATTAGTCCTTTTTGCTCCAACTAGAAAATGATTTGTTTATATTCTCAGTTTTTTTAGGACGAGAGTATTATTTATGTTCTTGTAACCCACAGATTCAACGGCAATAGCCTCAAAAGGTATATTGAATATATGAAATAAATGCTCATTGAGCATAAATTAACAGCATAAGGATAATAACTTGTGATTAGAAAGACAAAAGAACAGATAATGATAGCATACCTGTGTTTTACATCCCAACCACCAGGAAGAAAACGTGGTTTTACAGCGTCCACAAATACTTGTCTCCATCTCTGACAAAACTCTCGAATGCCATCTTCGCCATACTCCCTCAGTAAATGTTCTACAACTTGTTTCCCATGAGGTCCATGTCCCAAGAGAGAGAGTTTTGAATTATGTTCGGTATGCATAGATTTTTCATCATTGGGGGAACAAGACAAGTCATCAAGTCCATTTGTTTGTGTTCTGTTCAGACAGCTGTTATCAACATCTACAGCAGCAGAGTCACCGCCTTCATTGCAATCTGCAGTTGCAACTGTAATCGCATTTTCATTCAAAGTTGCAGAGTCAGGTCCGTTAACTGTAACATCAGAAGCTGAAGTGGAGTTTCTAAAATCATCTTTTCTTATTAAAAGCTCCGTATCTACTTCATTTGCATATGAGCCTTCATGGGTATCGGCTTTTAAGTCATCCACATCAGCTTTTAATTCGGCATCAAAATTCTGTTCTGGTACTGTGGCAGTACTCCCTGTAGAATATTTAAAAGAAAACCCTCTCTTCTTCTCAAATCGTCTTCTCTCATGAGGCGTCATGCCAACTTGCAAAGCTCTTTCTAGATCTTCGTCAGATATGTCCCTTCCTCCATAATATCTCTTTATAATCTGCATGTAAATTAACAAATAACTAACAATGATAATCACTACAGAAGTATAATGTAGAACCCATATTTTATAGGTATAATGCATCTAATCTATCTGCAAAGAATTCCTTAAACAGATCAATTTAACTTCGCTATCTCTAACAACGTTTAGTTGAAACTATTGAATAGAATTTCATCATGTGGGCAGCTTCAATAGTCAATAACTGTGTCAAAGCAACCAAAATAATAATACAAATACAAGCAAACCTCCGTCAGTTCTTCTCGACGATTGAGAGGCATTCTTGGTCCATGGCGTAAAAGAGCCATAGCAGCTGTTCGTAACTGTAATGGAGATACACCACTCTCTTCAATTTGTTTTTCAGTCTTTTGACCTGGATGAACTACCCTCCGAAGGTAGAGAGGAATCCCAAATTCAACAGCTATTTTTCTCTTGTACTTTTCTGCGGCAGCATGTGCGACCTCATGGCAATCCACACAAAGTAGGACAATATCATGAGAACGATGGCTTTTCAAATGCTCAGGGAAATGTATTCTGTAACATGATGGGATTATTCGATACCGTAAATAGTGATTTCCTTCACCACATCCAACACATATATTTTTCTTGCTCTGGATATAGAAGTCATTGTCTTCGTCCTCTGGGCGGCCTTTGGGTTCAAAAAGAAGCATTATAGCTGGGGGATCCTCATCAACAAGTTTTGCAAGATCCCGACTAAGATACCTGGAAATCTAAATATTAATCTAAGAGAAACCAACAGAAACTTTTAGTCTAAACTAGAAAAAAAAATGAAGTGCACAAACCATTTAAGCTTCTTCTCGTCACAATAACAAAGTAGCCTCCCATCATTAGCAAATATCCGGCAATTGTGATAAACAGGAGATTTACAAGAGAACTTTTGAACAAACAAATCTCGAGAAGCCTTCCGAGAATATTGTTTAGAATTTTTTGGGCCCAGTTGTTTATGGGCTAAATTAGGTCTTAGATTATTGTTTATCAACAAAGCATAATTGAATATAGAAAGCGGACAATTCCCATTTTGACCTATACACTTCTGAAGAATCACTGAATAAATATCATCATCATCATTAACCAACTTGTTTGCAAGCATATGATAGATATCAGTGAGGTGACTGCAAACAACAGGAGATGGGGAAATGATGAAAGAGTTCACACCCATTTCCATATTGATGTCAGCCTGGGCTATGATCTTGTGTATTTCAGAGTGACTAGCTGAAGGCTGACTTGCCAAAGCAACAATTGCCTGGTCTGAGAGTACATATTTTAAGCTCTCATCATGAATACGAGCCTGAAGTATGGACATGCCACAGAATAATCAACTCATGTTACTAACATACAATTTTCTGGCCCCAAATAGAATATTTTCAGCACTACATTAAAATTTGTACAGCAAGCTACACAGAATCTTCATTTATAAATTTATTTCATTTTAACTAAGCACATGCTTGGAAACCGTTTTTTCTGAGAAAATAATAGTTTTTTTCCCCCAAAAAATTAAAGTTAGCAAAAGAAGTGATTATTTCTCCAAAATAAGTTAAATCCATCACAGAATTAGTTTTGTAAATTTTTTCTTTGGATATATTATGGCAGAAATGAACTTAAATAGACTTGAAAAATTATCCCACCAATAAATAACTGAATATGTCAAGTATTTTCAACATACCAGAAACCAATTGTCAATGTATTCTTTAAGTCCATTATTAAAATAAGTTTTATTTTGCCAGACCACATAAAAAATGTTGCCATATTTTGAAAAAAAAATTACGATATCTCTCAAATGACTGGGAACACAGAATGAATTTATGCTCCATCTCATAATGTGCAAAGTAAAGCAGTATTTAAACTAAAGGAAGTTAAGAAAGACTGATAGTCACTGTAATATTTATAAAACTAATCTATAATGGTATCTAAATTTAAGGAGCCTTTATATATTATAACTCACCATCAGATCTCTCCATGCGCATAGTTGCCTCACAATATTCTAAAGCCATAATCAGAAGATCACATTAGAACAGTGTATCAATTTGACCACTCACAATACTTCAAATCTGAACTGGAAGCAGCAAACCTGGGTTTCATTTGATATAGACGTAGAACCATGACTGCTCACTTGACGCGAAAATAATGATAATGCAGAATATTCCCCAGGATATGCTTCAATCTCCTTTGTGAAAAGTTGTAAACATATCGTGTTTGAACGCCGACAAGCCTCAAGAACAAAATGGAATTTGTCACTGGAAGAGTTTTCTGACATAATAAATTCAGAATTTAGACCCAACAACATTAACATAGAGTCCTAAGAAATTGTTGAGATGAGAAGTGACAACTATCAAACTTATTTCTTCAGTTAATTCATCAATGTTATCTGGTCAAAATGACACGATGCTAAGGCCATAACATAATCATTTGTTGCAGATCTTGCACGTTTCAGGTATAAATTAATATGTTTTCCTTCAAACTCATATTTTTCAAGGTATGTGAAAAATGTAAAAGGAGGACAAGGGCTTGATGAGGTAGATTTTCAAAGTTTCTGGGTACTAAATAAAATGGTTAGCATTTATCAGAACTTTTCTCGTTTCTATCTTTTCTCACTTTCCTCACATAAGACAAGAATGAATACCGTTGTCCAGTTGTTTGAGTTCATTGATCAGACAATTCGCAATATACAACAGAAAGTGTGCATCCGTTCGGGCATAATGTACCATTTCTGCCGAGAGAGGGCGCTGTCTCCAATCTTCACGCTACAATTAAGCATATAACATAAATCAATTCTGAACACTAACTAAAAACATCCCAAACACAGAATAATAGCCTTGTATCTTTCTTTTAATATTTTAATACAAGAAATAAGAAAAGGTTTGCTAGATAGCTCAATCAGTAGTTAAGTACATTAGGTTAGTAGGATAAGATAGTTCAATGGGGCATGTCACCTATATATAAGAGGTGAGGTGGAAAAAGTGATCATCTTGTAATGTTTTGTGAGAGAATTGGGGCCTCTTGGCATTGAGAGGCACCAACACTCAGTTTTGCAGTGTCCTCATAATTGGGACTTATTAACCCCATTTCTAAATAAGAAACCATGTTCAATTCTTTGATATACCTCATTAAATATCCTGTTTCCTGCATCGTTAATAACCAATGTAACAAGATTATAAACGATTGCAGGCACAATATAATTCATTGTTCAGATGGCTACTAATTAAAAGTAGAAAAGGGAGCTATTTCAAATGTATGATTCAGAAATCTCTTCTAACTTGCTGGAGCAATCTAAATTTCAATTTACATGATGACAAGTAAAAAGTCAGGATAGATGCGTTACTACATCTGCCCTCATGATTGTGAAAATGAATTCACCACTAAAGTTTCGTGATACAATAAAACTATTGTACTTTTAGCGTGCATCTCTATATTTTTCTCTGTTTTTGTTCAATAAGGTCTAGTATAAATTCACCATTCAACCAATACTCAATTATTACTTTATTCCAACACATTTGTAACGGTTTGCCATTTCAGTACAATAAATGTTAGTCTTAATCTCAACTGCTAGGGGTCAAACTCCTTCTATTGTTTCACTTGTAATCCTGTGTACAAAAGAAATTTACAATTGATGTTTATCCAACAAACAAGTGAAAGAATAATTACAAAGAGTGTTATGAAATCTTTACAAAAGAGAAATAGTTCCCTGAATGGAAGAGAAATTCTCCCATTCTAGATAAGACTCAAAAAGTCTACCCTTCATTGCGAAAAGCTAATAAAATGGCATAACTTTATAATTTCTTTTATAATAATGCTCAAACTAATATGAGCAAATGAAAAGTTTAGGTATTGCATTTTACTAAGTATTAGTTATCCCGGCTAATTAATAAAGTCATTCAGTGAAGGATTAAGTACGATGTGTCAAACCTGTAATAATTTATTTGTTGTCACACCACAGTAAGTTTCAAGCAAATAAGCAAGTGATTTCTGTGGTTTTGACAGCAGCTCGCATGCCTACAGCACATGAACAACATACCGTATTTAAAATAAGAAGTTAACGCCAATCAATTGTAAAATGCAAACTTCTCCATTTCTGATATGCATGAGGAGATGATTATGTATGGTCCATGGTCCAGCAACATGATAATGGCAACATGTAAAGGCAGCTCACCTTTGAAGTATCAAAGAGGTTAACAACGTATATGTGGAAGTCCCTCTGTAGCCAGACTATATCATTGTCAGCCCCATGGAACACCTATCCACAAATTTTCAATTGAGAGGGAAAGAAACCGTAGTAAATTGACTTGGATGGAAAAAATACAGACAAAAAACTCAACTAAAATAATCTTTGATAGACAGTATGTTTTCAATGCAATGTCTACCTATCTATCTACGTACTTCTAGTTCCCAAATATCAAAATTGTACGATTTTAGTCTCCCAAAATTCCAATTGCGCAAATTAGGTCCACTAGGTATTGCAATGCAAATCAGCAATTTTGGTCCCTTTATATGTTCTACATTAGAGACTGAATAGGTTTTTCCGATGTAACACTAGATGATAACATGACAAATAAGAGACCAAAATCCCACATTACAATACCTGAAAGATCAAAAGTATAATTAAACCGGGAAAAATCTGTATTATTCCGATTATATTTTACATTTTAAAAACTAAGTAAACCCCCTCTTCCCAAAATTTATAAATCGTATTTAAACAATTTTAAAATATGATCAGTTGCATACTTTACATATTGAAGGATTGGCGAAAACATGGCGAAGAATGCCCATAAAATCATGCAGGGCAATTGTGTCAACCAAATAATCTTTCTCCAGTGTAGAAATCTGCTCCATGAGATAAAAAGACAAATACATCAACAAATTTATCAAACAGATTACTGAGATAAGCAATCAGAGACTAGTTGTTAAACAAATACTCAAAATTACCTGAACTAATGCTGTAAAGCCTTGAAAAGATCGTAAGCTATGTTGCTCTGTATCCACAGCAAAAAACCTCTCCTCGCTCAACACATCAACTAATTCCTTTAACTGCGTCTCGGTGTGAACCCAAACATATGAATCTTTCATTTCCAAGTCTACGATCTCAGTTCCAAATTCAATTTCAGACGGAGGAGTTTTCAACAATGCTGTAATCTCCGCCTCAAACGGATGCGAATGGGAAGCATCCTCTGCAAGAAAACAACTAAACTCAGTTTCATATTCACAACCTTCATACACAACTAAATGAAGAATCCAAACACAAATTAAAACAACGAATTTCTAGCTCTATGCATTCCGTATAAAAAAACAATCTTGATTATGAAATTGCGATGACTCGTCACTTCAGATTCAACATTCCTCAAACTCAATCCATTTCACAGCTCAAAATCTCCGGAAAATATCGCAAACTCCATTAAGCTCTTCAGTTTTTAAAACTCAAGCTAAAAATCGTACGAACAAAAACAGAAAAGTCTTCGAATGGTATATTTCCTATAGTTACTACTATAAGCATCACGATCGAGTGCTTGAACTTTCACGTGTTCCTTCCCTGAAATGCAACCAAACACCGAAAAGAGTGTGCAGAGTGTGAAATGTACCGTCGTTGCTGAGATGCTTGAACGGAGTGTAAGAATTGTCCGATAATACGCGTTTGAATGCACTCTGTGGTTTCTGTTCGGAATGCAAATAGCACGAACTAGAAGAGGAGTCGTGCTTCCTGCGCCTTCGCGCGGCCAAGAAAATGGATATGATGGCAGCTGCGACGGCTACCGTGGCCACGGTAAATGTCACGCGCATCCTGTTGCTCATTCTCTTCTTCGGGGAGATTCAGTTCGGGTTTTGTGCTGAGCACGGTGGAGGCGGCGACCGCTCATGCTGGCAGCAGCGGTGTTTGATTTAAGAAGAAGTATTTTTGTTGCATGTTCAGATGTTGAAATTTTTTGGATGATATAATTGGGCTTAGACGTAAAAGCCCAATTTGGATTATGTTTTTGTTAGGAATTTTTTTTTTCACCTTATATTTTCCTTACATCATTATGAAAACCTTCATTTTTTTTTTTTTTTAAATTCCAAGTTATATAATTTAGAATTATTTTTTTAAAATAAAATAAAAACTTTAGATATCAAAATCTAAAAGTTTACTTCCTTCTATAATTTTTAATTTTTTTTTATATTGTGTATTATGAAAGTTTTTCTAATACACAAAGTTAAAAATTTAATAGTGGTTTGTTCCTAAAAAAGGAGATTTATTTTTAGCTAGTGGTCACGTCCAGAGATAATTACTATTGGAACATATAGATTTATGTTCATTTCAATCGTTTGACTGCAAGCAAAAATTTGCAGACATGCACAAAATTCAATACACATAGGCAGGGATGACAGATAAACAATACAATCATTCATCATTAATATGTGGTGGAGTGATTTGTGTGTGAAAGGTGCATGCTGTGAATATTGGCAAGTGCATGTGATGAAATAATGGTAGTGAAATGGATTTCAAGTTAATTAAAATTATCCATTTAACCAATATCAGTGTTTTTTTATATTAATTGTGTCTTTTCATTTTCTTTAATTACAAAAATAATGGTTTATATTTTATTTTTAATCTATCCATTCTTTATTTTATATTACTTCTAATCTTGTAGATTTAAAGTTTAGGGTTATCCCTCTCCATCTTTAAAAAATATTTCAATTTACTCTCTATCTCTCCACTCCACATTCTTCCAAATTCATCTTGATCTTGATGTAAACAAAGATAAGTCCTGATTATGCAAGGATTAACAAAATTACCTATAAATACTTATGGATTTTAGCCCTGTCTTTTATGTTAAGGATTTCCAATATCCAAAACAAATTCAATATATTTGGGAAAGTTAATGTCATATGAAATAAAGGAGCAATATCAACAATATCAATTTTGTTAATATTTCTCCTTTATTTTTAAATAAAAGTTTGTCTACTTTAAATTAAGATCAAACTTTTATCCATTAACAGATGGAACTTCCATCGAAGTTAGATTTAGAGAGAAATTATGAGTATTACGTTTAGAGTTGACAAATAAACCCGCTTTCGTGGGTATTGTCTGAACCATTTCCCGTTTTGATGGGAAATCTCCGCATTGATTAGGTATGGGTATAAGTATGGGTATGGGAAATCCCCAACTTTTTCAATTGGGTATGGGAATGTACATATTCCCGCCGTAATACTTATCCCCGTCATATCTCCACCCTCATTTAAATTATTTAAATATTCACAATTAATTAAGTAATTATATATATATATATATATATATATATATATACTTTCTATTTTTTATTTATTCCAATTATTTGGTTTGTCATGAAACTCATTCGCATCTCCAATATATTTTTCATCTTATATGTATTATGTTAAAATGATGTATGTTAATTAAATTTTTTTTATGTCTCACATTTGAATATTTCTATTATTTTTTAATATTTTTATTTATTATCTATTTTCCTTTCACATGAGAACATTTAATACTACCAATTTAATTGTTTAATAGCATAAATCTTTCATTTAATATGTAATATTAAAAAAAATATTATGTACTTATTATTATTATTATTATTCATTTTTGTTTCATTTGAAGAACTATTTTGTTTCGCTAAAACAATTTTCATTATTTCTTAATCATTGAGTATATATGTTGATATTTGAAAAGTTTGTTTAGATCTGTAAGGTATTTTTCATCTTATCATACCCTTAATTATACATTTGTTTTTCTTTGTGCGATTTCTTTCACTAGTGTCTCAAATTGTTTCTAAAACACACATTTGTTAATTTTTTTAATATTTTTATTTGTTGTTTATTTTCATCATGTAAAATATTATTTCAATATATTTTATCTAATTTTTTTTATTTTTCTAACTCATTATCAATCATAATGTATTTTTTTCACTATAATTGTATAAATAACTTTTATTTACTACAATATAAAAATTTAATGTAATTGTCATGAATATTTTTTTATCACATCCAACATATATTGGAGTTCAAAAGATATAAAATCTATGTCAACAAATTTATTATTATGTTTATTATTTATTCTTTGCGTCATTTTGATAAAATGATGTATTATAACTTTTATTAGTTTATAAAAAAGATATTCATTACAATTTAAAAAATTGAAGTAAATAAACATTTAAAATATATTTTAATTTGAATATTTGTTTTCCTTTTATATTTTTTTAAATTGTATCAACTAGGTTTCATTAATGTTTGCAAATTTAATAAATGTTTTGGTTCTCATAAGATTTTATTTGGTATTCTAATCTAAAATGTAAACAATTATAATTTATTTAAAGTATTTGATATAGAAGAAACAATTATCCTCTTAATATTGAATATTTGATAATATTATATTTACTTTAGCATAATTTTTTATTATTTTATAAAAAATAATTAAAATTAATATTGAAGTAGTAAGAAAACAGGTACGGGTATGAGTATGAGATTATACTCGTTACCCGATAAAAATGGAAATTCAACAAAAGTTTGATACCATTAGATTTAGGTATAGGAATGAGAACGAATTTTTTCTACAAAAATAAATATGGGATAGCAAAACGTGTCCCGTCCTGTTCCATTGTCATCCCTAATTACGTTACTTTCGTATCAAAGCTAGTTCACTCAATAATACTATTTGTTACAAAAAGTTACGTGTTAGTTTGTAAATGAATTGCATAGGAGGTTAATAATTTAAAATAATTAGGTAAGTTAAATATAATTTTCTTATTAATTTTTTTTAATTAAACAACTTATTTGAAAAAAAAAAATCAAATACAAAATTACAAACATAATAAAAAATTATTTTATTTATCTTAGTTCTACGGTTAAGGTCAAAGAAGGGGTAGTTTATGAATAATAATATAAATTTATACTCTAATATTTCATAAAATGTTTTGTTTTTCTTTTTATCAAAATAATTTCCTTTCAAAATTATCTATCTAGACATATTTTAAAAATAGTATGGGAGTAGGTGGATTTGTGTTTAAAGGACAAAATTTCAAATAATAAAATCGTATCCTAAAGATGAAGTTCATACTTTTATACAAAAGTTATTTACTTTTATTTTAACTATAATATTTCCCATTATGTATATTTTTATTTGTAGCATACATTTTTTTTTTAATTTATTCTTTATTACTTCTATATCTTTTGAAGTTTGTAGTTTATATTTCTTAAAATTTATGTGAATATATTTTTTAATTTTATACTGTTTGTTAATAATATAGCTAATGATTTTTAAATTTTTTTATCTTTTCTTAAATTTTTATACAATTATATATTATTTATATATTCTTAATTTTTATATGTTTATTATTAATTTAATTAATGAACTAAAAATAATGTTTTTGGTTTCTTATATAAAATATTTTTCATTTTGAATTGTTTAGATAATTTTATTATTAAAAATTATTTATTTAAATACATAAATATATATATATATATATATATATTATTTTATTTTATTTATCAAATTATTAAGAAAATTTTATTATATAATTTTAATAATATATAAAATTATTTATCAAATTATTAAAAAATCTTAAATTAAACTTTATATTTTTAAATTATATAATAATAATTTTTTATTTAATTTTATTAAGAAATTAACACTAAAAATACATATACTTATTTGTTTAAAAAATTGTAAATATTTAAAAACAAAATTATTTAACAATTTAAAAATAATTAATATTTTCACGTTTCTGTTATTTGAACATAACTATTTATTTCGATAATGTTTTTAAAATCTGCCTAAATAAATAATTTTAGGAAAAAATTATTGGTAAAAAAACCACATCTTTCGTATCGATAGAATTGGACTAAACATGAATGGATTTATAATTGTTGGTTTAAAAAGTTTTCACGCATTTTAAATTATCATGCATTTTAAATTGTGGACATGAAATCTGTGTTTTTTTTTAAATAATCGTATGTTTTCATTTTTCTCAGACTAAACTATTATAAAAAGTTAAATTTTATTTTTAAATTGAATTATAATTATTTGGTTCTTATGTCTTATATGGTAAAACATTCTTTGTAATAAAGACATGAGAAAATTATCCTATAACTCATTATAGAATCTCCTTTGTCACGTATAAATCATTTTACAGCTCGTTGAAAAATATATTTTACATGCGATGGTGGAATTTGAAAAAAAAAATTAAGGTGTCAAATTATATTATATTTGTTACATATAATTTTTTTTAATTTTTTTTAGTTAGAAAAAAAAACTCTTTATTTTTTCTTTTCATTTTTTCTAAAACACGCACATATAATAGTAGATTTCAAACAAATATGACTATTATTTGCTATTATATTATGCTATTATATCATGATACCAAACCATAAATGCCATTTTAGATAAGTTTTTCGTACCTCATCAATTTGATTTGGTAGATATTGTCAGATGTGAGGAAGTTTTTTCCCGGACGTTCTAACTAATTTTTAAATTCATTATATATAACTCTAAAAACTTTAAATATTTGTTTTTCATTATCTTGAATTCTGGTTCTTACGAAATTTTTTATGAAAAGTTTAGTTAATATATATGCATTTTTTTTTCATTTTATCACAAACCTTCTTTTTTAAAAAAAAAATCAATTTTTTTACTCTTTATCATAATCTTTCTAATATAAACTTATCACCTCTCAACTATTTAGAGAAAGATAAAATTTATATTCACAATTATCGCAATGCAAAACATAACAAAATTCATACCACTTTAATTAAATAAGCAATACTAACTTAAAAAAAATGACCATAGACAGCAGAAAACACAAAATCTCTAAATTTCATGATTAAGGGTTATAATAATTTGAGAAAAAGTATGATTAGGGTTCATACCAATCTTATAAAAGAATCTCTAAAATTACAATTAGGGTTTATACTAATTTGAGATAAACTTAATTTGGGACAAACATCCTAAAGAAATCATAAACCTAATATATATAAATCATAATAAGATATTAAACTTTTTGATCGGTGAGAGATCATGTGAATGTATACTTTAATATCAATATATGTGTTCTCCAAGCTCTGCTTTCCAATCTATCTTTTTTTGTATTTATTTTCTTCATACACTTTCATGATAATTTATATGATGAAAAAATTCTATAGCAAAAAAAAAAGCCAAATGTCTTTTATAAATCAATGTCTCCATTAATTTTTTTATTTTATCTTTCATTATAATTTCCATAATATAAACTTAATATAAATAATATATAAATATAATTTTTAAAAATATAAATATATATAATAATAATAAACTCCAAAAACAAAATTGGCTCTCCTCATTACATAGTTCCGCCATTATTTATATGATTCTCATAAAATGTAAGATTAAATACTTTGTTACTTAATTTACATATTTTGTATACTAAGTTAAAATTGAAAACATAATACTTTAACATTTTTAAGATTCCGAACTTATTAATAAGAGATATAAAAACTTTATTTTTCTTTTACTCCCGTTGTAATTCCATTAAAAGTATGTGTGGAAATGATTGTTTAGATAATGTTAGGCTGAAATATGAGTGCCAAGGTGATGAAAGCAACAAGAATGGTGGATTGGATTTGGTGATGTCCGTGTGTGAACCCCAGTGGGAGAAAAAGTGTTTTTCTGGGATGAACTAAAGATGGAGTTGTTAGATATATAGTGATGTTTGGATATGGAGGAATCATGGCTCTTTTTGGACTGAAAAAAAATAAAATTGTAGAAGATTGGTCAATGAAGAAGAACTTTTACTGTGTGCTTGTCGGCACATGGCTGCTGCTGCAAGATGAGACGTAAAGGAAAGTTAAAGCATTGATTGAACAGTGAAAAATAGCAAGAACCAGACACATCTCATGGTGAAGGTGAAGTCACCGTTTGACCTAATGCATAAAAGAATGATGTCAAAGAGGAATATCAAACTTTAGAATAATATTTGTTGTTTATTTATTTTCTATACTAGTGCAATTGTTTAGTAATAGACCCTGAGTTCATATATAATTTTTTTTTTAAGGGAATACAAAATATTATTACTGACATGTATGACTGTGTTAGAGAAGTTCGAAATGGAATGAGTTGAATTAAAAGGTGGAAAGTGAACTAGTTATATTTAATGGTTGAATATGAAAACTCTTTTCACCTAATCAAGCAGTAAAGCACATTATATTTATAAATTAATTATATTTTAAATCTACCATAATTTCTTTTTAATTGAGTTTCTTTATTGATTTTGTTGTATAGTAAGTATTTAATGTTTTTTTTTTATATTTTTTCTATTTAGTTATATTAATGTAATATAAAGTAATTTGAATTTCCAAAATATTATACATCTTGTAATATTTAATATTTTACTTTAAATCTTTATTAATTTTTTTAAATTGAAAATTTATCAAATAACTAATTAATTTTTTATTTGATATATTCAATTTGCATGGTTAATTTGAACTAAATTAATCATACTATAATGTTTTTAAAAAATTTTAATTATTAATTTGATCCTTATATTTTATAAGTTTATGACTTATGGATGTTTTTATTTATTTTAATTTAATTGAGTTCTATTTTTTAAAAATATACAGTTAATGTGATTTTCTTCGTTTAAAAGCTAACATAATTTGGAAGATGTCAAATGTTAGAAGATGTGTTATCTTTTATTTTTAGTCCCGTGTCTTCTTCTGTTTCATTCTTTTTTTGTTATTTTTTTCTTTCCTACCAATTTTTTAATCATCACACTATAACAATATTTAAGTATAATAGTTTGATAAATATAATAATTATCGAATTATAAATTATTGTACTATTTAGAAACATATAAAAATATGTTATTTAAATTCTATAAAATACTATTTCATCTAGTGAATTAGATATATGTTTAAATTCCCTCATGCAAAGGTCTAATTACTCAACAAATTTTTAGTCGCTCAGCGAACAAAATAATTGAATTTTCACTAAATTGAATTTTATTCAAAAAAAGAAAAATGTCCAGCGACTTTGTGCAAAAATTAGCCATGTAAAAATGCATAGATTGTGTTAAATTAGTTCAACAACGCTTTAGTTCATTTTTTCATACACATAATTGAATCATTACTATCCAGAACCTTAACTATTACAAACATAACTATCACACACACACACAACACACATATAAATATGTCATAAAATACTAATACCAACACTTTAAACAAATATGTCATAAAATACTCATACCAACACTTTAAACATACCATTGGACTCTTTGTTCCAAAAAAATTGCATGCAAAACCTTTACCCTAAGCATGCAACCCTTCTAATAAAACTAATTAAAAAAAATAAAGAAAAAAATTATTAAAAACAACATCTAATTGAAAATAAAGTGTTCTACTTTCAATCAAGATTTTTAATGTGGACTCAAATTTATAAAAAGATAAACAACTATTTTAAAACATATAGAAAGAAAATAGAAGAAAAATGTTTTAAAAATAATGATTTTGAAAGATGAAATTTACATAGTTAACTTTTTTTTTAATTTATAAAATTTTAAAGTTAAATAATAAATTATTCATATTTCATCTCTTTTGTTTGAATCATTTCTAATAAGATAAGTTAGTTCAGTCCTTAATTTTAAAATTAAATATATTATCATATTAATTTAATAGTATTTTTTTAAAAAATAAAGAAAAGATTTAAGACAATCAATTTTCAAATAAAATTTTTAAAATTAGAACAAAGTCATATTTCAATACTTCTTTCTCTATCAAATTTTTATTTTATCAATATTTACAAAAAAGTTATAAAACCTATTTTAATATATATGGTAAATATTAATTAAGTCTGCCTTTTAATTTTAAGAGTTTGATTTAATCTTAATTGATACGTAATCTTATGAAATTTTAAGAATTTTATTATAATTTTTAATCAAGTCTTTATTTGTTTATAGTTGTTTACTGTAAACAAAAGCAAACGTCATTTATATTTGTTTCCATTAATTTGAAGTGATTTGCAAATTTGAGAAAACGGGAGAGGGTAGATTTAGACTCGTGGAATATATGAAGATAGACAGGGAGAAAGACAAACCATATATGAAATTACTATCCTACCCTTGTTTTTAATTATATAGCATGCAGCATGTCGGTGACTTTGAGAAAGAAGGAGCCTAATAATATTATAATATATAATAATATACAAATAGATACTCAATTTCTATGTTCTTATTGTTTTTTTAATTTTATCTTTAATTAATTTTAAATATCGATTATTTTATAAATAATTTATCTGTTATATTAACTTTTTTTATGTTTATTAATTATTTAAAAAACTTTTTTATATATTATATTTTTTTAATTTTATATTTAACAACTCTTTTAAAAATTAATTATATAATCTTTTATTAATTCTAACTCAAACTTTTATAAAAATTAAAATATATAAATATAAAATCGCGAACTCAGTTGTGTTTTTGCTAGTATTGATAATATTAATACTAATAACTATCTACAATTTCTACCAATTTCATTTTACTTATAACTAATCATCCACAATTTATTCAACTTATTCTCTATCGATATATTTTATTTAAACTAATTTATCTACTTTTTTATTTAAAATGATAACTCTCATTAAGATTTAACATACTTTATATTATTTATATTTTATTTTAAATTACTTTTATGATTAATAATAAAATAATAATCATCCAATTTTATCAATTAAAACATTTTTTATTTATCAAATTCATCACATCATTTATTTATTTTCATAAACTTTCATCTCATTTTCCTTTATTTCTCGTAATTTTTTTCTTAATCTAAATAACTTCATTTCACTTTTTATTTTTCCTCTCAACTACATTTTCAAAGCCTAATTGTTAGATTAGGTTTAGTTGCCCATTTAAAGTATAAAGATGCAAATCATGTGTTTATCAAGTTTCTTTACAGGAAATTTGAAATAGTGGTGGAATAAATAACAATAATATACTTAAGTAAAAAAGTAATATTTAATTATTAAGTAGTTTTAAAGTTAATGAATACTAACAAAATTCTTTTAATAGAGAAAGATTAATTAAATTTAACTTCCGTTAACTTTTAGATCTAAAAATGGAAGTTGTAACAACTTTAATATTTTAAATATTTTCCATGGACTCAATAAAATTTTTATACTAATACTAAAAATACTCTTTTATAAAAAATAATTACTAAATCAATTTTCATCTGGTATTCTAGTATTAAATAAAATATATTTTTAAATGGATTCACTGCGAACAAAAGAAAATGTAACTCTTTCCTTTAGAAAAAATGGCATGTTGGAAGAGGCGTAGTTTCTGACTGAAAATTACTCAGTACTTTCATGGCAGTGATAGATAATGACATTGCTTTTTACTTACTTCATTTTCTCATCTAAATTTCACAAAGCAAATGTCCTTATTGCCCCACACTTTAGGAACATGCAGAATCTTAACTACGACTCTGGGCCTTTGAATCAAATTCAGTGTCCCCTCCCCCAAGTGACCTCATCCTCTACTAGTTATTTTGATATATGTATTAATTTTTTTTAATATATATTTAAAATTATTGAAAAATTTAGATTGTAAAAAAAAATGTATCTTTTTAAATAAAAAATTAAAATTTAATTAATAATTTTGTCTTTATATTTAATATTCTCGTTCAATTGTTTTTTAAAATTTATTTTCATTCAACGGAAAGACTAAAGTGACATTTTCTTATGGTTTTTTCTTTTATTTTCCTACCTCTACATCCGCCATCAATTTTTCCTCTTTTTTTTTATCTATATCAAGCACCATTTTTTCCTTTTTCTCTTTCTCCCTCTCATAGGATTTCTATGATTCATGGGTTGTTTAAACTTGGGTTGAAGTTGATATGTTTCTTGACTGGTTGGTTATTAACTACTTAAAATTTGAGTTTATGGGAGATGCGCATAAGGTGTTCAAGGAGATTTTTGGTAGTACAAAGAAGGATAAAGCGAGATGGAATGTGGTGGTGGACGCGGGGAGAAAGGTAAAGGAAAAAAAGCAAAAAAAAATGGAGGACTTGAGAGATAAAAGTTAATCGAGATTCTAACTTGTTATACATTTAATGGCGTTAATGTTTTTTTGACGAAAAAGTTGTATTTTTTAAAAATAGAAACTTAGAATTGTAAAACCCATTGCTTGTTTTAGTTCTAAATCGAGTTTTAAAATGCTAGATTGGTGTTTGTGTTGTATGGTAATGAACTCTGTGTTATTTGGTTTGGATTTTTTGCTTTTCATGCGTGAGTAGGTGGGGATCTGATGTTCTCGTCAAGGCAAAAAACTTATAGCTTAAGCGATAATAGCAGAAAACTCAATTTTGTTTTTGCTCAAGTTGTCACTTAAGTGAACAATCTTGCCTAAGCGAGAAAGTATAACTTAAGCAAGGACTCGCAAATGTTCACTATGCCTTCTATTTGAGTTCTCACTCAGGAAAAAAGATTCTAGCTTGAAAAAGAGAACCCTATCATTTGAGCGAGACTTTCTAGCCTAAGCGAGAATGTGACAAATTTGTTTTCATCCTCTAATTGAATTTGTGGTTGGTTGAATTACTTTTAAAAGCATGAAGTATGTTACTATGCATGTATTATGGGATATTTTGAATTGTATTTGATGTGTATAGCCTAGGATGATAATTATTTTGAGGTAACATGTGGAGTATGTGAGGATTTCATAGAGAAATTCCTTTGGTGATGTAAGTTGTGTATATAATGTCTTATGGATTCAAGTAAGGTTATATCCTAACACTCTAATGGACCAGTCAGACTCACATAGAGTATACTGGTTCAAGTGATAAGAGTAGTAGAAGGTGTTGGTCTCTAGTAGGATAATGACCTTAGATGATCATAGACTAACCTTGTCTGTGATAGGGTGAAACCCATTGGCAATAACTCTACAGAGTAGTAGAGGTCACCACAAGTGCAAGTTTTCAGTGAATCTGATTTCATTACATTTATCCGGATAATCGAGTTATGTTTATGGTGTTGTTCTGCGCCCATTATCCTTATGATTATCTAGTATATTTTGGATTATTGTAATGGTTGATTCTAATATACTTCCCATCTTTTGCTCTATTATAACATATCATGTGATGTTTTATTTATTAGAAATTGTCTATTAAATGAGATGTCACAGAAATAAACATGAAAAAAAAAATAGATATAAAAAATAAATATGGGAACTAAATTATTAATTAAGTCAAAATATATTTTTAATTTTTAAATTTGACGTGAAATTAAAATTTGATCTTGTCCCAAACTTTGATACAATATATTTTTCAAATTTTAAAAATAAATAAATATAGTTCTTATAATCCAAATGAGTTAAATTTTGTTTACGTGTCAAACATCATTTCAAATTTTTATTTAAGTTGTTTACTCGTTTAACATATTTCAACCCAAATATCGATTTAGAAAATCATTTAACATGTAAAAAAATTAACATTATTAAATTAAAAAAACTATATTCATTTATTTCCAAAATTTTGATACTTAAAATATCTTAGAGTTTGAAAAAATAACAAATTTTAAATTTACATCAAATTTAAGTAATTCAAACATATTCAACTCACCAAAAATTAATCCTAACCAACGAAACATTAAAATAGATTAAAGGAACTGTGGCCACTCTCACGAGTGGCATTTCAAATACGCCATTTCACATAATAAAAAACCCCAATTATATAAGGAACTGTGGGTCACACTGACCTTCACATGTCCTTCACATGTCCATGATAACAAGAAAGTTACAAATGGTCTCATTTAATACCCAAAGATTGATGTCTGCCCTTGTTTGTTTATACGAACATATATCAAGAAAATCACATTGTCAATTAAAAAAACTTAAATTTATCGATTTTTTTTTCTTTGAACTTGTGAGTAAGACAATTCTGTTTTGGGAGATCAATCATTGGCGGAAGAGGGGGGTAAGAAACAATTGCCATGTAAGTATTCAATATTGGTGGGTTGGTTTATTTTAGTTGAACCACTCATAAAAGCAAAAGAACTATCCAGATGACTATAACCTTTTGGGGTGTTTGGACCATGAATTTGAACATGGTAAAGCAGCGGAATTTAGGTTTCTTTGTCTTTAGAATGATCAACAAAATCTTTAAAAAGTTTGGTGGTAAGTATTTTTTGTGGGTCCTAGAGAGCCTCTTGAGCACACTTTCAAATTTGTTTATGGCACTTCTTTACGAAAATTGAATCAGGGCTAATTCAGTCTCACGCCACCAAGATGCAAAATCCAAAAAGTGAATTTGATTAGAAGAGTAGGGGACAATCATGCTCTTATCATAAACCTTCTTTGCCAAAAATATTGTCATTATTACCATACAGTGGAATGGTAGCCCCAAAGTTTCAAAATGCCAACTTTCTTTGCTCCTTCACCTTTCATTTATGATATATTTTAGATTATTAATGGTACTGTTTTTATCGTTTTTTCGATATGATTTTGTCTTTTAAAAGATGTTTCAATGAATTGAAAAAAAAAATATTTAAACTGTTTTTGACATCGATTCTTAAACATGTTTTTATTGTATTTTTCATTTTGATTTTGTCTTTAAAAGGTGTTTTAATAAATTGGAAAAAGAATAAATATTTAAATTGTCTTTGACATCGATTTTTAAACAGGGTGAGACCGTTGGATATAGTGTTTTTATCAGATTTTCCGTCACAATTTTATCTTTAAAAAATATTTGAAAGAATTGAAAAAAATAAAGAAGTATTTAAACCGATTTTGACATTGACTTTTAAGTAAAATGAGATTGTTGGACATGATGTTTTTTATCGTGTCCTCCATCAAGGTATTTTGAAAAATTGGAGAAAGAAAAAAATATTTAAACCATCTTTTAATATCTACTCTTAAACCATTGTGAGACCGTTGAACAGGGTAAAAACAACAATCATATATTTTCATATTAGTTTATAAACTATTTGAAAATAAAAGGAATCATTTTTTATATTAATTAGAAAGAGTAAAAAAAAAAATCATGTGTGAGAAAGCATGTAGTGCAAGTCACCAAAGTATAGTTGTTCTAAGAGTCTGTTGCAATGGCAGCTTTGTGTTGCTTGAAGAAAGAACGAAAAAGGAGTACCAACAGTGGTCTAAAAGTGACACTAGAATCCTATTACAAGCAACTATTGTTTACCATTTCCACAATACATGGCTACCTTTGATTTCATCTTTTTTTAGTCTTCAACCTCACTGCTTCATTTAATAACACTTTTTTTATATGAAAATAATTTAAATATAAAATTATGAGATTAAATAAGTAAATAAATAATATATAAAAGAAATTACAAACTCGTTACATTAAAGTTTGGATTGAAATTGACTTCAAATATTTTATATCGGATCTCTTTTATATGTCTACATACTAGAAAAATTCAACCCTATATCTATTTAAATCTTCATGTTCACACATTCGTTCACTAACCTTAAGTACATAAATTAAAAAAAAAAAAAGTTTGATACAAACAAATTATATAAAATTTTTAAGAAAGTATCTATATTACGTAAAAATATAAAAATTTACATGTTACGTTGATTACAAGAATAATCATATGTCAAGTAATTCATCGTCTGCAAAAAGAAATTCTTTAATTTAAATTATGCAAAGTTTATTATTTAATTTTTTATATTAATTAAGTTAGTTATTTAAAAATTTTAAGAAATAATCATGTTATTTTTATTTTGAACGTTTCAATTATAGTTTTGATTGAAATATTTAGAAGTTTGTAATGATCTTGAATATGAATATGATATGGTCTCTTTAGACAAGGCAATTTAAGAGGGTGGTAATTCATTTATTTGGAAAATTTTCATATGGATTGGACGGGCCCGACGACCTAGACGGATCTGACCGACCTGACAACCCGATCGGTCCAATGAACCAGACGAGCCCAACCGGCCCGACAACCTAGACGGGTCCAATTGGCCCGACGACCTAGATGTGCCCGATCGACCCAACGATCTAGCTGATTTGGATCAATCGAACAACACAAACTGGTCGAACAGATCAATGATACAAATGGCCCAAGGACCCAGATGGGTCAAGTGGGCTTAATGACCTAGTGGGGCTTTTTTTTTTTTTTTTAAAAGACTTAAATACATTTTTCATCCTCATTTTGGTAGTGTTTGTTGCGAATAGTCATCATTTTGACAGAATGTTTAAAATGATCATCATTTTTACCGAATGTTTAAAATGATCCTCATTTTCGCAATTTGTGTTTTATTTAGTCATTTTTTGTGACGCCTTTTAAATCAGTAACAAAGCACTGTACAAGTGACATTGTTTGTATTACGTTGCATTGGAGTGTTTAGAAACTATGCAAAATATCACAACAATTCAAGCACAAACAAACCCCAAAATAGAATTACGAAAACCCTAACCCACGAGCAAACACAACCTAGAAGCCTGTACAGTACACGTAACATACCAGTGCCACTTGTACAGTGCTCAATTATTGATTTAAACGACATCACATAAAAGAACCAAATAAAACACGAATTGCAAAAATGAGGATCATTTTAAACATTTGGTAAAAATGAGAACTATTTAAACATTCGATCCAAATAAGGACCATCCACAACAAACACTACGAAAATAAGGACGAAAAAGGCATTTAAGCCTTTTTTAAACGACTTCTGCAATTTCACATGTGACCTTTTAAAAGTAAATTTTAAAGAAAATATGGTTTTGTAACATTTATTATTCTATTTAATGAAAAGAATAACAAAGGGGATACCATAAGTTCGGAAGTTTCTTTTTTCTTTTGTAATATGCATATATATATATGAAGGTGAAGAATGAAAATATAAATTAATTACAATTTTTAATATACATATTTTTTGTTTGTCTGTGTACTTGAACATGAATTTTAATATATATTTTTATTTATAATTTTTTCATTTGAATTCTAAGACTCTTGATATTTTTTGATCTTAGTACACCATTGATAGACACATAACATGTGAAAGTAGAAGAAAACCTAGCTGGAATGCGTGAACACACGTGCCTGTAAGTGCTGTCATGTTTCATACCATTTCATAATTTTCGTGTGTCGGTGTACTTAACACTAGGATTAACAAAACTGTACAGTATCTTGATGAGAAAAAAAATATTGTAATGGTGAAAAAATAATGTAAATATAATTAGAAAATTTTTTCTTAAATATAATTGTAATTTACTGATTAAAATATAAATGCAAAAATAAATTATTTAAAACGACTTCTAACATAATGCAGTTATTTAACTTATTTTTGTAATTAAATTTTTTGAAATATATATATATTTTCTCGTGGACTGGTTGAAGGATGGATACGGTTATATAATCATTTTAATCCGGACCACAAAATATGAATCTAATACTATTCTTTTTATAGATGAAACACAGGGTTATTTTATCGTAAAATTAAAGGAATACATTTTCCAAACTTGGGAACAGTCTTATTTTAATTTCGTTGACCATTGATATTTTGACACGTGTAACCATTCCTCAGAAACAATACTACATGGAAAGAATATATGAGCCAAGCAATGCACTGTGGCCTAATATAGTCATTGCCCTACCCCCCAACTTTTTCTATTATTTTCTAATTAGGAAAAATCAATACACTGTAGTGTAAATAATGAGTTTAATAATGACTAAATTTTTAAATAATTAGAAAATTATTTAAAATTCAAGAAAGTGATTGTATATAACTATTTGTAATGGATAATTTTATATAATAAATTTTATATGGTAACTATATTCTTTTCTACAAAATAGAAAGTATTTTTTATTCAACAATATTACTAATTCTACCATTAGACATATAATAACTAAATGAGTTAAATTATATACATTATAATGACCTTAATATTTTTACTTTAGAACATAAACAAGCATTTATATAACTACACATGTATTTAATATTTACATACTTAAACAATCATAATTACTCATATATATATATATATATATATATATATATATATATATATATAATTTCACAATTGAATTATCCCACAATTTCAATTTCAATTTCAGCTAATAAATTACACATCATAATATAATTCTTTATATATTCACCTAGTTCTTGGTGAATCATCACCACACAATTAAATATAGATTTTCGCTCCTTTTTTTAGTCTGGATCTTTTATTGGGTTCTTTTTTACTAATTTTTTCTGAACATTAAAAATATATATTGTGTTAATATTTTTTTAATATATTTTAAAACGTTTTTAACTGTAATCGATGTATTATAGAGATATGATAAAAAAGTAACATTAAAAAATTCAGCAGACAATAAACTTTTTTTTGACATTATGTATACAAACAAAGATATCACTTCTTTCAATGTTAAAGATAAAACACCACATTATTAAAAGAAGAATATATTTGATCATCAAATATTATATTTTATTTTACTCTAAAAAATTAAATGCATTTCACTAGAAGAAAAATATATTAATTAAAAGTAAGAGGAGAGTGTCATAAATATATAATGTTATCTTTTCTATATTCTTGCATAAGATTGTGATGTAATAACTTAGTAGGTTCTCCTTACTCCTTTGTAAATTTTTTATTAGCTAATTAAACTTTGGTGAAGTAATATTTTGGATTGAAAATTCAAAACTGCTATAGTAAAAGTATAAATAAAAAAGAGGAAATTGTAAATTTATAGCTATCTAAAAGGAACCTTTCTAACTGTGTCACTGTCCATCTTTTCTTCTTTGTTCTTTATTCTTTGAGCACATCGCAAAGAAGCTTTGTACCTAAAATTCTCAAAACAACATTATTGAATATATCATTGTCAAGGATAATAAAGCCGATTTATGCTATTTACCCAAAAAGAAAAAAACAAACAAAATAAAAAGAACAACAAACTTTTAAGTTGTTTGTTTGATTGTGTGAAAATTCACCATCGTTGGTTTCTACGTCAACGTTACATGTGAAACGTAATTTAACATTTTTCAAATTGAATTTTTATATATATTTTTTTAAATAACACAGCACTAGTATAAATAGTTAATTAATTAACTATATGCGGATGCAGGAAAATCTTTAGAGCATACGATATGATTCTCTATCATAGAGATAAGATTATGAAAATTATTTTAAATATTTGAAAATTTTATGACTTCTTTTTTCCTTTCTTTTTTAAGTTGATGTACTAACAGATGTTTTAATGAAATTCTCACTTGACAATAAAAAAATAATAATTACAAAAAACTTCTATTCAAACTATCCACTAAAATAAGTACCTTAAAGGTTAATTAATTTTAAGAAATTGTTTGATAACCATATTTTTTGGAATATAAAACATATTATGCTATGATGGTAGCAGCTCCATTACCAATTACGGTTTTCGATAGGGTTTTTGTTGATTAATTACATTGTGAAGTTAAATAATTTCTTTTTAAACTAAGGGGATAATATATTTAAAAAAAAATGAAGAGAGTGAAATTTAAACCATATTTAATTTTACAAAATTAATTTAATAAATGAGATCTACATCACTTATCATCACGTTTGGTGTTAAATAATTTAAACATGAGATTAAGAGAACTCAATATATAAATTTGATTAAGATAAATCAAATAAACTACACCAAATAACTTAGTTAAAATATATTTTGAATTATTATAATATCTAAATAAATTCATATTAGGCATCACTATCAATTCTGATATTTCAACTAGGTTAACACCTTAAAATACATTAATCATTTATCATCACATAAAAAATTATTAAAAAAAAGAAATGAAAGAATACAAAGCATTGGGAACCATATCAAACCCATGATAAAAATTACACCTCATAAAACATAATGAAATATAGACAAATTATACCTATTATGAAAAAAATATAAATAAATACATGATGGTAAAACATTAAACCACTTATACTATTCTCTATAAATCAAAGCTAAATTAGCTAACTAATCGACACAGTGATTTTCTTCACAAAAAACATGAGAAACTTTAAATTAAATATATGTTTACAAAAATGCAAGTATTGACGTCATCTCCTTTGACTCAAAGATATCACTTGCTGATCGAAAAAACCATGATAGATTAAGAAGAATCATCCTCCAACCAAAGCCTATGAAAACTCAAGTCTCATTAAGCATGCTTCAAAGTATAAATGGTCGATAAACTTAACATAAATAGAAGTCTAGACCCCTAAAAAAAATTATAAAACTACTCACATATTCACCCTAACTTCGTCTAAAAATATCAGCATATGAAGCTAAACCATAACAACTCTTAACTGCACCATTAGTATTCACCTTGAGTTAATTAACAAATAAAAAAGAAAATCATATTACATGTATAAATGAAACAACTCCACTCTTTGAATATCGAAGAGTTTCACCACAAAAAAATCATATGCATATTATTGTAATATAATTTTAAGAAAGTTAAATCTAAATTTAATTCAATATTATAAATTAACTTAATAAAATAAAATTTACACCCACTTAAATAATATAGTTTAACGATATTTTTAATTATCGTGAAATTTATATAAGAAATCGATGAAATTACAAATTATATTTAGAAACCTTAATATAAGAGACATTTTGTTTTAAGGTAAAGCAATGAAATTATTGAAGCTGAAGGTAAGGTACGCAAAAGCTAACAAAACTACCGATTAGTCAACAATAAAATATCCGTCTTTATATATAAATATAGAGTTATCAAATTGGATAAAACATATATATACCTACAATGTTATATTACATGTATTCTTTTGTGTTATTATACAATCATAGTTTTACTTTTAAAATGTGTAACGTATTTAATAAGATGTAAATGATCAAAAGTAAAATTCTAAATTTGATCGAAAATAAACACCAACAATACTTACAACAGTATATAAATTTGTCTCGATCAAAACGATGTCGTGTTACTAACGATCCTAACATGTGTCAATCAAGGTAAAAAATTGTAAATAAGAAAAAAAAAATTCACTTATGCATGTGCAATTTAGGCCATAAATCTTATATTTTAGTAATTTAACCTATTTGTAATTAATTAAGTTAATGTATCGGGTGAATCAATGCACTTATGCATGTTATTTTACTTTACGGATAACTTCATCTTCTTGTATTTAAGTTTCAAGAAGTTATCTCATGCATGGATTATGTCGTTGTTTAGTGCTAGATTAAGTGTTTCAACAACAACAGCATCAAAGATTCTAAATTTGATTAATGGTATAATACAGAAACCAATATTAATCTTGAAAAAGCATGACGATGTCAAGCACCATATTAGGATTAGAAAAATTACATAATGATCCAAATGCATAATTTGATAAATGTTCTCGTTGAAAGTTTTACATCAACTAAAAATAAAACTAATTCATAATATATAAGTAAGGTGTAAACCTCACATCACAATTCGGTTTGTGAGGTTGAGTTAGACTTAAAGTCTACTTCTAACATGGTATCAGAATCAAATTAAAGTTTATCCTAACGAACTTTCTTAAATATTCTGTTTCACCCGATATGGGACCGCTAATGAACCACACAAACAAATAATAAGTTACTCCAGTTAAATATTTAGATAGCTAAAAGGAATGTTTTAGGGTTGAAATAGAAAAGGGAATCGAAGAGAAAGAGTGGATGGTGTTTGGAGTTGTTTATTTATTACTTGTGGCACTAGTTTGCACATGTTACACAGTGGAGAATGGTTGGTTTGGTTGAGAAGGTGTGGTTAGAAAATGTGTGTGGAGAAAGAGAGGGACATTAATGTGATGACAAGAACATGTAATGTTACTAGAGAGTTTCCATTAAAGAGATGAAGGGTAGGAGAAGGATAGTTTGGGTATTATGGTAAATGTAAAACTGGTCGGTTAGGAAGTCCCTTCACCACCCTTCAACGTCCCTTACCACACCTCAAAGACACACAGAAAAGAAATCACACCAAAACCAACCTCAACACCTTCACACATACCAAAAAGCAAAACCAACAACACACAAATCACAACCTCAAAAACACACACACCATCTCTCTGTTCTTCTCCTCTGTTCTTCTGTCTGTTCTGATTTTATCCATCTTTCTCTTTCTCTCTCTTTCCGACCCTCTTGTATTTTTCTTCTTCAGAAGGGTCACTTCACTTTCAGAAACCCAGTTTTTCATCTGGGTTTTTGCCTGTTGAAGTGCCAAGTTTGAAAAGAACATAAAAATTATGACTTGGAAGAGTAGAGGAGAATTGCCTTCTAGAAGCGTTATTTCGCAGAGATGGGCACTGTTTTTGTGCTTGGGGAGCTTCTGTGCTGGAATGCTCTTTACTACCAGGTTCTCCAGTTTTTTTTTTTTTTTTTTTTTTTATTTCTTTTTCTCCTTTTTTTTTTTTTTTTTTTTTTTTTTTTTT
>Ga0099822_1000383_pt1 | contig 39098 bp, 16 predicted proteins | sample CowpeawhiteBW_FD_76839 | JGI IMG/M metagenome (GOLD analysis project Ga0099822, IMG submission 76839) | Root nodule microbial communities of legume samples collected from California USA - Cow pea white BW | ecosystem: Host-associated > Plants > Roots > Nodule | place: USA: California | collected... | reverse complement strand
TATATATATAAAAAAAAATTATATATATATATATATATATATATATATATATATATATATATATATATATATATATATATATATTATCAGGTCTCGATAAAAAAAATTAAATAAAATTGACCATACGAGCGGGGGTTGGATTAGATAAGTGAGTAATGTTGATTAAATAAAATTGGGTAAAATGGATAATTTTGATTAGGTTTGGATAGTAAATTGAAGCTTTGGATATTTGACTCAACCTAAATTTATATTTTAATATTTCTAAATTTCTAAATATATTTTAAATTTTAAATTATTTTTAATATGATATTATTTTCTTAAAATTTAGTAGTAACTTATGTAAAATAATATTCCATTATAATTATTATTATTAAAATTATACATGTAAATTTTTTAGTTAAAGATTAACTTTTATGTCATTTCTTCAAATTAACTCAATTGAATTAACCCGCAACTCGAATAACTTGGATTCAACTACCCAGATAGATTAAATGATCGAATATGAATTTTAAAATATTAAATTTGGATTATACTGAATTGGTCATGTTGGTTCTTAATTCGATCCAACCCAATCAATGTTCACCCATATATCCTATCACTTATACTATATTTTTCAAATAAGGTAACGTTAGGCATAATATGATTTTTGACATCTCAACTATGCTGACACCCCAAAGTCTATCAATAATTTGTCATTACATAAAAATTATTAAAAATAAAAAATAAAATATAAAATTTCAAAGCATGGAGACCACGTCATATTAAATACATGATAAAAATTACATTCACAAAACATAGGCCAACTATACATATTAAATACATGGAGATAAAACATTAAATCACTTATATGGTTCTCTATGAATGAAAGCTAAATTATCTAACTTATAAGCATAATGATTCTCTTCATGAAAAACATGAGAAACTTTGAACTATATATGCGTAAAAAAATGCAAGCACCGACGTCATCTCCCTCTAAGACTTCAAGGGACCACTCGTTGATCCAAAAATTCTTGACAGACTAAAGAGAATCACTCCCAAAGCCTCTGAAAGGCCTCCCTCCAAGCATGCTCCAAAGCATAAATGATCCCCATAAACTCAACATAAATAGAAGTCTATTAAAAGAGCTAAAAAACTACCCACATATTCACTTGACAATTCCTCTAAAAATACTAGCACATAAAGTCAAACCAAGACAACCTCTAGTTGCACCATCGATATTCACCTTAAATCAATTATCATATGGAACTTGCCATATTACGTCCATAAATGAACCCTTTGTAGTTTGAATATTGAAAATTTTCAGCAAAAAAAAAAATCAGAGACAATATTACTCATATGCTTCTTAGGTTTATTCTCAGTCATTCGCACTAACTCCTTAATTTGAAAAATAACATAAGGAAACACAATTGGATCCTGAAATCTATTGTGAGTTCTCATCCACTAAATGATCCAGATAATTATAGTAATAACAGTCATTATAATCACTTTAAGCAAAGCCCTACAAAGAGACTTCATATAAACTAAACAACCAAACTTAAAGAAGAAAACTACAAATCCTGAAAATTTTCATTCAACCATTCCAACAACTGTATAGCAATAAAAAAAATGAAAGAACAAATGAGAGAAAAATACAACATTATTACCACACAAAGAACACATAGAGAATAAAACCACTCCTTTTTTTAACCTCTAAATCAATAGGTAAACGACCTCATATAGGAGTAGGAACTAAGGAAACAACTAAAGGATGACCTCAGATAAGAGTTAATGCAAGAGTTTGACAAGCGGCTAGAGAGCTTATTACTCTCGCATCAACTCCCAACTATAGTACAACTTGACCTTCCTCATATTATCAACCTCAACACAAGAGGGAGTTATTAAGCTGCAACTCAATCCGGGGATGGCATTGGCTTTAGTTGCCAATGTGAGTTGTACATACTAGTTGATTGTAACTCTAACCCCCAATTGGTGGCCTATAGGAAGTGCTTTGAAAATGCCACCATGTTACATGGTTAGTCTCTCCCCTCTCTTTTGGTAAAGGTTATGGTGGAGAAGATATATTATGGTGATGCTCCAATTCCTATGTCCATATTGAATGTTAGTATTGTATGTCGCTTGGCCCAAACATCTCATGGGGATGACATGAAACACTTCGCTTTGTATCTCAAATAATATTGTTACATATGTAGTATATAATATTCTAAGTAGTGTTAATTTTTCTTTGTATGTAGCAACATCAAACGAATTTTCATGAAAAGAAAATTGCTAACGAGGATCCAATAGCTACATTGAAGGAATTTTTTACAACTATAAGGACAGACCTAGTAAAGATTCCATGGGATGTAACTATTTTTGGCAGAAGAGTGAGCTTCCCTTGTACATGTATACAAGATAGTCAAAATCGATATTTAAATCATAAAATTGTAAGATCCTACGATTTACATAGTATTTATTAGTTAGATCCCACACATAATCGTGATACAGTAGGATCTGTTTGATCATCGAACAAAATCGTAAAATCATGTAAATCATCTATTTTTGTCGAGTTTTCTGTTGCACTACTTTCTTTGGTGAATAATTAAAATTTTACATTGTTATATGCATTCTCAAGTCATACAACCACCTTTCATCTAATTAAATTGAACATTAATTCAATTAAAATTCATTTCTCAATAAAAAATTGATTCAATTAAAATCCAACTGCAACACACCACAACACTTTTCTATTAAAATTTAATACTAATATAATTTCTCAATTATGCAGCCATAACTTTGTATAGACTCAAAAGCATAATAACATTTAATATTTATTAATTATAACGTTAATATTTATTACTTCTCGTATTTATTAATTATAACATTACTATTTATTATTTCTTGTATAAAGAAATTTATATCAATGGTATTTATGAATGATAACAAATTGCTTCTTTTGATTTATTTTCCTATGTTATTTTATTGTAATTCTTTTCGTATTTTCATATTTTATTACATTAATTATTTTCATACATGTTATTTAAAATTTTTGAAGACTAAATTAGATTAATTTCTATTCCTTATAAAATTCAATAATTATATATATATATATATATATATATATATATATATATATATATATTATAAAAAGTGAAATCTACGATCCGTGTTACGATATTACGATTTACGACTATATGAACCCCTTCTGATCTTACTCATAATCTTTATTTTAACTGTCTTGCATGTATATGTCCGATTTGGTAGATATTGTATCAAGTAATCAAAAGTTAAACATATATGTTGACGCAAGATCAATTTTAAAATCATTTTTATTCGTTACCTTATTAAATATATATGTATTAATAATATATCAAATTTAAGTACTTGCATAGTTTGTGGACACATATGCATTTATGGACCCTAAACTCATTACCCATCAAATAACAAAAAGACAGAAACACATACATACGTGAGCAATTCCATACTGAAACAAGGAAAACAAATTTACTTTGCTCCATATATAGTTAAGTAAGTTAACTTATACTTTTGGCAATTTAAATATGTTGTAACTAATTTTCAACGCAGTCATCATTGGCAGCTCCTAGTTATATAAGTCCAATATCATATTGTTGCATGATTTTGCTCCTTGCATGAAAAGGCCCCCAGTTCCTTTAAACAGGTAGTAGATTGATAAATCTATTTCAAGAAACGCCAACAACTACATTGACCTTAAATATACAATGTCATGTTATCTAACATCAAATGTTCCTATTTTAGTGCTTACAATGAATACAACACATTGAGTGGTAGACCAAATACAACATCTCAAAAGTTCATGTGGATGTACCTCAAGGTATTTAAATTGTCTCATTTATTTACTTTTGTATTATCTCTAATTGATGTAACCATCTTTACTATGGACATAGTGCAATAAACAAACTGAAGGCCATGAGTGTGACTACTATATCATGCAATGGATGATGATTATTGTCCAAACTGTTATTGAAAGAGGTAGAGATTAGGTATATGCTATAATCCGCTAATACATTTATAGAATAATTTATTACATACACATAAACTTATACTAACAATTCGTTTGTTGCAGATTTTTAACAGCACACAATCATTGGACTCAAATGCATTAGTTTATATCAAAAAGACATGCACTAAGCATTTTGCTAACTTATATAGCAATTTAGGATAGTAGATAATTAGTTCATAGAACTTTTATTTGTATTAAACTTTGTTTAGAACTATTTTTATTATGTTTTGTTCAGAGTATATTGAAAAGTTGTCCTAAATGGTTGCAAAACGAATTTGTATCTGAAAATTTATGTAGGATTGTGACTTTAGCAAAAACAAATGTTCAATTTGAAAAAAAAAAAACACTTATAACAATGATTATTGAATAAACCTTCGTGGTTTATACATTTTTTAACGACAATTGACATAACAAAAACACTAGTTTTTTTTTTTTATACATATTTTCGATAATGGTTCTCATCCAATCGTTATTGTTTGTTTGAGCTTTTAACAATGATGATACAGTTATCATCAAATTTTTACACTTTTTGAGGATACTTAAAATTACGACGATTATAAAACCGTCTGGTCATTTTAACCGTTGTTAAAAGTCAATTATAATAGTATTTCAATCACTTTTATTTTAACGATATAATCAAAGTTCTCATAATTAAATTATAAGTTATTCATTAAAATGGCAAAATAATTTCATTTATGATACTAATAATTTATAATTTAATATATTATTTTTAATTCAAAATATGAAGATACATTACTTATTAAAACCATTAGATTAAAAATAATAACAAAAATGAAAAGTCAGAACATTTTAGAAGCACTCTTAAAATAATTCTTCTAGAAAGTCTTCTTCAACCAACTACATTTTTGGATAGAGTTAGGTGACGTAGTGCATCCCTACCAACCATGTTAGTAACAATAATAATCACTGGATTTGTTTAGTAGGTAAGAAATCAGAGAATAAAATAATATGCTGCATAGGGTGAAAGAGGTGAATAGAATTCTTTCGAAAAATTATATTATTTTTTATCTTGCTCTTCTACTTCTCCACTTTATAATTTTTTTTTCTTTTTTTTTAATTTGCAAGTTTATTTTCCTAATTTTATCTAGATTATTTTTTTGACGTTTATCAATGTTGTTTGACGTAAATAGTAATAGCTTATTTTTGAATATAATAATTTAAGATTTTATAAATTATGATAATATGAGTGTGAAGATAGAATATATTGGATTTGGAAAATAGTTTTGTAACATATGCTGTGGGTGACCAAAGAAGGTGACATTAATGTTGTACTTACATTGCAATCATGAGTTTTGTTCTGTATTGGCATTGAATGATTAAGCTGAATTTTGGATCTTGCAGGCATATGCATGGCATCATCAATTCTGAAAAAAGCTTTGGGTGGTGTGAGGGTTGTTGGGAAATTTACACAGATCTTAGATTTACCACTTATGAGTTCAGAATTTCTACTTTAACATGAGATATTTATTTTAATATATTTTCTTACCCTAATTTAATATTAGATTAATCAATATTTTTTTAAGTATGATTTCGATGTTACCAATTAATATATTCTGGTACTACTATTGAAAATTTACTGGAAACACATGGAAAATACTGATATAGGGAGTTGTTTATATAAAATATTTCATATTATTTTTAATATAAAATTTTGAGATTTAGAGTGTGTTTCCAACTATGGAAATGAAGAAGCAAGAATTGTCTGGGAAAGCTCCTTTTGAAAGCTGCAATGCACGAAAATTTATTATTTTTATTTTTTAATGTTCTCCTTATATGTGCAAGGAAAGTAGGAAGAATGTGTGAAAAATATAAAAAATTAATGTTTTATATTAAAATAAGTAAATAATTAAATTAATTATATAAATTTTGATTATTTATTTGAGTGTATTTTTATTATAAATCATAATATTTTTTTTATTTTTTTTTTCATATTCACTAAATCACTCACAAATTTTCATAAATTTTTTTTATTTTTCACCATTTTCTCAACTCACTTTGACATCTCTTTTCCTTTAAATTTACCTTTTTTTAAGTATTTCTTTTATGTTTGTAAAACTTAATGTTTGTAAGTATTTCTTTTATGTTTGACTATCTTCCGATCCAAATGTAAACTTAATGTTTGTAAGTATTTCTTTTATGTGTCACTTAATTTTCTCATTTTTATTTATTGTCTAACTTTAACTCACACTTAGGTTATAACAAAATAAATTTGGATTAATATTTTAATTTTTATTAGTAAAGATTTGAATTAAGACCTATCTTACTTTCTATTTAACTTTTGTAACCAAACTAATTTTATAACTTTATAAAAAGAAAGTATTGTTTACGTAGTTGATTGTTGATTTGAATAATGCTTAAAATGGAAGAAAGGAAATTTCATCATACAAACAATTTAGACTTAATTCTAGAGCTAGTGTACCATGAGGATGGTTTTGTACAATCCATCATACTTAATAGTTATAAATAAACTTGATAAGGATACTACAAATGAAGTGTACGAAGAGTTAATGACAATGGTAAAATTTTTCAAATGGAGTAGATGTAACAAGTAGACGATACTCATATCCAATCGTTGTTAATTTTAACATAACATTTTAAGATTTAATTTTGTGAATTTTTCTTTTCTTATATATATAGTAGTCAACTTTCTTATTTTTACTTATTGTCGAACTTCAATTCACATTTGAATTCCTAAAAATGATGAAATTGGATTAATATGTAAATTTTTATTAGAAGAGATTTGAATTTAAGACCTATAGAATCAAAGTAATCTTATAACTTTACAAAACAAAAGTATTATTTATGTAAATGATTTGAATTGTGCTTAAAATGGAAGAAAGGAAATTCCACACTGCAATCAACTAAGATTTAATTCTAGAGGTAGAGTACCATGAGAAGTGAATATTGGATGATAAAGAAACAAGTAATATTTTGAAGTGAATGAAGTTCACTTTGAGCCTAGTTAAAGTTCCGTAAAAGAAAAGTTAAAATAAAGGAAGAATACTATGTATGGAAAGAGTGACTCAAGCATCAGAAACATGGATCTTATCTTAGTCACTACTCATTTATATTTAAGGTTTGAATTTTAAAATTTAATTTCCATTCCTTTCTACATTAAAATTTCGGCCAATTGCACACATAATTTAGAATTTATGAGAATTAGAGAAATTCTTGAGAGTTTATATAATTTACACCACATTTCAGTAAGAATGAAAAGGGAAAAATGAGAGAGGAAAAGGTGAGATGAGAGATGAGAAAGAATCTCTTTTTCCCTAAATGAATGATTACACTTTCAAAAGATTGAGATTCTATGTGATATTGTGCTTATGAAAGGGACACATATTTTATTCCAAAGATACGGTAGAAAAAATTGTCATGAAAACCTTATCAACAAATTTCTTTTAATTTCAAAAGGCACAAAATCTTATTAAAACCCATCTCTTCTAGAGAGTTTAGCTAAGACAAATTAAAATGATAGAAAAAAAAGAGAGAGAAAAAAAAGAGAGGAAGGATATGGGAACTAAAGGAAATTTTGTTTTAGAAAATAAAAAAATTCCATGACTTCAAATAAATTATTGTTAATAATTTTTTTTTTCAATCTAGCGATGAATTGTCTCTTGTACGAGGTTTGAAAGGTCAATTGTGCAAGGTTGAGAAAGATGTTGAGTGTACCTACGATTAAAAATGCCCCTTGAAATAATAAATCTCTCCAAATTTCTACTCATACATGGGGTAATTCTACAAAAAAAAAAAATGTTAATTTTAGTTCTGTGAATATTTACAATATAATATAAACTACTTAAATTTTAATTGACATAATGATCATAAACATAACATAAACAATAATTATTCAAAGGTAATTTTTTTTAAGAATAAAAAGAAAAAAAAAAGGAGATTCCTCTTTGAAACAAAATTGATTTGAGAATGAAAAATCTAAAAGTTGTTACAAATAAATTGTTTTAAATGACATTTTCTTTTATATAGTAAAATAAAAACAAATCATTATTGATCTTTGCATCTGTAAAATAGGTGCAAATAATAATTTGTTATATTTGAACCTTTTAAACTCAATAAAGACGAGGAGTATAAACATTAAAGGACAAAAAAAATAAGTGATATTTTGAAGTCAATCAAGTTCATTTGGAGCCCAATTAAAATTAATAAAAAGCAAGTTATTATAAAGAGAAAACATCTAGACATGTCAAAGCGGGTCAGGTCTGTCAAGCCAGTTCGCCAGCCCATTAAGAAAATGACGGGTCGGGTTGGAGTTTTCAACCCGTTAACCTGCTATGACTTGGTCTACTTAGCTTGTCAAACTAGTGGGTCAAAGATGGGTCAGTCTGTCCTGAACTGTTGACCAATTTTTTCTTTTTTATGTTTAAAATAAAAATAATTAAAAAAATAATAATTATATTATATAAACAAATTTATATATATATAAAAAAATTATGAACAAAAATAAAAAAATAATAATAATTTGTGTTGGCGGGACTTGTTGGCAGGACATGCCAAATGCTATTGCATTTTTTTAAAAAAATTTAAAAAAATTTGGTGATTACAAATAATCACAAAAAAATGAAATCCTAGTAATATTTGCAATCACCAAAATCTATGCCTTAACAAGGGGAATGGTGACAGAGATAAGCTTAAGAGATTGAGTGATGAGCTGAATGGGAGGGAGGAAGGTGTTTTTTGACAATGTCATTAGAAAGAGAGGAATGTGATGAAGTGCCGCTGTGGAGGAGTGTGAGGGAGGGGCTTCATGAGAAGAAAAATGCAATAGCAATACTACAATGAAGAATAAAAAGTAATGGAAAGGCATGTAGTTGTGCCTTAATAAATACACCTTCTATCTCGATTCTTCATATAATTGATGTACAAGACACTTCAAATATTTACAATAGTGGCACAAATTCATTTTCACATTGATTAATGTTATATTTAATGTTATTTTATCTATCTAAATTAACTTTTTCTCCTTCATAAATACATGTTTACAAAATTGGGGCATTACACCTAACTAACATGACTCAAATATGTTATTATTATATTAGATTTATCATTAGATTTATAATATTTTAATATTGTGAATGAGGTCGTCACAACCTTCGATCTCGAGATGACTAAACCTTAACCTTTGTATTAGGATGAATGTATTGTTTTTAAGAATTAATAAAAGTCTTTGTAGTGGGATTAAGTCCATTTTGCCCTAATCTTAACCTAGTTTAGAAGGGACTTTGGAGGTTAGGGTTTCTTTTTAGCATCTTCATCTGGGGACCTCTCCCTAATAAGAGGGGGGCTTATTCAAAGGTGGATTACTAATAGGGGCGTCAAAATGGGTCAGTCTAACCCGTTTTTTCTGGCCCACTTTTGGCCCATTAAAAATGAGTCGGGACAAACCAACATATTTACATAACACGGGCGAAAAAACACAATCTGTTTTGTCTCGTGACGGGCTGATAGGCCAACTCGTTTGGCCCATTCTTTTTACTTTTTTTTAAGAAAAATTTGGGTTTTTCATTACTATGTGTTGTTTTAAATTGGCTAAACAATGAAAAACCATCCAATCTAGCTCACAATTTGGGGTAAATTAATTACCTAGCGTTTTTAATGGAATGAAGCAAGGAAGATACCATGACAGGGTAGTGTGGTAGATGGGATTGTTCCTCGCTAAGATCAATTTGCACGGTAGTTTTGCAAATTCCTGCTTCGATGAGGAGGCCATGGTTGTGATGGAAGAGGTAGTGGTGTTGGGACCTAGGCAGCGATTTTCCGACATGACGACACTAGCTGCAACATGTGGCAATGTGTTGTTTTGACAACACCGACTATCGTTATGGGTGACTGTCATCCTCGTCGACCACATCGTACTTGGGGGCTCACATTCTTCTTCCTCGTCGTTATGCTCTTATGCGTGTTTCTCTTTGGTGGTGTGTGTGGGTGTGTGGGTGTTTCACATTTGCCTTTTTTTTTCATTATTGTTTGAAGTTAACTGATTATAGCTAATACAATTTTAAAATAAAAAAATAAAAGCTAGCCCGTTTTACTTGATACTAACAGACCACGGGTCAGCTCGCAATCAACATGTCTGTAACCTAACGGGCTAACAGACCAAACGAACCGAGTTGATACATGCTACAAATACTAACCCGACCCACCTTTTCTTCCATAAGGTAATGGGTTGGTCCGTCGGATCCAATCCGTTTTGCCATCTAATTAGAATTGACCCATGAATCATGAATCAAATTGACAACTCTAATATGAATAAAGATTAATAAGCTGAGTAAGAGTATGCAACTTTAAGAAGGATAAAGGACAAGACAAAATTCTTTTGTTCCAACAATATCCTCTGTTATTGTTTTATTTCTTGGGTTTAGAATTGGTAGACATCACTAGTGCAGGAGAGAGTTTCTACCACGGTTATTTTAGTCTTTCGGCCTCGGTTTAAGACTCAAGGCATATATTGTCGAGGTAAAAAATGTTACCTTTCTGCCTCGGTTTACACCTGAGGCATATTCAATCATTATTGCCTCGGTTCTAGAATAACCGAGGCCTAATATAGACATTAAAAATAAAAATTAAAATTAAAACAACCCAGCCTTTTTGCCTGAGTTCCATTCTCAAATTCAATGTCTATTACACATAAACACTCACGCACCCAAAGCATAAAAACAATGGCCTTTTTAGAACCCTTTTTTCACCATTATCTCATCTTCATCTTCCCGACCACCATCGTCTCCTTTTACAATCATTCATAATCATTCAATCTCTAACACCAGTCGTGCATAACCAACACAGAATCCCCAAACCCACTGCTCCTTTACACTTCAACCTGCATACAAAAAATACACCCAAACACCATACTCACTCCAACCCGCACCTCAGTTCATTCACACATACTCTGTTGTATTAAATCACAAAGAAAAAGAGGAAGAAAAAGGTTGGACGGTTAAAGAAACAAAGGAGAAATAATCGCTGCGGGCGAGTCAAAACTTCGAACAGAGGATGATGGCGTCGGAACTTCGAACGAAGACGACAATGAAGGCGAACCAGAGGCGACGAGCAGCACCGACGAACCAGAGAGATGTTGAAATATTGAGAGAAAGTAGGCACTTGTGACTAAGGAAAAAAAAAATTAGAGTCTTATATTCTTAAGAGTACAAGTGATTATTCTTAGAGCCTTTATTTTTCTGCCACTAGAAATTATTTTTCTACTAGTGCCATGGTTGTAACTCTTTATTTTACAAGTGGCACACCATTTTCCATCACCTAAGTCTTTTTATCTTTTCTCTTTTCTTTTTGATTTGTAATTTTTCACACCTATTTTATCTCTTCTTGTCTTGTTTGTGTTCTTGTGTTTCTTTTTATTCATAAATGTATATTTTCACACTTAGTTTTATAAATTAAATTTGTTTCCATTAGTGAACATATTTAAATTTTTTTATCTTTGAGTTCTATTTTTTATTATCTCAAAACTTAAAAATATAAGTTGAATCTTATATGACTCACTTTTCATTTATTTTTAAACTTCACGTATTGAAGACATATATTGATTATCAATTAATATTAGTTCGGTACACATATTCCGGAATATAACAAAAATATTTTTGTATAAAATTGGTAACGGATACTAAATGAATATAATTAATGAATACTAAATAAATATAATTAATGAATATATATGGATAATAAGTACAAGTATTTATTTCTATGGCTGGTTACTTTTTAAACCAACAGGATTATAACATTTTTTTTTTACTTAACAAAAGTTCTATTATTATGCCCTTCATGTTGATCATAAAAAATAAAACCCTCTGTCACAAGAAGAGAAACCACTACCTAGAGGAAGAAGGTACAATAATTGTCAAAATTGAAGCAAAATACCAATGCACTAAATAAGAGTGTAAGTATTGAAGTATATACAAACGTATATTATGTTAGGACAGTTGTGGATATGAAATCAGCTACTAGATATTACACATTTTTTTGGAAATTTGATGACTTGGAAGAAGAAAAAAACAAAATGTGGTCAAAATATGATGGCTAGATCAAGTGCTGAAACAGAATTTCAAGCAATGACTCAAGGAATATGTGAATTTTTATGACTAAAGATTATATCAGGATATATTAATTTACTCATTTGCTATTGGGTAGATACAGATATTAGGATATAGAACCCGCAAATATCTACTATCGGTTAATAATTATTAGTGAATTTTATTTGAATATTTTTTATTTAAAAATTGTTTAAGGTTTGACTTTATATATTTTGATTTTTTTGAACATATAAAATTAAAGTTATTTTATAAAGGGTTAATTATATTTTTAGGCCTTTAATTTTCAGTGAATTTTAAAATTAATATATTTCAAAATTTTAGACCAATTTAGTCATTCATCTTTCGAAATACATGAATTTAATCATTTTAATCGAATTTTGTTAGGTTTATTTGATGTTTCGAACACATTTCAGGATTGAATTTGAGTTGTTTATACTGTTTGACATATTTTTGCTTTAATGTTAAGTCAAATAATATTATGAAACGCGTTTGAAATGTCAAATAAACTTGACAAAATTTGATTAAAAGGATTAAATCCACCTATTTCGAAAGATGAAAGACAAAATTGGTACAAAATTTTAAAATTGACTAATTTCAAAACTCACTAAAAGTTAAGGGACCAAAAACATATTTAACCCTTTTATAAAATATTAATTTTTTAAAATTTATATATTAAGACAACTCATTTAAATTTGTTTGTTAGAAAGGACAAATTTATATACATTGATATTTTGTTAATTAATTTGATTTGAAATGTACTTTTATCTAAATTAAGATTTTTAAGATTTATTTTTAAGTAATTTTATTTAAAAATTTTAAAAAGCAAAATAGAAATATGTATTCATAAGTAACCATTTTATTAAACCGAAGAACGGATAACGGATAGATATTAAAACTAAATGACCAAAATACCATTAAGTTAAAAGTTATTAAAAATTAAAAATGTAAATATTAGAGTTAATTTCCCTCTCTTGTTGTCCATCCATTACAGCAGTGTTGTTCTGCACCTCCACGACTCCATTACGAGGAAGAGGAGTATGAAGAGAAAAGTGGAGAAGAAAGACAAAAAAACTAATTAGGGTTTTTAATGCTAGGAATAAAAGCGGGATTATGAAAATTAGGGGTGCAGAAAGAAAAAAGGAGGTGCAGGAAAAAATGGCCTATCCGTTGATTATCAGTGTAAAAATTGATATAAATTGAATTCATCAATGTTTTTTTAATTTTTGTTTTTAATTGATCTGAATAGTTTGATAACTTTAACATCGACCCTAAAAATCACAGTTAACTTAAAATACGAGTTAGAATATCAGTTATAAAACCTCTAAAGGAAAAGAAAAAGACATTATTTTCCCCATTATGCTACAACTATTCCTACATTTTTCTTGTTTCATTCTCACTTAATTCAAATGAATTCAAAGAAAGTTTACTCAATGGTAGCTTTTAGGCTAGTTTACACCAGCACATGTGGTTTCTTGCAATTTCATTTAATATCTTTACTGTTTATATGTTTAATGTAAACTAAGATCAATTTATGTAAAATTTAAAAATAGAAACTTTGAAAACTTAAAAGAGAAGAAAAACTTCTACTTTGAGTTTATGGAAAATTTAATTTATTTTGTTTTTTCTCTTCTGGAAGTTTTATTGAAAAAACTGACCATCGCACCAAAGCTTCTTGAATGAGAAACACGACAAACATATGTCAATTGGTAAATTTATTTTGACAAATTTAATCGAAAAATTTATTGAAATAAATGAAAATACCCCTTTAAGAAAAGTGAGGAGCCACTTTGGTTTTGAATTTACATTCTAAGAATCTAAAATCAACCCCATAAAAGTCATTCAAACATTCTGAGAGTAGATGCCATCATCATTGATAATACATAATATACGAGGATAAGAGAAAGTGGTTGGTGGTATATTATTCACAATGATATACTAAATATTATTAATGTTATTGTAAGAAACAGTAATGATAGATCTGAGACAAACTCCAAGAATATGTACATTGCCGAATAATATGTTCATATAGCCAGACACAGGAACACAATTGCCTGCACCAAATGCAACAACAGAAAACAGCCACGGATTGCCACAAGCTGGAGACAAACTCAGCTGAACTGAGACATAAAAACAGTCAAGTTGCCATGCATTAGGAAACTGAATACACCAACCATGTGAAATTGAGAATTTCCCCAAACGAACTTCCTTCAGCATTGCATTATTTGCTCCTCTCAAACCCCCACCAAACACAACAACACAAGACCATGTTCTTTTTTTTTTTTTTTTGCTAAGTTCAGTTTCTCAATTGGTGGTTTCAGAATCACTGTGGTTATCTTCTCCATCATCAAACATTGTGGGGCTGTCTGAGGCAATCTCCAAGTTTCCTACAGACTCCAGGTCAATAGAAGTGTCTCCTAACTGTGCTGTGGCCAGCCTCAACATTATGTTATGAATAATGTTGGATTGTTCAAGCTTGAACTTGTGCTCTGAGGTGTGTTGTTGGTTGAATCGACCGGGGAGTTTGGAACGAGATGCATAGCAATCACCACAAAGATCAAAACCCATCTTCTCCGTACAATCAGCACATCTATATCTATCTCCAATTATTGGAAACATCTGTCATGAGTAGTCACACATTAGCATTCTACACAAAAACTAGCAGCATGAGAGTTATAGAAACTGCAGCTTCAAGAGAAAAACTATGTTAAAAAGAAGTGAAATAAGGACTTGTATGTTAACTGTTTTCAAAAACAATTTTTCTTTTCTAGAGTTTGTTTCTCTGCAAAGCAAATTTGGAAGTGTTTTTTCCGAGTATAATTATTATTTCTTAAACTGTCTCTTGAGAATTTGAGCAGAGGACTAGAAGAAAACAGGACAAGAAAACATGTTATTTGTTTTGGAAACAGTTTTTTAACCAGGTACATTTCAGAACGACAAATTGATTGGAATTATTTTAGAAAACTATTTTTAAATTTTAAACAAAATGTTAAGAGGGAATCAAACAGGCCTGAATCTTCAGGTTGGCATCTTAACCCTAAAGAAATAGTAAACTCTTGTCTCTTTGCTAAAGCAAAGATTGTGTTAATTATCACTTTGAACAATACACAAAAATATGGCTTCAACAGAATGCAATTTCCATATAAAACCATATATAGATCATCTTGAAAACAACAAAATTGAAATTAGTTATCAGATATATCTATGAAGGTATGTTTAATGTAGTGTAGGTCCTTGAAACATGAAAATACACAAGTATTGTAAGTTGGCAGTGTGCAGCAAATAAGCAACTTATTATTATAGGTTTGGAGCTTGAACAGGGAACCTATAACTCTCTTTGTGCACATGAGATACCTTAATTGTCAATTACAAGTCAATACCTAGTCGTTAAGAAAGACAAGCAACCGCATGAAATTACAGCCACCTATTTAGATCAATGAAATAGAGAAACTTGATGTAGCTTATGACCTACTCTAGGACAATAAGTGAAAAGAATATAAAAGGCACGATAAAAACAAAAGAAAATGGAACCAGAGCAACAAAATGAACAAAAAAATGGAAAAGATATGATGGAAGAGAACTTTTACCCCGCAAAAATCACAACCAACTCCAATGTGAACTTTTGAGTCAGGATCTGACCACCAATCTGTATTTTCTCCTTTGTTACCCTTATCCAATGAACCTGAAAGAAAACCAACACAAGTAACTAGAAGAACATGAAAAAAGATAGAAAAATAATGAAAGAAATACCGTATAACAATAAATCAACCACCACTTAGGAAATATCTGGAAAACATAAAATATTTAAGAGTATTGTAGATGACATCATAAGAACGACTTCCATATTATAATATATTTCATAAGTTGTTTGGTTGTTTAAGTAAATTAGGATTCAAAATATTTAGTATAAATAGCGGTTATGCTTGGATGCTAAATACTTAAACAGGCCAAACAATATAAAATATCCTAGGAAAACATAATGAATTATTAGAGATGGGCAACTAAATACACATGTTTTTTCAAGTTTGAAGAGCAGATTCATCAATATGAAAATACAGGAACTTTTTTACCATACCTGACCGAGAGCATGAAAACTAAAACACATTTCCCAATATTCTATCACATTCTCAATGGAAAGCTGAAAGATATACACATATATTCCAATATTTACACCCAAAGCAGTACGCTTCAAGATATCAGTCATGTAATAAAAATGTATGCAATATACATACAAGAAGGAGTCTCAAGTTTGACTTTGATCTGCTTTAGTTCAATGGCATCTCTCCGCTGTCTATATTCTTCAGGAAATTGTTCCTCCAAAAAGTGATCTAACTCCAAACATACTTTTGGAGACCTATTGGGATGTGGACTTTGACAAACTTGGCATCTGAGCATGTCCTCATCTGTGTTGACAACGCAAGTTTGACAGTATACTGATGGGAATGTGGAAAAGTAAAACAAAATCAATATACCACTTAAGTGTTTTATTAATAAATCCAATTGAAAAGAAAAACTTAAGTGCATTGAGTACCATGGCCACAATTAAGAACTACAGGACGAAAGAGCAGTTGCTTGCACATTGTACACGTCACATCTGCAACTGATAATTTCTGTTCGAGAGAAATATCTTCCTGAGGCAATTTTTTTCTTTTAGCAGGAGTTCCAACAATATCAGGCTCTCCATTAGAATAGACTGTTCCTTCGTCTCTTTCATGGGTGGTGGACCCTGATTGCTCCATACATTCAGAAGTTCCCACATTACATGAGTTGGATGTCAAATTCATAATAGAGGAGGAAGAAGGGATACCAGAATGACCAAATTTAGCTTGTGATTCACATGTCTCAGGATCAAATTGAGGAGAGTAGAATCCTGATTTCTTTTCTTCCTCTGAAGCAAGAGTTCAATAAGAATGATTGTCAAAACTAGCCCAACAAAGTAGACAAAATGATTACTTCTATGCTAAATACAAAGAAAGAAGAAGAAAACTGCATTTTCAAGAAGTATATAAGGAATACCAAGAATCATAATGCAGTAAAAAAGAAAGAGCAAAATCATATAATAAAATTTTGAATATCCATAAAACCTGAGGACATAAATCAAAAACAGAGAAGAAAATGTTTATCAGTGAAAGGCCTAATTTATATAAACTTCTCAATAAATACTGTGTAACAGAAGAAAATGAGGTAAGATGAATCATTCTTGCACAAGTTAAAACTAATTTATGCACTTTAGTTTTTCCTTTAATTTTTCTCATCTACTCCTTGAGCTAAGGTGCATAACTTGATTCCAACATATGCAAGATGTTTGGTTCGTTTTACTTTCCTACTTCTTCTCAAATATCTGTTTTACGAGAAGTTTATCCAAACTGAGCCAAATTCTACTTAATCCAAGACAGATGGATACTTCTAATAGTTGCCAGTATCAAGTACCTATTACAGCACGGAATCCCATGTGAATTACACAGACACAGTGGAAGATATTTGTTATAATATGTGACGTAAAGACAAGAATTTACAATTACCCTACTATAATTACAAATACAGCATGAAATCAGACTCAAACAACCATATTTACATCATTTCTAACATTTCTCTTCATGTCGTAGCATATAAATATGTGCAGTAATCTTTAACATATGTAACTTATTTGAAGACCTCCCAATGACTTGGTGAAGACCTCTACTAGTTGATCAATTGAATTGAATAATCTAGTTTTAATGTCTCCAGATAAGGTCTCCGAAATTAAACAATCTATCTGAATATGTAGGGCTATTGACTATGGTACACAACTGTAATTGTTTATATATCAAACATGGATTGGTTGATTTCTCATTGTCAATGTTGCTGTGCATGCAGCTATGTTTATGGTAAAAGATTAGGATCCCACTATTCAATACAGTGATCTATTAGATTTGGAGAGCATCTGAAATAACTAGTGAATTACAATTCTATTGTACAACAATTAGTGCATTGGTCTTTTCAGCCTTAATGTCCTCTCAACAATTCCAGGATTTGCCTCCCATTAAGCTATATCCCATTAAGCTATACCGTATTAACCATCTTGGGGTTAATGCCACTGTATTTCTCTTTTCTACAAGCATTTCACTACAGGAGAGGTTGTTTCACTAAAGTATTAAAATGGCTCGTTGCTTACTAAGAGAATAGAGAAGATGAACTTTATGAATGTTCAGACAGCTTATGACTACTCCACTAGAGAGGAAAACCTAAACTGACACAATAAGTGGAAGAGAGCAATTCAAGGGAAAGAAAGGAAAGGAGAAGGCTGGTTACTTTAAACTGCCAGGATTATAACATTTTTTTTTCTTAACGACAAAAGTTCTGTTACTATGTCCCCTACCGCCCTTCATGTTGATCATAAAAAAACCCTCTATCACAAGAGAAGTAATTCAGCTAATGTTTAGTTGTACAAAAACAATTTGGTATCAGATCCATAGGGTCTGATTATATGTGCTGTAAATTACGAATTTTTATGATAAAAGTATCCTCGATATCTACATAGTGAGATTCAGAGATAATTTCTTCAGAATTTTTTTATTCATTAAAACATATTTTTATTTCCTTATTTTAAAGAGTTTGATTGTTACAAATAGAGATGATGAAAATATAATTGGTGAGATGATTTCTTCAGAATCTTTTTATTCACTAAAACATATTTTTATTTCCTTATTTTAAAGAGTTTGATTGTTACAAATAGAGACGATGAAAATGTAATTGGTGAGATGATTATCAATAAAATTTATACATTGTCTTACATAGTTCAAATTAAAGCTCTTGACCTTGGGAGTCCTGTTTCTACTTCCACATAAATAGCCACCACCACCACCGTTGTCCACCGCCACCGTAACAGACGGAGCAATTGGGACCTCTTGAGCCCATACAAGGGGGTGGTGATGTCCCATTTGACTCTGATTTGAGTAGTTCTGAATTTTATTTTATTTTTTTGTGCTTTTGCCAAACAAGTTCTCTTTGTTACGTCTCTGCACTTTAGTGTTTTTTCAATGCCTAGTATGAAAGTCAATAAGGAGAAACTAGATTGTTTGAGAACAATAATTGAATCAATGAATAACTCCCTTGGATTGTATGCCCTATCCATAAAAGGAAATACATTCAATATTATTGGTTTTGTATCTCTAGGTCTTTGGTTTCTTGATTCAGGAGCAATGGATCACATGACCATTTCCTATGCTTTACAATTCATATTTCAAAATTACTAGAAAACAACTCCTTAAAGTTGTAAATGATAATAGTGTACCCATAAAGAATGTTTTACATATCTCACAACTAACAAAAGTCTTGTCTCTGTACAAGAACTTACAAAAGATTCAAACTATTTACTAACTTTTTTTCTTCTTAATGTATATTCGAAGACCTTGCTTCCCCAGTGTCAAGTTTACCTTGTTGAATCTTTGGCTGTGTTGTTTTTGTTGACTATCATAATCCTAATGTAGCAAATTAGATCCTAGAGCTCTTAAATGTGTATTTATTGGTTATCCTGTAAAAAGTGGTACAAATGCTATTTTCTTTAGAGTCGTTGTGATTTTACCACCATGGATATCACCTTTTTCATGAAACAAAATTCTTTTATGTTAGTCATCGGCTTCAGGAGGAGAAAACACTTGAAACAAAGGAGTTCTCCTTCTTGTCATTACAATATGTCTTCATAGGATGTTCAAGAACTAAGTGATGAAGTCACCATAAAATAGATCAGACCAACTCAAAGTGAGGAAGAAAAAGACAAATTCTTTTGGTAAAAATATCAAAGAAAACAATCCATTTAGCAAGAAGAGTTATTTGACTTAAAAGGTGAGGATTCCAGAAGATAACAGTAAGGAGGTAATTGTTATTGAGAATTTACCAATTACATTGAGAAAAGAAACGAGATAGTGTGTTAAATATCATATTTCTTAATATGTCTGCAGCAACAATCTCTCTAATAAACATTCAAGCTTTATTGGTGTCATAGAAATTCCTATCTCAATCTAAAAAACCATAAAAAGTGAACACTGACTAAAGCCATCAGAGAAAAGACGAATGCATTAGAAAGAAACTCAACATGGGAGATTGTTGAAAAACCAAGAGAAAGAGGGATTGTATGGTGCAATTAGAACTTTAGAATTTTACAGTGAAATAAAAGGCAAATGGAATAGTAGAGAAATATAAAGTCCAATTGGTAATACACTCTAACTTAATGTAAGGTTTTATGTCTCATGTAACTTGTAATTTGTTAATTTAGAGGGACCAATAAGTAAATAAACAATAATAAAGGACAAAACAATAATTGGAGTTATAAGGAGCGGTTTCTTGATGATGACTACTATTTGATGGGCCTAGCAAAAATCACAGGGTTTATATTTATATAAACCGTTGATGCAAAAACAAAGTCCATTCCCTACAAGTAGTAGGTTTCGTAGACCAAAAGAGAGAGATCATGGAATAAAAAGTAAAGGGAGTGAAACCTTAGGTCTACAAAATCGTGAGCCAAATCGTAAACTCCTGCAAGTTTACATTTCCACACCCTGAAACCTAGCTAACTCATATAGAATCATTTCTTAGTACGCTTGTGTTAAGAAGTGTTGAGAAGTGGACTTTAAACCTAACTCAACCTTACAATATTGGCTTGTAAAGTGAGGATTGCACCCATTTATATATTGTAAATTGGCCTTTCTCTAATTAATGTGAGACTTTCAACACACACCCCCTCACACCGAGATATATACATCTCATATGTGGGACTAAACATCAATGGGTGGCTCAATAGTGGTCCGATAGTGAGTGGACAATAGACCCAACAAACAATAAACTTCGTTAGGATAGGCTCTAACCCATGGCTTTGATACCAATGGATATCAAAGAAAAGTGGTAGAAATAGTGGTGGAAAAAAGGATCAATGGAAATGTCTTATAGAAATCCAGTTGCTACAATAGAGAAGAGAAGAAAAAGGAAAAAAATAAGGCAAGCTTATATCAAAGTGACAAATTTAAAGCCATCAGTGCATCAATATATTCCATGATTTTGGTATCAAGCAGGTTTGTCATTCAACCTTGAAAGATTATATGATTGATGTTTTTTGTGCTTATGGACCTAACTTTCTAGCTCCTACTACCATGCAATTATAATTCCACTTCTCAACAAGGAAGTTGATTACACTGAAAAGTTGTTGGAAGAAAATACATTGCAGTGGAGCAAATTTGGTTATTCGATTGTGTTGGATGCATGGACCGACCAAAAGCAATGATATTTGATTAACATTTTGATGAGCTCCCATGAAAGGACAATGCTTGTCAAGTCCATTAATGTTTCCAAACTTAAGAGGGGGAAAGTTATTTGGGATGCTTGATACCCTTGTAGACAAGATCAGAAAAGAAAATGATGCTTAAGTTATCCAAAAGTCCACTCCTTAACATGGTAGTAGTGGAGAGAGTGTTATTTTGAGCAGTTTTTTTTCAGAATAATGTATTAGGGAGATTTGAGTTCATTTTCAATCTATAGTTGGTTTATTTGTTGGATTACATTTTGGATTTAGGGTTTGATTTTGAGATTAAATAAAAGATATTGAAATTTACAAATTTTACTAAGTATCTTAGTAGCATCCAAGCCGACATGTTACAGTGACTGTGGGATTAGATATTTGTGAATGGTCTAACAAAAGCCCAATAGTGGCAGCACAATAGTCTAGTTGAGAATAAAAAGATAATATAAAGTTGACGGCTTAAGAGATCCCTCTAGTGATCTTCTATTTATAATTATAGAAATTGATATAATGGAAGACGAAAGATCAAAAGACTAACCTAGATTCCTAGGTACAACTCATAGAGTTCACTACACCCCTAGGTACAAGACTAGGTACTAATCATGATTACAGTAGATAAATGATTCTCAATGCACTACTTTTATTTCAACATTCCCACTCATGCTGGAGCATACAAGTTGTATGACCCAAGCTTGGAATAGATAAACTCAATCCAAATCCCTTAAGAACTTGGTCACCACATCTACAAGCTGATCATTTGATCTGACAAACATAGTACAAACTTCTTTAGACAACATTTTTCTTGGGTGAGAATAGATGTGGGAACCTTGACTTAGAACAAGATGCACTTTGACACAACCAACAGTTGAAGGAATTGGATGATCGATTATAATAGACTTCAAGAGTGCGTGGCATATGACAATGGCCAGTGAACATCAAACTAGGCTGGCAGCAAACACAGGCTGATAAATAGCTAACAATAGCTATGGAGAATAATATTAGATGGTGGTGCACAACCGCATAAATTCAATTAGGATGATTTTGTCAAAGAAGATTGCCATCAACAACAAATGGCAGCCAACAGTGGCAAACAACAACAGAATGCAGTAGACTAGATTTCCATCAACAACACATGGCAGACAACAATAAACTACGGCAGACAAGAATGCCATCAACAACGGATGGTGGCCAACAATGGCTGACAAGATTACCATTAACGATGGACGTGGACAAGGACAAATACACAATACTTTTATGGAATAGGACAAGACAAACATCATATGCCTAGCAGCAAAAGATGAATGGCGTGATTGGCAAAATTCCCGTAGAAGACCAATAGTAGCTTGTTGAAATTGAACCACTAAAATGATTAAGACAAACAAGTTATTCCTTGCAAGCTTAACAAATTTCCCAAATCATTAGGAATAGACCAAAAACAGACTCCCCTTCACGCCGTGAGCAACCTTCAACCCATAACTTTGGTTGTGAAATTCCTTGGCTGGATTAGAACTAATTCAAATACTTGGTAGCAAGATAAGCCAAATCCAAAGTGCAGGACAATTGTGCTATTAAGGAAACAAGTTCTTCCGATACAGATGTCAGTATCTCTAGCTTTGAGAACATGAGAATGATTCGTGATGGGATTCTTCACTTAGGGAGTTCACATGCAAAGATGCACATAACATATGGAGCTCATTTGACACCCTTGGCAAAGATTGAATACCTTATAGCTTCATATATCTGCAGAGGAAATTAAACAACATTTTTGCATGATGAAGGTGCTCCACATGTGCTAGTGAGCTTTGTACAAGGAGATACATGGATGTGAGGGCTTGACAGAAATGGAGAGGCAAAATGAAGGAGCTACATGTGTTCGACAAAATTGGTGTTGCATGGAAGAAGATGATGGCTCAAGCATTGATGTTGTTACTAGTGACACACCTGGTTGCTATCAATAGTGACAATAGAGACTCAAATTTGCAGTGACAATAGGAGATGGAGGAAAACTAGGAGATCCACCAAATGACTTCGAACAAAATGAGATTTCAACAACACCTTAGATTGAAGGCAATAGCTTGTTGTGAGTAGAGACAAAGATATATTGCAGAAATGCAATAAACATGAAAACCTAAGTTTCCAAGAGAGAGAAAAAGCTTAGGACACCCACTGAATGACTTTGAAACCAGGAACCAATGGCGATGGTGGCAGGAAGAACATCCGACAACCGGAAGGCGGCACATGAGTTGTACGTCCTCGAAGGTCACGAGGAGAGCTGACACACGTGGAGAGGAACTGACGCTGGTTTTGGTGGGGTTGGTCATCGCTCGAGGAGACGACCTTGATTCGGTGGTCGCCGACAACGGACGGGGCCAGAGGCGAATGATGGACAACATGGAAAAAGCGATGAAGATAACTGAGATTAGGAGTGTAGGACTTCTCATTAAGATATTTCGGACACAAGTGGTTGAAAGACTTGACTCCGGCACCCGCGGCAGCCACTAGCCGCTAGCCAGCAACAAAGACAATGATGGGAGAAACTCAGACAACCTGGCTCTAATACCAAGTTGAGAATAAAAAGATAATACAAGATTGAGGGCTTAAGATCCCTCTTGTGATCTTCTATTTATAATGATAGAAACTGATACAATGGAAGACGAAAGATCAAAAGACTACCCTAGATTCCTAGGTACAACTCATAGAGTGCACTAGACTCCTAGGTACAAGACTAGACACTAATCATGATTCCAGCAAATAAATGATTCCCAATGCACTACTTATTACTTATTTCAACAAGTCCCGATGAACATGGCTAGAATAGGTTTTAAATGGCTATGCCATCTTAGTAAGTGAGTTTATGTTTAACTCAACCTCACAAAACCAACTTGTAGGATGAGGCCTGCACTCTACTTATATATTATAATTTGACATAATTTCTAGTTGATGTGGGAACTCCAACAAAGATATATCTCCTAAAGAAGAGTTTATATAATTTTACTAAATCCCCAAGAGTAAGGATTGGGAGATTTACAAAAGCAATAGTTTACTTAGAATACAAGCAAACCCAATGAGATCATACTATATCCATAAAATACTCTATTACAAGTACACTCACTATATTGTTGATCTATGTGAATGATATAATTTCAAGAAATGATGAAAATGAGAAATTTGCTTTAAAGGATTAATTAACATCCCAATTTAAAATGAAAAACCTATGGAAACTTAAGTATTTCGTCAGAATAAAGGTTGATTATTCCAAAAATGATATTTTCATCTCCCGAAGAAAGTATGTATTTGATCTCCTCAAAAAAACATTTTGGAATGTAAAACTTCAAAAGTTCATACTAAACAAAATCATAAAATAAATTTGGAAATGAACAGAGTTCTCCTCTAGAAAAAATTATTTATCTATCACACACAAAACTAAACATTGCTTATGTAATTAGTATGATAAACTAGTTTAACCATAATCCAATAGAAAGACACGTGCTAGAAAATGACAAAAAAATTGTAGTACTTGATCAAGCCCAAGAATACGGATACTGTCCAAGAATATCTACAATATCTCTATATTGGTTAGAAGAAAATAACTTTAGAATTTTCCTATTCATTTCAACATATTTTTATTTCCTTATTTTAAAGAGTTTGATTTTACAAATAGAGACAATGAGAATGTAATTGGTGTGATGGTTATCAATAAAATAATTATTTATTTCTTAACATTGCTCAAGTATTTGAATTCAAGGACATAGCAACAAAACTTTTGAATGGAGGAGAGGAACCAAGCCCACTTGAAACCTCATGCTATGAAGTAAGGTTGGTTATGTAGACTAATTAACCAACAACTTAGAACAATTGAGATTTACTGAAAAGAAAATTTCAGGTACTTGGATCAAGTTTTTCTAATGGTTTCTCTTAATCTTTCGCTAACTCTTCCTCTATCATTTTGAATTGAACTCCCTTCCCTTTGATCAACTTTTCTCACTAGAATCTACATTGATCTTTTTCCACATATAACCAAACAACCTTAAATGAGTTTCCATAAAAGGTGCTAACCAAAATTTTTCCCTTAATAATCCCTCCATCTTAAGCATTGGGATGTGTAAAATAGAACAAGGGATCCTAAATTGAGCCTGCGCCAATTCAGAAAAAATAATGGGCGACAGAAGTAGGCAATAATAACTCAATCAATCATGTTGGAATGCATTGATCACACAGCTTGAACAGATCACCATCAATAGAAGACCATAGCAATTTTAGAAACACCATTATATTCAATGCATTGCACAATAAATCATTGAGATGTATAAGAATCATTGCACACATATTTAGTATGCTCGTGCATAGGCCATTAGGGAAAGTGATATACCAAGCGTTTGCTCTTCCCTTCTCTTGTAAGGAACGGTATATATCTTAAGGAGCAAAAAGTGAAGCATTTGGCAGACTGTTGGGAAGTGATAGTATTGATGCCTACATACTGGACATTGAGACTCGCGCAGACAATTCATGGAATTATAGACACACCAGAAACAGCATATATGGCCACATGCTGCAAATAGAGAGGAAAAAAAACAGAATTTATCAAACTGATAACATAATCACATGCATCTCTAGAAAATAGTGCTGCCTTACATAGCACAATGGGTTTGTATAATAGATCCCTGCACAATGAAGTAAAACAAAATCAGTACACACAATTTGAAAAAGGAAAATATAGCAGCTCACACGCCGACTTAAAATGACACAATAGCCAATCCATTTTTTCAAACAATAGATTAAAAATTTCGAAGCTCAAGAATTTGAAACCTTTATTCCTTCCTCAAGAGACAAGATTTTTGGGTTTTGGAGTCAAATTTCATTTGCCATTTTTTCAAACAAAAAATTAGGAACTATTACTCTGATTTATTCCTTTTCTTAGCATTTACACAACGCCCAATGAATTTCGCATTCAATCGAAATTTCGAATGTAAAATGCGAGTGCACCAACTTCAGATCGAGAAAAAGAAAAATAACCCTGGAATAGTCCACATCATCTAAGCTTGAATCAAGAAAAAAATTCATGTTTTTGAAGAAATAACGGCATCCCTGGTGACCCTCTTGAAATATGAATAAGAATTGAAGCACACAATTGAGCCTTGAAGAACAACACATCAAAGGGTGTTTCACTTTGGAAACATAAGAGCTCCAAATTATATGCAATTAGAAGAGACTTACAGACAAACGCAGCATACGAATGAATCAGGGATTTCTTCGTGTTCATTGTCCGCAAAGATTCGATCTCTGAGTGCGTTGTTCTCCATTTCGTGAATGTCCCAACAACGCAGAGAGAGAATGCGGTGGTGTCACAGAAGAATCAGGATAGGAATGAACAAAGGAACCTGGTGTTCTACAATATATTTTTAATATTTAATATTTAATATTTAATTATTACGTACATATAAAAATTAAGAAGCTGTCTAATTCTCTTCTCCCAAAGGAAAAGGTCACACACATTAAATAAAAAATATTTTTCACAGTAATAGACTGAATTTATAAAATCCTCAAAAGAGGAAATAATTGAATACAGTAAAATAATTAAATTAATAATTAAATATAGCATTGGAAATTACGTATTATCGTGCATCTCATTTCTTATTTATTTAATAAGTTTAGTTCACAATAGAAAAAAAAATAGCTTTCATATTTTTAGTGTTTCTCAACTCAACTTTTAAAAACCGGTAATTTTAATCTTTATTTAATTTTAAAAAACATATTAATTGTTTAGGAAAAAGAGACTAAATTTATATTTTCTTTTTAAGTTTGAGAATTCAACTGAATATAGGAACTTTAACTATGTTTGACCATATAAGAACTAAAAATATTATTTCATCTAAATTTTAACTATTAATAAAAGGAGTGCTACTAATTGAATTTAAATAGGTTAGGCTTAAAATAAGTTTGACTTACTTAAAAAACTTAAATTCAAGTTTGATTTATTTTTGGTTGTGATTTTTATTTAAGGTTTGTTCTAGCTTTTTGAGATTTTAATTATGAGATCCAATATATTTTAATAATTAAAAAATATATAAAATTAGAAAAATATACTGTTAAATATTTTAAGTAAAAGATAAACGGTTATCTACAACTTAAATTTATCTTATTTTAAAATATTTTTTTAAAAAAAATAAGATCTAGTTAATAATTATTCAAATAGAAAATAATATTAATAAATATTATTAGATATTAGTTTATATTCTATTGTTATGTTGGTACAAATTAAAAGATATTGTGAGACATTGTTAGATATCATGAGATATTTTTATATATAGTTATATATCTTGTTAGATAATAATAAGTAAGAATAAAAAATTTATTTTTCTTCTAAATAGTAGGCTTATAAATATATAGGAGAATAAAGTTCAGGAAAGAAATTCAAGTAAGAAAGAAAAGAGAAAGTTCTAAAAGTTTATCTTTGAAGGAGTTGAACGAAGGAGTGAAGACTAAGAGGTAAGGGAAAGGTTGAATTTTAAATGGTTTAGTTATCTTAATTGTTTTACTTGTTTTAATTTGGTTAAACTTTTTTTGTCTTATTTGTGAACGTGTTTTGGTCTTGTTTTAATTCGTTTAAAGTTTTTTTTTGTCTTATTTGAGAACTGGGTTTGGTGGTGTATTTATATTGTGTAAAAAATTATGAATGGGTAAGAGATGATTGTTGATATGTTTATGTGTATTTCATCAAAAAGTGAAGTCTTAGATTTTTGATAAACTCTGAGAGAGCTAGTGGTATTTGTTTATATAAAAATCATGGGAATGAGTGAGAAGAGTAACTCTGCATAGTTGTACTGGAGGTAAATTTTGTCAGGACTCACAAGGAGAATAATGGGAAGTGGCACTTAGGAGTTTCATCCATAAGACTCCTAGGGAGTGAGGGAAGTGGAGCACTTATTAGTAAGCTACGTGTGAGAGTTACAAACTCATCTTGATGTTGAGATCACTAGTGGTTGCATTATTTGTTGTGATACATTGTTTTGTGTGATTGTGTGAAACAATTAGTATAATTAGATGGTGTTGCAGGCTTGTGTGGCTATGTAAGGTTTGAATGGGTTTTTATATTATGATTGATGAATATTCTTGTTATAATGTTTTGATGTTTTATGTTAACTCACCTTTCTATTTTGGTTGTTGGTTATGGTTTCCACATACGATAATAGTATTATTTTATATGAGAGCATATGATAGTACATGTATTGAGGAAAGACACACGACCCTATGAACAGGGGTCAATATTAAGTGATATTTCAGATAATCTTTTAATTTTATGTTTTTTCTTTTGAATAAAATTTATTTATAATTTATAATTATGTAATTTGTACTAATTATAGTATAGACTTTTAGTAAGAAAAAAATTGGATGTTACATTTAGTCATTTAACAAACTTAAAAACCTAATCTTTTAATTTTATGTTTTTTCTTTTGAATAAAGTTTGTTTATAATTTTTAATTATGTAATTTGTACTAATTATATTACAGATTTTTAGTAAGAAAAAAAATGGATGTTACATTAATTTAGTCGCTTAAAAAACTTAAAAATTTAATTTTTATTATGCTTTTTAGGTTGACATGACTTATTCTCATGTCTTATTGCATGTAAAAAAACACTATGGACTATAAAAAGTAAATGATAAAATATATTTTAAGTCCTTAAAAGTTAGTTTTGTTTCTACATTTTAAATATAATTTTTCTACTTTTTTTAGTCCCTCATGTATCAAAATAAATTTAGGAGTAATATAGAAAAACTCCATTTACATTTCAGAAAATACAAGAACTTTATAAACGTAAAAAGTAAAGCTAATTTAAATGAATTTTGAGGTAAAACCCATTTTATTCAAGTTAAATATTTAGCTACTCAATTTATGAAAACATTATGCAAATGGGTAGCTTAAGGTTTCTAAGAGGCAAGTATAACTTGTATAAAATATATTCTATAATAATGTCTTAAACTATAGTATTATAAAAATGGTAAGTAAATATTTTATTTCAATGCATTATAAAAATGTTTTAATATAGTTAAAATGTTAACTATGGCCTTTTATTCAAATTTTTTTTCATAAAGTTTACATATTTTATTCCAGTTTGATTTGACACGAACATGATCATAAATTAAGCATTTGTATTATATATGTTTTTAGAAATATAGGTTAAATAAAGAGGAATAAGATGAACTATGAAAGACTTTTGCGAAAAAGATTATTAACTTTAACTAAATTAATTTGAATAAATTTGTAAAACAAGCCTTATAAAGATTTGAAATATATTATTAATTATTTTTTAAATTTCAAGAATATTAAATATATAATAAATTGTATATTAATTGAAAAAGTATGAAAAAAAGAGATAAACATAAAGATTTATAGTAATTTATTCTATTGCAAAAGTTACATTTACTTATCTAATCACTCTTATTAAATTAATCTAGTGTTTTTCAAGCATTAAGAAAAATCTTCAAGAAAACAAGAAAATATAACATCCAACTAGATTTTCTATCATCACTTGTAAAATTATAACACAAAAGAGAAGAAAAGTGAAAAAAAAAAAGTATAGGAATAAAATCACTTGGAAAAGTTTGAACATATATAGGAAAGATGTTGGATAAAAGGTACACAATGAACTTCTTGAAGCAAGGATTCGATTAAAATATTAAAGTAAGAAAGATCCAAGTAAATGTTGATTTTTCTCATGTTAAGGTCCTTCTTTATAGTAAAAGAATTTTCTGAATAAATGAAATTGACTTTTTTGTAATTTCAATAAAAAAATGTGAGAGGTATGAGTACTTTTATACTTGATAATTTCAACCTTACATAATATTCAAATAATAATAATATAATAATTGACAACATGATTAAAAATACAAATTACAACCTAAATCCAAGATCAAATTCTTCATGCATCATTATCAACATAACATTGTGGTTGCAAGCATCCAAATTTTAAAAGTCAAGCTTCTATATTAATAATTTATACCTCTAATTTTCTTAACATTTTTTTTCAATTTCAATTAGTTATTTGCAACTCTATTTCTCCTCAACCAATTTAATAAGATCACACTTGAAATTTTAACAATCTACTCATTAAAAATGAAAATTCGTTTAGTAAAGATGGTGATTAGAGGGTTACCAATGGTAGAAATAAATGTGCCACTCTATCAATGCTCGATTCCAAGTTCAAGTCCCTCGCATTAAGATCTTGTTGTTTCTTTTATAAATCTTTCTCTCGTGCATTTTTTTTTCAATAAGTTAAGAAAATCTTGTTTAGTAAGTCTCTTTAAAGCACAATTTATTAAAGTCACGTTTACTTTAATGAATGAATAAGAATAATTATTCAATAATCGAGTCAAAAGTAATACAATATATCAACATTTGTAAGATTTCTCTAATGGGAAAAATATTTGGTTGGACATACTCTTAAACTTTATATCAAATACATCTTTGAATCACTCTTTTTTTTGGGTTGATTTAACCCTATTTTCCATGCATTTCCTTGGGATTTTGGAGTGTGCTATGTCACATTCCAAATTATCTACATGTTGATGTTAGATGGAGTGCCCTTATAGCAATTTATGCTCTTATATAGTTGGAGTTAGGGTTCTTCATTTCTATGCAATCATAATAATTACATAAAGTAGAGGAATTAACATAACAAGAGTGAACATTTCTTGTTCTTGTGGAACAAAATTCAACCACACTAGAATGGCTAGTACAAAGTTCTTCAACCTTTCATACCTTTGGATAACTTCTCGGTATTCAAGAGATAAAAAGTTATGTAAAGTTAAAAAAGGAAATGTTGTTTATTACTACTAATAACTTAACAAAACTTTTCAAAATGCGGGTTCTAATAAAGAAGAGTTAATGACTAACGTCAACATAATTTATAAGTTAGGAATGCAAGCTCAATTTATAATGGTTACTTACCAATAGAGAATAAAAAGGTTCTTTGATCATATTCTAAATAAGATATATGCAAATATTTAGGAATTGAAATCAATTAAAAACACAAAATTGAGAATTTTAAATAAAATAAAGAAAACCTGGATAAAGGGAAGGCTCCACAAACCAATGTTTGATAAGGCTAAAGATGATTGTTACAAGAATTGGGAAATTCTTGATCAAATCGCAAGATGCAGGAAAACCCTAGCAAAGATAACCTCACAGTTATTTTTGGAAAAAATGTTCTACCATATTATGGATTCCCAAAGGTTTATAAATACAGAATAAGTTGTGAGATCTTCAATTGGGCCTCCAAAAGATGAGTCACCATTGTATTGCAATATCTCTTGGGACTTTCTAAGTCTTCCTCTCGTCATAAGTCCACCTAAGTCTTGAATTGGGTCATGGTATTGTTCTTGATGATCCACATCATGTTCTTGGATTTTGATGTCCATGTCATATTTGAAGTCCAATTTGAAAATTAGGTTCAAGTGGAGTACTTTTATGATGGGACCTTTTCTCATGTTGACCTTACCACCTATATTTTATTAGATAAAGTAACTTTTATGAAACAAGAATTTAGTAACCAATTTATAACACTTTTTTAATGTAAATTATACATGCCATTATTTTAATTATTAATGTAATGTGTGTGACTTATTGTAACTAGTAAAATATAGTTTATTTCTCTTACATGTGAAATTGAGTAATTTCATGAAAAACTAAATTTACTTATGTGAAAAATAATATTTCTAATGTGTCGAAGATAATTAAAGCATAAATGAAGTATAACTATGCTACAATTGAAAAATAAAAATGTTAACTCCATAAAAATAGTTATTAATCAAGTTTAATAAACGAATAATGAATTGATTTTGATGAATTAGACCAAGATCATGGTTTTTATAAGCAATAAAAATCAATTAGGCCAAACCTAGACTTTTGTAATTTTTGGCCACCAACAAATAAAAAGAGAGAAGAATTTTTTTTTTTATAACAAGTAATACTCATGACGTGAATAATTTTAAGGGTTAAGTATTTTTTAGTCCCTAAACTTTAATGTGAAATTGAAATTTGTTCATGTCCGAAACTTTGATATAATTTGGTCCTCAAACTTTAAAAATGAATTAATATAGTTATTCTAACAATTGGGTTAAATTTTTTTGACGTTTCAAGCGGCTTTTTGCGTTAATGTTTGAGTTGCTTACACTATTTGACATATTATAGCTCAAATGTCAATTTCGAAGGTCATTTAACATGTAAAAAAAGTAAACACATTTGGATTAAAAACACTATATTCATTCATTTTTAAAGTTTGGAACCAAAATGTATCGATGTTTCAAACAAGGACGAATTCCAATTTCATGTCCAAAACATATTTAACCTTAATTTTTATGCAACAAGCTTGTGATTTTATGTTTTCTTCTCCTTCCTTCAAATTCACAACACTTGTATTGTTAGGAAAAATAACTTTCTTAGTTAAATGTTTTGTCTTTTAGTTCCAACCATTGCCATAAATACACACCTACACCCCTCACTTTTATTGCACTTTATCACAACTAAAGGAAGGAAGAATATGTTGCTCTACCAACAAGGAGTGGGAGAATCAAGTGGTTTTTGCTAATGTCAAAATTTTCACCTTTTTACATCTATTTAATGACTAGTCTAGTGGCTTATTTGATCTTAATCAGTCTTCTTATTGTTAACCAATTGCAAAACACATAGATGGCAACTTGTGTCATTCACCATCATGTGGTTTGCTAACCAATTCATTCAAGATTCCTTTATTTCCCCTATACCATTTTCACCATTATTTTTTTAGCTAGGATCGCATCTTGTGCATATTCTACTTTATAGACAACAACTAATTCAACCTCTATTTTTAGAAGATCAAGTGAAGCTTAATTAGTTTATGCTAGACGAGAAATGAAGAACATAACCAGTTTTTGGAACAAGGGAATAAGTGAGTTAAGGATTATGAGAAAAAAAGATCACCTTCCTTCCTTCATTGTTCTTAGCATCTCTATCAATTCCCTCCTTTCTCATTTTCAAGTTTTATCGATCAAATGTTTATTTTAGGTGAGTGGTTTTCCTATTTCAACTTTTCATTCTCTAGTGAGATATGATATATGTGAAATATAGGGTCTTTGGGTTGTAAACCCCTAATCCCTTGGATCTTTTCTTAAAACTAGTGTTTTCTTGAACTATTTCATATGGATTGTTAAATATTTGTTTCTTTATATTGAAATATAGCTCATGGTAGACAAATTTTTAAATGTAGTTTGTATTTCATGATTATTTGAGAAGAGAATTTGTGAAGCATTATTTTTAAAACCATATCACTTAAGAACATTCAAGTCTCTATAGTTGAATAGCCCAGGTTGAATTGTCCCACAATGGTATTTGGGAGGGACATCTCTCAAAATATTTGAGCTCAACATCGAGTCAATAAGACAACAGTAGAAAAGTTGAAGAGATTTTAGTGACAAGCAAATATTATTGTTTCGTGAGTTTAATTAAGTTATTTTCTTTATATTTGAGATGTGATTTGTGTACTTCCCTTTTAACCATTACATTTTTTAAATGTGTTATGACAACATCGTTTACGTTCTTTACTTTACCACTTATGATACCAATATACAAATTCAATAAAGATTGCACAAGGATCAATTCATTAAATATATTCAAGAAGTAGAATCGTTTTTCGAAATACTCGTATTAAGTATGTCCTATTAATATCTGATCCAATCAAAGATTTGGATTTACAAGTGAACTAAAAAAAATCATGAAATTAGGGTAAGTCCATTACAACTCATTCAATATATCTATACATGTCACGATGTGTTAGGATTTCATGTAGCATCTCACCACTTGAAATAAGTCTATGTGACTTAGTTCATAAGGGGATATATGTTGCAATGTAGGTGTCAATACTTGATACACAAAACAAACAATAATTCACTATCATATATGTGATCACATATTCATACAAGTCTTATCATTTTCAATAATAATTTCTGTAAAACATTCACTTAAATAAAATAAAAAATCAATTAAATGTACAAACTAATATTAATTTTACATTTATAATATGCATTCAAAACAATCTATCAAATAGGAAAGAAGAGAAAAAAAAAAATAAGAAAATTAAAAAAAAAATCTTTTAGCTTGAACGAAGATTGAACAAATTTAAGGGTTGAGTTGCAATTATTTTTTGTTTGAACAAACAATCCTTCGTTTAGGTGAAATATCTTTCACTCGAGTGAAAACGGACCCGGAATAAGATTTGAATCTTTTATTCGGTTTGAAAATCTGATAAGTTAGAATTAATCCTCAACTTCTCAAAATGTTATCAAAATTTGAAATATAAAGAAAGAAAGTTAGAGAAAATAGAAGGAAACAATTCTAGAGATAAAGGTGAGTATGAAACTTTACACGATGCTTTCTAAATCAAAATTAATCATTAATCCAATTTTTACATTATTAGTATGATAAATAATTTGTATAAGTATAACAAATATTGACATATTTTATTTTTAATACAATAAAAAATTATAATTTTAGTAGAAAACTTTAATTTGGCTAATAATTAAGATAGTTGAACATATATTTAGTTGTTTATAATTATCACAATTATTTATTAAATAAAATTAATATTAATTAATATGTAATTATAATTATGTTTAAATAAATATTCTAACTTTTTTTAAAATTTAAATTTTTAATAATTTCTTTAAAATTAATTACATACAAAATATGTAAATACTTATACTCAATCCACTACTGCATTATGCAACTGTTATTTTCCTTTGTTTTGTCAATATTTTCCTATGTAAACGTGGAGGTAGTGAAAGTGAAATTGATAGTATCTTTTTTCCTATAAAGCTTCAATAATTGAGCAATGATTATGAGAATACTGATGAAAACGACATCATTTCTGTGCTACAATATTACTCACTTTTTCTCTTTCATTATACTAAACGACATTTTTAGGGAGAGACGTGACAGAGAAAGGTGTAATATGAAAAATTAGACCAAGTGTCATAAAGAATTAAGGTAAAATGTTTCTATAAATTAAATTATAACTAAGTTATATAATACTAAAGGTATAAGTTTTATTTTATTTTACGATACTAAATTATTTATTTATTATTAATAAATGTGACATCCCATTTAAATAGATTAAATCTACTAAATAACAACATCGCATAATTATAGTACGTAATAAAAAAGCAATCAGATGAACAATATGCATGAGGATTCACTATTACAGTATTCCAAGAAAGTATGTAAAATATACCAAGGCACACCAAGGATGCCATACAAATCGTGCTAGACAAAAGTTTTACAGTTTGCAAAAGAGTGCTCCTGGAGCAAGGAATTACAAAAAGGCACTAGGGTCATAAACTGCTCCGAAGAGCCATAAAAAACAGGTTCAAACTACACAACACCGCTGTCACCATCAGGTCTGCCTTCTGTGTATTCTCGTCTGCTCCCACCAATAAGGTGGTCATCACAAAAGAGAAAGCAGGACAAGAACATACATAAAAATGAAATGGTAAGCTAGTGTAAAACAATTTATCATATTATAGCAAACAGATACTTGAAACAGTTCTCAAGCTCACAACAAAGTAGGCATAAATTCATGTTATAGCAAACAAGCATGACACTATGACTCAATTATCCGGATAAATATAATAAGATTGGATTCACTGGACGCTTGCACTTGTGGTAGCCTCTACTACTCTACAGAGCCATTGCCAATGGGTTTCACCCTACCACACACAAGGTTAGCCTTCAAGCATCTAAGGCCATTATCCCGCTAAAGACTAGGGTTTCCCGCTACGCTCACCACTTGAATCAGTTTGTTCTACGTGAGACTAACTGATCCTTTAGAGTTTCGGGATGCGATCCTTACTTGAATCCTTATCTTAATTATATATACTACACACCACCATGAGATCTCCCCACGAGACTCATGGAATTACGCCTATCTCACACTGAATTCATGTTTTTCATACCATAACCATCACTTTTATCTCAAACATCCAAATCTCATGAAATTTCTCAACCAACAACCCAAAATCCATGTGTTATTCATGCCAACATACCAATTTCAGTTCCTAGGAATCACACAACCATGCATATTTACATACTTCAAGATTTCAAGGGGAAATTAAACCAATTACACATACCACCAATCAAACAATAAAGAAAAATAGAGCTAAAGCACCCTTCAGCAGCAGCCTCACTCAAGCTAGACACCCTCGCTCAAGCGAGGGAAGTTGCCTTGCTTAAGCTGCGGGGTCTCGCTTAGGCGAGACTGCCAACAATGGCCTTGGGAGATTTCACGAATTCTTGCTTAGGCAAGACCTTCTCGCCTGAGCGAGACAATGTGTCACTCAAGACAAAACTGGTCGCCTGAGCGAGTGCTCGAGGCAGAACCCTGTGCGAGCTTCTACTATTCTCGCCTAGGCGAGACGAGCTCGCTTGGGCGAGAATACCAGTTCTCCCCCACTGTTCCACGCATGCAAGGTAGAAAAACAACACAGAGCAACATCCAAAATACAAGCCATCCATTTCACATGATTAATATACCATTCAAGCACCCAAAACATAGAACAACCCGCAAACATACAAAAATAGCTTTAGAACTTAAAAAACCTAGCTTACCTTACCTTAAGTAAAGCTTAACTTTAAAGAAGATGAGCCACGCAGTGGGAGGACAGGAGCAACTTTAAGAAGCTGGAAAAGTTATAGTTAAGAATAAAAGATGAAGTTAGGATTGAAACCCTCACGAGACTAAGTTTAGAGGAAAAGAAAGAGGAACCAAACATGAGCTTGAGTTTCAATTTCCACTTACTAGGAGCTGGTTTCGTTTCACTTTGAGGGGAACCTGGACATGTCCTAGCAGAGCTCTAGCTGGAGAAAAGAAAAGGGAACTGAAAGTTGGTTTCTGAAAAATGAGACAGAGTGAAGGGGGTTAGGGGCTGGAAAGGGTATTGGGTCCCCTTACTAGGTTGGCCTTAGGCCCACAAAAGGCTAGGCCCAAACATTTATAAAGCTGAAAATGGGGATTACAATAAATATATGTCCCTTTATTTTATAACTAGTATTATAAATTTTTCTATCATTTTCTTAGATTTAATTGTTTTATTTATTTAATTTTTCTTTTAAATTACTATTTCTAAATTAAAATAAGAATCTTTTAAAAAATATCTATGATATAATATAATAACAAAAACACAGACATGATAGGTGTTTGTGTATTTGCGATTTTTAATTTTCATAAAAATTTGAGTTAAGATAAATAATATTTACTTTCACAATATATAATTAATTTTAAAATAGTTCCTAAATGTAAAATTGGAAAAATAAAATATATATACAAAAGAGGTTTTTAAAATGATACTTAAAGACAAAAGAAGTTTTTAGAATAACAATTAAAATACACTATTTATAAAATAATTAATTTTTAAAATAATAATTAAGAGTAAAATTGAAAAAGTGAAATGTGGACAAAGAAGATAATCTCTTTATATATAACTAGCGTACACACAGGCGTGGGCGCTATCGCGTAGGTGTGTACGTATTTTTTAAATATGAATGATAGTATGTTAGTAGGTGATAATAGTGTAATGTTATTAAGTTAATATATAAAATAAATTTATATTTATTAAAAATAAAGTGAAATGAATAGAGAAATTAATTGTTGATGAATAAAAAAAGAAAGAAAAAAAAGATAAACAGTTTTATAGAAAATAGGTAAAAATAACTGTTAATTTTAAAAAATTTAATAAATAATTATATTGTAAAGGGTAGAATTGGTATTATAAAATATGGACACAAATGAGGGAATATTTTTATATATTGTTATAGATTATAAATTATAGATTATAGATAATTATAGATATACTTATATATAGTTATGCAATGAACTTAAATATTCACTAACAATAACATTTTAAGAATATATTAGGAAATATTTCTGATCAAATATTAGGAAAACTTTTAGATATGTTTCTTAATACATTATTTTAGTATCTCCGAAAAACTTTAACATATGTTTCTTAATACATTATTTTGTTTACTTTACAATGATAATTAATTATATATTTTACATTATTTTTTTCTTTTTATCATATTAATTACATATATGATTATTCTTAATTTAATCTTAACTTAATATTTTATTCTCATGTGATAATTATGAACATATCAAATGTTACCAAAGAAAAACTTAAATTAACATTGCAGGAAACATTATTTATTGCATTTATATAAATGGGTTATATAATGTCATTAAAAAAATAAGTAAAAGCATTCAAACAAGATAAGATTTTGTGTAACAGACCCTCTTATTTTATAAAATAATTTAAAAGTGTTATAAAATAAAGGTAATAAGAGAGAGACAAAGAAGAAGAAGAATAAAGAATGAGAGAGTAGGGAGCAATTTCTGTTTGTATATGTGTCTTATTACTGATAGGACCAGTCCTATTTATAGATACAACATGGTAATCCAGAAAGGATATAAAATCAAATAGTAAATACAAAATATTACATAAAGAGTAATGAATAATATGATTATCAATCATATGAGTAATTGTATAAATCAATGGACGACCATTAACACTCTCCCTTGGGTGTCTATTGATAAAAGAATGTGCCTCGTTAAAACCTTACTAGGAAAAACCCTTTGGGATAAAAACCTAGTGAAGGAAAAAGAGTACATCATTCTATATAATATTGTTCTTTGCATCTTCTATTTCTCC
>Ga0099822_1000381_pt1 | contig 39107 bp, 26 predicted proteins | sample CowpeawhiteBW_FD_76839 | JGI IMG/M metagenome (GOLD analysis project Ga0099822, IMG submission 76839) | Root nodule microbial communities of legume samples collected from California USA - Cow pea white BW | ecosystem: Host-associated > Plants > Roots > Nodule | place: USA: California | collected... | reverse complement strand
TGTATATAAATGTTTAGTAAAAAGTTTGTTTAAAATCCCATCAATGAAGAAGGTATGAAAGCAAGTTTTGAGGAATAACTTTATTTCATTTCTGTTGTTTAAAGGATTTTAACTTAAATTTTTTCTTTTGATATAGGAAGTTGTATGCGTGACTGTTGCAACGACTGTTAATGTATGGATAATGTTGTATGGCTGTTTGGGTGTGAATGTGTGGCTGTTACAGGAAGAACAATGGCGAGATCTGTCGTTTTCGCCCAAGCGAGCCTGTCTCGCCTAGGCGAGACTCGCAGAAACAGGCCTAGGTTCACACTCGAGCTCTCGCTCAGGCGGAGAGCTCTCGTTTTGAGCGAGGTACTACCTCGCTTAGGCGAGAAGGGCTCGCCTAAGCGAGAACGCGTGAGGGTTTGAGGCATGTCGCTGCAGTTGTGGCCCAGGCGAGGGACCTCACCTTCGGGCGAGTGGTGGCCTCGCTCAAGCGAGGAAGGCTCGCCTAAGCGAGAAAGTGCAGAAGGCTACTGTTCCTGTTTGTCGAGCTCTCGCTTAGGCGAAAAGAGCTCGCCTAAGCGAGAGACCCGCCTGAGCGAGATCTTTCTGCTTGAGCGAGCAGTTGGGCGAGAATGAGTTATGTCCTGTTTATTTCTCTGCTCTTGGATGAATGTCACATGTTTAGTTGGATTACTGTATTAAAGCATGTTTTGAGTGATATTGCATGTATGGAATGGTTCATGGGCTGAATATGATGAGTTTTGTATGATTTTGGCATGAAATATGAATGAAGGTTGGTTATAAGTGTTGGCATGAGTTTGGTATGCATGACAAGTACACTCTTTGTTGGTGAAACATGATTTGTATGTGGTTATGGCGTAATTCCATGATAGTTTTGTGGTGGTGCCTCATTGGTTAGGGCGTAATTCCATGAAGCTCTAGGTGAGACCTCATGGTGGTGCCTCAGTTGGTCGGGACGTAATTCCATGACCCCTGTTAGTGGGAGTTCATGGTGGTGTCCCATTTCTATAATTTAGTAAGGATTCAAGGTAAGGATTGCATCCTGACACTCTAAAGAGTCAGTTAGTCTCTCATAGAGCGTACTGACTCGAGTGGTGAGAGTAGTAGGAGGCCTGGAACCCATTAAGGGCTAACCTTGTGTGTGGAGGGTCAAACATTGGAACAATTAGCTCGGTAGAGCAGATTGGTAGAGTAGTAAAGACCACCACAAGTATAAGCATCTGCTGAATCCGACTAATTATATGTATCCGGACGAGTCGCGTTTGAGTCTTAGTATATTGAGTGCAAGTTAGAACATGATTGGTTGACATTTGCATCGTGGACTGCGAAATTGTATGTAATTGTATGATAAACTGTTTTCGATTCTAGCTTACCCTTTTGTTTGTTGCATGTTCTGTTTGTGTGGTTTTCTCTTTTTGCAATGATCATCAATTTATTGATGTGAGCATATGGGAGAAATCCTTGTGGTCAACAGGGGAATGGTGACTCCGCTGTATAGCTCGCCTGGGCTGGATTTCGCTTATTTGGGCTTTCCTTTTAGGGCTATGGCCCATGTATTGACTTGTCTTTTAAATCTTAATTTGATTACTATTAAACTTTGTACCCTGTCTTGTATTGGCATCGTGGTAAGCCTCAGGATTCCATTTTAAGTACCTTGGGTATCTTTAAGGAGTGATTTCATACTCCTCATCTTGGCTCCTTATATTATTCTGTGTAATATTCCATTTACTATGTTATTATTTAAATTGGGTGTTACATTCATCAATTTTGTTCAATTGGATATTTTTTTGCTAACACCGTTTAAATCATTAACGGCCATGAACATTGACTGCCATATGTCACTTCGTAGTTTTTTTTTTTTAATGTCCACGTGTCAACCCAATAGCGTGCCATATGTCAAAGTCAATGTTATAAATTCAATTTGGTCCCTATATTTGTTATTTTTGTTCAATTTAGTCCCAATTTTGTTTAAAATTGACCAATTTTGTCTCTATCGAAGATGTGACCAAATTTAATTTTTATATCAAAGTTATAATGATGTGAATTTTAGTATATTATATAAAAATATTTAATAAAAATGTGAATTTTAATATAAAAATTAAATTTGGTTTCAATTTGGAGAGGGACCAAATTGGTTCATGTTAACAAAAATTGGGACTAAATTGAACAAAAATAACAAATATAGGGACCAAATTGAATATAAAACATTGACTTTGACATGTGGCACGTTGTTGGGTTGACACGTGGACATTTTTAAAAAATTCAAAAAAAAAATTCAAAAAAATTCAAAAAAAATCAAAAAAATCAAAAAAACCACGAAGTGACACGTGGCAATCACTATTCATGGTCGTTAATGATTTAAACGGTGTTAGCAAAAAAGGACCCAATTGAACAAAATTGACAAAAATTCGGACCTATTTGAACACAACCAAAATTATGACTTATTTGACAAAATTTGACGAAAATTGAGATCAAAAAGGTATTTTAACCTATAATTTTTGTAATGTTAGAAGGTCCCGATTGACCCATGTTTTGGTGTGGCCTCCATCCTTGATTAAAATTTCCTTAATGGCCCTGATTACTCATATAGCTAACTTCCTCCTAAGATGTTCTTTGTATGGCACATTGTCCAATAGAATGGATTTCCCCATATAATTCACAGCCTTGCCCTGGTTGATATTGAGCTAGAGACGCATTTTGGTTCTTGAGGAAGTTGAGAAAGTTTCTTCATGAGAGTTTCAAGTTATTGGGTCATGATTTTGTTTTGAGCTAGCAAGGCATCTTGGGATTGAAGCTCTAAGACACCTTTCTTTTGCAAATGGGTTCTCTCATTATAAGTGTCATTGTCACTAGCTGTCATGTTCTCTACTAACTCGTAGGCTTCCTCCGATGTCTTCCACTTGATATTTCCTCCAGCTGAAGCATCCAACATAAGCTTCTTAAGGTTCATTGTTAAACAAAATGGGGTTCATGTTGACCCCAAGAAAGTCAAGGCCATCCAAGAATGACCTACTCCTAAAAATATTGGAGAGTTAGGAGCTTCCATGGATTGACAAGTTTTTATAGGAGATTTGTTCCTAACTTCTCTACTTTGGCTTCACCCCTTAATGAGTTAGTCAAGAAATATATGTCATTTGATTAGGGTAAAAAATAAGAGTCTGCTTTTTAGCAACTCAAAGAAAAACTCATTAATGCACCCATTCTACCCTCACCAGACTTTTCAAAAACTTTTGAACTAGAATGTGATGCATCGGGTGTAGGTGTAGGTGTTGTGTTGTTGCAAAGAGGTCACTCAATTGCTTACTTCAATGAAAAACTTAATGGTTTCTCCCTCAATTATCCCACCTATAATAAAGATTTATATGTTGTAGGTGTTGGGAACAATATCTATTGTCCAAGGAGTTTGTCATTTATGGTAACCATGAGTCGCTTAAATACTTGAAGGGTCAACACAAGCTTAATAAGAGACATGCTAAATGGATGGAATTCTTGGAACAATTTTCTTATGTGATAAAAAACAAGAAAGGCAAAAGAAATGTGGTAGGTGATACTTTGTTTATAAGGCATACCTTTTTTTCAAAATTGGGAGCCAAAATTCTTTGATTTAATCACATTCCAAAAATATATGCTAAAGATTTTGAGTTTTCATCCACCTATGTTGAAGTCTTGAAAGAGATCAAGGGGATTTCTATGTGAATGATGGGTAATTTTTTAAAGAAGGAAAAATTTGTATTCCCCAAGGTTTACAAAGAAAGTTCCTATTTCAAGAAACACATGAAGGGGGATTAATGGGTCGCTTTAGGGTAGAAAAAACCTTAGGTCTAATAAAAGAAAACTTCTTTTGGCCCCATATGAGTAAAAATTTCCAAAGTCATAGATGTATCTCTTGTTTACAATCAAAATGCATAACAATACCTCATGGACTTTATATCCCCTTGCTTGTTGCTTTAGCCCCTTAGGAGGATATCAATATGAATTCTTTTCCTAGGACTCCTAATAACCCAAATGGGAGGTGATTCCATTTTTGTGGTGGTTGATCATTTTAGCAAATTGGCACATTTTATACCCTACCACAAAGTTGATGATGCTAGCAACATTGCTAGGTTGTTCTTTAGAGATGTAGTAAAGCTTCATGCTATACCACGCATCATAGTATCTAATAGAGTCAATGATGAGTTCATATTTATGCCCTAATTTAATGTTTAATTCTGGATTTTTTAAGAATTTTGTTCTTAAAAGATTGATTTAATTTGGATTTCTTATAATTGGGTTTATTGAGCATGAGATCCAAAAACATGTTAAAAATAGCGTTTTAGTTGCATAAATGTTCTTTAGATATTTTGAGGTGTGTTAATGCAGTTGCAACTAAGTTGAGCTCATAGAGGTGTGGAAATAAATTGATTAAAGTTTCATGACGCCTTAAAGATAAATCCGAGAATAGAAAATTATCAAAATCACAAAAATTCAAGCCAAGCATTACATGAAGAAGCAAGAAAAGCTTGAAAACCTGAAGAAGTTTGGCTAAGCTAAGAAGAGGGAACAAGCGACAAAAAATTGGACCTTGCGGTTTTCTCTATCTTTTTTAGGAAAGGGACTTTGAAAATTCATAAATATTTATGATAAAAGATAATTTAGGGAAAATATGTCTTTAGATATTTTATTTGATATTTTTAAATAATTATCTTATTTAATTATATCATAAAATATCAAAAGATAATAACTACCACATCTTCTTAAATATGGCAAGATCTTCTTAAATCTTTTTAGATCTCCACAACAAACAAATATTTCTTGAAGATATTGGATTATTTAAAAGATAATTGGAAAAGATTGCAAATGGCTCATTTGAAAACTTAATGCAAATATTAGTTGGTGACAATTTATCATATATCTTTAAGTAATTAATTTATTTAATTATATCATAAATTGTCAACTAACTATATTTGTCAAATATTTTTAAATTGGCTATATCTCTCCAAATATTTTTAGATATTCATAACAATTATAAAGATAAATGATATTTATGAGATATTTGAGAGATTTTAACAACAGAAAAGCCTAGTCCAAGTCATATATAAAGAGACCAAGGGGAAGCAGAAAAAACAAGCTCGGAACTTTGGAGTTTAGGATCCCTTTACAGAGGCCTAATTTCGTTCTCTCTCCATTCTTCTCCTATTTTTATTTTATTTTGATTTCATGGAGTGAAGTTTCAAGGGTTGGTTCCACTGTAATTTCATTATGGATTCTAAAGTTAGAATGCAATAATTGGTTTGTTCATGTGATTGTTGTTTTGATTTATAACTTTCTATGTCTTTTGTATCTTAATCAAGTAAAGTTAATGATTTTTAATTTTAGCAAGTTAGCACGGTGTTAAATCTACATAACATATCAATCACATGAATTCAAGGATTTCTAATTTTAATTGAAAATGTACTTTGATTAAATTTAGAAACTTTCATGTGATTAAATGGGTTTTTGCCAATGATTGAGGATACACTTTGATTAAAGCTGAAAACTTTAACAAGAATTAATCAAGAATGTAATTTGGTTAATTAACTTTTTACTTGATATTAGAGGTAAAAGAAAATATATGATTAGGCGTAGTAATACTTAATTGAGAATGTACTTTGGTTAAATTTACTATGATTAATCTACAAAGTTCTTACTTTTAATTGAGAATGTACTCTAGTTAATAGAGAGAACGCCAACAAATTAATTGAGCAATAATTTTTCGATAACCGATGATGGATCTATTTTGAAAAAGCAATGGAATCAATCTATTTTCTTTACCATTTTTTTTAATATATTTTTATCTTTATCTTCTTCTATTAATTTTCCCAATATTATTTAACTAACCCCTTTTGTATAATTTTTATAAGAACTAATTTGTCAAAAATCAATTTCGTGTTTGTTAGGAGGCGACTTAGGGTTGACTATACCCATACTGATCTCTTGACTACTTTCTTAACAGAAAAGTAGTAAAGCTTCATGGTATATCCCGCACCATAATACCTGATAGAATCACCCAAACTGATGGAAAGACAAAAGTTATCAATAAATTTATCTATACTATGCTAAGGGCAATTTTGAAAGGAAACCACAAATTTTGGGATGAATATTTTTCCCATATTGAATTTGCTTACAATAGAGTAGTTCATAGGATTACTAAGGTATCTCATTTTGAGTCTATTTATGTATTTAATCCTCTCACTAGGTGGATTAACTACCACTTCCCACATCTTTTGAATTTGTTCATAAAGAACGGATAGCAAAATCTAATTTTATAAACAAAATGAATGAAAGGGTTAAAAGACAAATTGAGCAACAAATTTAGAGGTATGAAAATACAATAATAAGGGGAGGAGAGAAGTTATATTTGTAGAAGGGGATTAGGTTTGGCTTCATCTAAGCAAAGATAGGTTTTCTAAGAAAATAAAATCCAAACTTAGTCCCCGGGGAGATGGTCCCTTTAAAGTTCTTAAGAGAGTGAACCATAATGCTTATAGGCTAGAGCTGCCTAGGGAATATGAAGTTCATACCACCTTTAGTGTCACTAACTTAATTCCTTTTATAGGTGGAACTAATGATGAGGCAAACACTTCAGATTTGAGGTTAAATCCTCCTCAAGAAGGAGGGGATGATGAGATACATCTAGCCAAGGGGCAAACCACCAAAGTTATTCCTAGGAGGATACAAGAAGAATGGGCCTCCTTTGAGCATATCAGGCATAAGTTAAGGTTCATCTAGGCTAAGGAGGATGTGAAGACCTAACCTAGAACTCTGTAATTGTAAATATTAGGTTAGGATTTAATTTTGGGCTTTGTATTATGGTCTAGTAGTATAGGATTTTCTTTAGGCCATGTATTGGGCCTTGGAGGGTTTATGGGCCTTAGAAGTATTTTGGACCAAGAAGAGTTAGGTTGGACCTTGGAGTGGTGCTCATATCATCTAGGGTTTTAACCCTAATTTGCGCCAAACTTGGTGGACAAGCTTTTCCAAGTAGCAATTACAAGCATGGTGCATGTGAATTTCTTAGGTGGCAAGTAACACCTTGCACATGCTCTCTTTTTTGCTCCAATTACAACATTTTAGGCCATTTTCCCCTCCCTTTTTCTAGACAACCTAGCTCTCCTTTTCTCCTATAAATAGAGAGCTCTAGGTCTTGTAAACTCATTCATGAAATTAGTAGAGTTATGTTGTTGAAATGCATCCACATTACTCTATCTTTGTGAATTAACTTAGGCTAGAGCTCCCCTTAGTGGTTTCCTTGAGTGTTGGCATAACCTCACTTGAGAGCACCTTTCCCTCACCATAGTTGAACCATTTCCTCTCATTTCTCTCTTGCTTCCGTGCATCATCACTCCATGGAGTTCTCCCTCACTTGCTTATGGACTTCAAGCTTGAAGATGGACTCATCAAGAATAAACCACATTTACATATTTTATATCTTACCACTATTGTGCACCATATAATATTGATTAAAGACCATATAATATCACAAACATAGTGTACCAAATATTTCTTTATACCAATAAAATAATTTTCGTAATAATAATATCAAAATCATAATAGTTTTAGAATAAAAGTTAGAATCACAATTATGCAACAGATAATTGTGAAAGAAAAAAAAATCACAAAATTATTTAACTCCTCTTACTTGGATTGTTATTCCCATCCCGTTTTGACTCAACTCGACCTTCAACTAGACTAACTCAACTTAACATTCGACTAAGCTAACTCATCTTAACCTTTGGTCAATAATCTCTTTACAACCTTCAGTTGAGCTGACATTGTTCAACCTTCGAACCAAGTCAACTCAACCCAACCCTAAGTCCGTATCGACTTGGGTCGATCTTCGGGTCGAGTTGACTCAACTTGACCTTTGGCTTGAGCCGACTTATCTTGATCTTTAGTCTAGGCCGACTTAGTTGGACCTCCAGCTCTGACAAACTTAGTTTTTCAGCTTGGCTCAATTCTTCGGCCTGATTGACTTGGCTCGACCCTAAGCCAAAGTTGTTTGGACTCAATTTTCAACCTGAACCATCTCACCTCGATCTTCAACCCATGTTGTCTTGGACCGATCTTTGACTCAGATTGAATATTTTGACTTTCTTTACTCTTTTGTCCCCATGGACTTTTCTTATATTACCCTTTTAGTCTTGTGGATTCTTTTGACTGTCACCCATGTGACCAAAGGCCAAACCCTATATTCATTACACATGATACACATATTCATACTAAAAAAAGATAAAATTGGTAAATATTACTTTATTATTTAAATTTAATTTTATCCACATTTTAATATTTTTGTAAACTTTAATTTTAAAAATTTTAAAATACATATTTTTAAAATGAAATTTTATCTTAAAAGAGAAATTCAATTATTTTATCAATAAAAAATGAAATGTAAGATATTTTAATTATTTTATCCAAACAAAATATTTAAAAAATAAAAAAATTTAATTACAAATAATTTAAATATTATATACTTCAATTTCTTTAAATTGTTGAAATTCCCGTCTAAACACAAAAGTTAACTTCGTTTCGTTTCACATGGTTTAACCTATATGTTTTATGTGAACAGACTGTGTTTTTCTTTTTCTTTAAAAACATAATTGAAGCATTTCATTTGTCAAAAGCTACTAAACATTCATAATTAATAGGAAAAAAATTCTTAACTCTTATAGTTAAAACAATTAATATATTTCAGGAATAAATAAATAATATTTTCTTAAGAATATTGGTATTGAGTTACCATATCACTTAATCTTTAAATAAGGTAGCGTGTTTTTCAATCTTAGATGATTATTTATCTATTTTATTTTTTATTTCATGTTTTTTCTTATTCTTTGTGTGGACCAAGAGTCACTTCTAACCATGACTTTGATTGCTTGATTTGGTTACTATTAGATCTTCACAAACTCAAGGATTTCTATCAAGTAAACTTTTACTACAACGTTTGATTCTTTCAAGTCACCAATTAAGCACTATTAACAAATTTCTTTCTTAAGTATGTGTAATCAGCACCGATAACATTTAGGAATTGCAGGTTATTGTATTCTCATCCAAACCTTCGACTTATTTGGATAATCTTAAGAAGAAACCATTTACTAATCGGTTCATGTCCTCATGAAAGTAGACAAGCGAGTCGATTGCATATTATATTGTTACCTTTTTTTTTTTATTAACTTTGAATTTAATGTGGATGTGATAAGTTAATAAGACGCCAAATTACACTTATATCAAGTTTAAATTTTTTTTTGGTCTGTGTTCTATTAAATTTTTTGTAGTTAATTTTTTGTAAACAAGATTATAAAATTTAATAATATAAAATATAGATAGATGTAATTGTAGATTAACTGACATTTTTTTATTACTTCGCTTTAAAATTATAAAATACTAGTTTTCCATTTTAAGTTCAAAAAACATCAAAACGAAAAATATATTTTTGTGATACATAAATATTTTTCAAGAATTATTAGATACATAAATATTTTTGTGAAAGTCACATAAATGAAATCACACATTCTAAAGATTAACAAGTTTTTAACCTATGCAAATGCACAAAATATATATATATATATATATATATATATATATATATATATATATATATATATATATATATATATATATATATATATATATATATATATAAAAATAAAAAAAAAAATATATATATATATATATATATATATATATATATATATATATATATATATATATATATATATATATATATATATATATATATAAAAGAACGTTGAAAAAGACAAATTTAAAGAGACATAGGTTAAATCTATAATGACATACAAATATTTTCTTTTTACTATCTTTTATTCCTATAATATTTTGCGTTTGATAGGACCTAAATTGCTAATAAGAAAACCAAAAATAAGACAACTCCAAATTATTATTATTTTTAATTTAAAATCAAACAATTAAAATCTAAGGATAAAAACGAAAGAGAGAGCAGATGTACCATTGTCTATATGCGAAGGTATTCTTACGTGGCGGCTGCTAGCCAGCTTTCATCTTATCCACTACCAACATCTGGACCCCATTTCGCGAGCAACTTCCAACACCCATCAAATTTAATAAAATGTTTCAAGAATAATCTAACCACGGTAATTTTCACAAGCACATCCCATAAATTTAATAAACCCAAATCATCTAGAAAAATAAAATCTTCATTATATAAAAAGAAACTTCACATTTTATGCGCATCCATGCATCCCAATCTTCTTGGTTCCAACTTTTGTAATAACTTTTCTCTTTCTTCCTCAACCACACCAGACACACTTTCATGCTATCTACCTTTTCCACCTCTTCTAGCGATTACTTTCACCTTTTCCACTGCTATCTACTTCTTTAACTTTCTTCACCTCCACTATCCCTTAAAGCAATGCACAACTTATCACACAACTTATATTATCTGAATATTTTCTGTTTTATAACCCAAAATTACAACAGATTCGTTACAACACATTAACTGAAAACCGAAAGTGTTACAAAAAAAAAAAACCCTAGTCTAACATTGTAACATCGTTCGTGATTTGAGGAAACATTTTCTGGAGATTTTCGGAGGATTTAAAATTTAGTTTTGCTTCCTGTTGCTAATCTTAATAAAACTGCAACAACCTCTTTAAATATGCTTGTCCAAGATAAAATTTGCCATAGAAGGGCCACAATCGTTTGGAAAAGCTTGATAAACCTTGAAGGAAGAAATTACACTCATCGAAAAATGTACGCAAGTACTCAAAAGATTTCCTCTACAACAATCGGCATTAATAAACTTTCAACTTCAAAATAGAAGTATAAATTTCAGGAATTTTAAAAACCGGTTTTGTGCTTCAAGAACCAAGAAATATATCGATCAACATGATTTTGCTCTAAATGATTTTGCTCTATATCGATCACCAACGTGCCAGCACTTTGCTCAATTAGCCACTACCCATTGCATATGCTGAAGGGCACGCATCAAAAAATTCAGAATTCGACAATAACCTAGATCAGAACCTACCCATTTCGAGCCCAACCTTGAAATTGTTAAAATATTTTATTAAACCATGCAGAATTATGAACAAACACTGTATGATAAAGCCTAAGAGCCAACTGGAGAAGCCATGACATTGGTGTGACTACACCAGGTGGTGCAAAGAAAGGAAACTAAAACACCAAGAGGACTTCCAAGAACATACTTCACACAATCATCTGGTGAAGAGAATTTGCAGCAGCTCTAAGATCATCATATCCAATGCTTACCTAACCAGAAAAAGAAAAAAAAAAGGATGGCAAGAGAGGGGGAAAGGAGAAAACGGGGCAGGGGACGGAGAAAAGAGTGCAAAACAAGGGGGAAATTTAGTTGTGATCAACCGAGACTAAAAAACCCTACTCCTAAAAAGAAGGAGAAAAAACCCAGAATTTCTTTAGCACCTTTTAGGAACAAACTCTAATTTTTCAAAATCATAAGTCGTAACCATACCAAGTCAACTGGATAAATGTGTTCCACAAAATATTTTCTCAGAAAAAATTTAAAAGTTGTACCACTACTCAGCAACAAGCTCATATTTTTCAAAACCAGAATTGAAGTTGTAACACCAAATCAAAATCAAATCAAGCAAACTCAACACAAAAAAAAAAACTAAACACAATCATTAAGATGACACTGAAAGCCACTCAATTTACAAATAATTGTAAAATTAATAAAAAGAAAAGGCATCATCGTGCACAGGGCAACATAAAGAACTAAGTAAACACCACGGACAAGACTGACAATTAAATCGAAGATGCTACACAAAATGAACCACCCAATAGTTTCACGAAGAATTTACCTGTTGAAATCATTTGCATTTCAGCATTTACTTAAGTAAAAACTGTAACTCAGCCAATTCTCAAACGCAACATGGTGAAACTCATTGCAGCAACATCCAGGTTCAGTTGACCTTTAATAGAAGCTTTACCTAACCATGACAATTTCTTGGGGGGGAAATAAAAAAGAAAGAAAACAAAAGGAAAATGGGGAAAAATGTAGGAAAATATAAGCCACCAGATGATGGTAAAAAAATTGAAAAACAATACGTAGAGTAAATGCATTCATATAAAATACTAAAGTTAACAAGCCTCCCATATTGCTCTCAACTTGCTAGAAGAAAAACAAGTATGCTCTAAACCATAGAGCATCAGAATCTGGCTGCATACCTTCATTTACACAAGAGAAAAATCAACCCAGCATAATTGTATCTCAAAGCTCCAACAGATTTCAATGAGAATAACCTGCATTTGTTTTGGATATAACATGCCCACCATACCACAAAACATGAGTAAACAAAACGGAGCCAAAGGTTGGCCACATCAAATAACGATGCTCGCAACTAAACAAGATCATACCACAAAAATTGGTCATACCAGCTACTGGAATATAAATATAACCGATGAGGAGACAAACTAAAAGATTTCAGTAGTTTCAATTTAACACATTATTGCGATCATTAGCCAAACAAGTTTTAGATGCACATAATCGGACACTGGTTTAAAAGGGTTTCTCCCTCTACACTATCTTCGAAGAACTAGTAACCAAAAATATTAAGACACCATCAAATTTTTAAAAAAATATCAAAGCCAGACATAGCAAAAATTACCTTTAATAAAAAGAATATTATACTTAAAATAACATTCCAACATACATCAATCAAGCAGTATGCACTGTTGATCATGACTATAACAGGAAACTTCTTGAAACCTTAAACCACACCAACAGCTGTGGGATTCTACACCTGATCTTTTCCAACCAGACCTGCAAAAAAGAAATAAACAACCGAAGATGTTCATAAGCCAACAGAGAATAATCTGGGGACCAATCAAATAGTGGAGGCATCATCCTAAGAATCGCAACCCTCCCAAGAAACTGTAAATTCCTCGGAAAGATCTTGCTCAGTAAATCTTCAACATAGAAAGTCATGATCCTTGCAATTATACTATAGTGACAAGTAACAATAGCAGTCTTGGTTGGGTGGCACCGCTTCCTGATCAGCTTTGTAAGTAGTGAGCTTCAATTATCCTTGCTCCTTAGATACTTCTCATTCAAGACCAAATAACAGAAATCTGTACCAATAGCTATATTGTTAGCACTATCAGAAAGCCAGGTAGAATTTGGATTATCATTTGGAACCAATAACCCTGCAACACAGAAAGTACTGAGTATTAAAAAACAGGCAATGACAATGTATAATCACTTCTTTTCCTGTATGTAAGGTCATTAGTCATTACCAATCCATGTTTGCTTAATATTTTACATTTCCCACTTCTTCCACGCATATCCATCCTGCATCAAAAGAGTTCTCAGATTTTTAACCCTAACTGAACGAAATTAACAACTTTTGACAACAAGACTTCCTGTACCTGGGTTATCATCAGCTTCATTTGACCCTTCTAACCTGTAGTTACCATTCACTGATGTCAGCATCCCAGTATCATTAAGCGTGATTGAGTCCTTGACATCTCCAGAAAGTTTTGAGTTTTCTTCACAGGTAGCATCGTCTCCATCATTCAAATTATGCTTAACTTCCGCAGATCCAGAATCAGACTGTGATTTCTCCTTTGAATCATAATCCTCGAAATTTCCTTGGAAGGACCCACTCCCATCAAATTGTTCTGATTTTGATTTAGGTGGGGTTTTCTTTTGATGATCTGATTTTTCATCTCTATTTGCATATTTATCACTGGAGTGATGCTTGACTTCAGGGAACTTTGAACTGGACTGTTTCAGTTCAAAATTTCTCTCATCCAAATTAATATGGGGTGAAGTGCCTCTTTTGTCCAGCTCACCTTCTAATGATATTGACCTTGAACGCCTTCTATCTCGATGTTTTGATTTCTTATCTCTACTTTCACCAGATTTATCTTTAGAGCGATGCTTCCCTTCAACAGATTTTGACCTGCCCCTTCTAGAATCCCGTTGTTTTGACTTTTCATTTTTGCTTTCATCCACCCTGACATCAGACTGATCCCTATTTTCTGTAGATCTTGACCTAGAGTGCCTTTTATCATTATGCCTTGATCTTCTATATCTGTTTTGATCCAATCTCTCAGGTGAATCATGCTTATCATCCACAGATTTAGACCTTGAGCGTTTTTTGTATCTGGATCTACTTTCATCCACTTTTCTTGGCGATGACCGGCTCCTTCTGTGAGGCTTTTCATCCACAGACACTGACCTGGATCGCCTTCTCTCTTTATGTTTAGATTTTCCATGCAAGATTTCTTCATTTTTGCTATAGAGAAGCCTATTATCGTCTGATGATCTTGACCTTGAGCGCCTTCTGTTTCTTAATTTCTTTTCATCAGTCTTTGGAGAAGACCTACCTCTGTGACGGCTTGGAGAGCCTGAATCAGCACGTGACTGTTTCCTTGCTCTATGAGGTGAAGTTTCTCTATGACGTTTTGGAGAAACAGATGATTTACGTGTATGAGGACTAACACTCCTACTTTTGTTCCTTCTAGAAGCAGATAAACGATAATCAAGTGATCTATCCAAATCTCGTTTTCTGTATCTATCACTATGTTCCCTAATATCTCTATAGCGCCTTTCCCTTTCATAGCTCGAGTAATGATGGGACCTCAATGGTGACCGAGAACGATGATCCCTAGAATGACGAACAGGTGAATAAGAGCGAGATCTCCTCCTTCTCCGGTAATTGATAGGAGATCTTGATTTTGAACGAGATCTTCCACGAGGTGGAGAGGGAGATCTGCCAAAGGAAATTAAATCTTAGATTAGACAGAAAACTTTGTAAAGAGCATAATGTGACAACGACATGCATAAATTAAAAAATATAAATAACAAGACTTTTCACCACAATTTAATTAAATTTAAAAATGAATCCATTATCAATGACAATGATAGACTTGAAAATTGCCCGGCCGTCAACAACATATTTCTAAATGCAATTAGTTTTTCTTCTGCCCAATTTTTACTTTATATTTAGCATCTACATGCACATACATAACCCTACCATATCCAGCAAGCAATAAAGAAACCTCATTTGGATCAAATATCAAGGACAGCTTATTGGTAGGAGGGTATCTTGTCAATAATCAAATCAAAAGCTCAACAACGTATATCAGTTGAAATTCATATCCAACTGCACATAACTTCTCTAATGAAAAAACTCCCTTTCACAAAAAGGGATGTGGTTCATAAAATTCTTATTTAGCTCAATAATTGGATGTAGGGAAACTAAATTCTTATTTAGTTCAATAATTGGATGTGGTTCATAAAAAGAACTATGCCTTATTTGTCAAAAACCTTATGTTCAATCAAGGTCTGATTAACTAAAACGTGTATTGTGTAGCTAAAAAAGTACTCATATAGACTATAGATATTTCAAGTGTGTTCTAACAATGACATAATACTAGATATATACTATTGGACCAGCACAGGACCATCATGGGGGTCCTACAGGAGCGGCATTTGGCGGGTTCCAATTAGGATAGTTGATAAATGACACATCAGTTGCAAGTTGTTGCAAATGTTTTCTAAAAATACTATATCTTCCATAATCCTGGACATAATAACATATACAGAAACAATTGTCCCAGTTTTGCCAAAATTTTACACCATTAATTCAAACTAAATGAGTTCATGATTCCTACTTCCAATATATATAGGAAATACTAGTACTTCCCTGAATAAAAATAAATCAAAGAACTCAAAGAAATAAAAGTTTTGAAATACGATCAAGACAAAAAGCATATGTTATCCTCAAAATAATTCACTGAAGTAAACAAACCTGGATTTTTGCTTCGCCTCTTTTGCTTCACTTTCAAGTCCATCAGGATTCAATTTCTTACTTATTTCTGCGGCTCGGGCTGCAGCTAGCTCTGTGGCAGATTTCATGGTTGCAGCTCGATTAGCAGCCTGCTGGGCAGTCATGGTTTGTTGCATCAACAATGCTTGCTGGAATTGCATCTGTTGCATTGCAACAGCTTGCTGCATCATCAGAGGAAGAGATGATGAAGCAAGTGAAGAATTCACAGCCGATGGCTTTTGTGGAAGTGATTTCGCCATTTCAACATTCAAAGGGCGGCCCCCAACATCTATATTGTTTAACGCCAGAGCAGCAGTTGCCTCTTCAGGCTTTGAGTATTCTATATAAGCAAAATGCTTTGAATCAGTGATCGTACATTCAACAACAGTGCCACAGAATGCAAAGAGTTGCTTTAGCTGTTCCACAGTGAGAAGAGGGCTAAGATTGCTAACTTGAAGGGTTTTCTTCAATGCATCATCTTTACTAGACTTTTCAGGAGAACCTGATTGTGGTAACAAATACAATTATAAGAAAAAACTAGGAAATAGTAAAAACACAATTGGGAAAAAATATCACAGTTGAAATGAAAAAAATCAAGGAGACATCTTTCATCTAGTGAAATGAAAAAATACAACCAACAGAAAACAAAATTGGCATGTCAACAGCATACCAGAAGAATCTTTCGCAGACTGAGCTTGCACCTGAGCTGCATGCGCTTGAAGGGCTTGGGCAGCAACTATTGCCTGAGCTGCAGCCATTGCAGCAGCAGAAGGTGCCATAGGAGCTTGGCTAAGTGTTCCCATTGAGGTTGTCGCAGCTAAGGCAGTCATAAGCAAATTATGAGGTGGGTGATTCAACTTACAATCTACTTTTGCACAACGCCCATTAAGGTAATCTCGACAAACTTCCCCAAGTGAGGCCCCAATGCCAGGCAAAATAGCACCCCCAGAAGCTCCAGCAACAACCCCTGGAATCATTCCCAACAATCCAGGGAATGCCCCTGAAACTGACCCAGAGTAATTTGGCATGTTGGGCATAGTTTGATTAACCAGGTTTGGAAATGTAGATGCAGGAGCTAAACCCAGCAGCCCTCCGCTACCATTACCTAACCACAAAAATCAAAGCATTGAAAATTGACCACAATGAGGATCACTAAACCAAGAAGCATATGCGCAGCAACAATGTTATCTTCAAGTTTTGTTTAAATAAAAAAAAAATGTAATATTGTACACAGAGCATAACACAATTTCAACAGTGGAAGAGAAGCTTAGCAACAGGTTCAATATTTCTCTCTTTCCTTTCTGTGACTACCCAAAACTCCACCTACGCATAAACAGTCCGAAGCCAAGGCAAAGTAAGAGGGTTGCATTAAGCCTTTGCCAGACAAAGTAAAACCCATTAATATACTGAACATGAATTACTCAAACAACACCCATTTAACTGATCAAATGATATAATAATGTGATCCATGTAGCAAACTTCCACTGGGGGAATAAGACTTTTGTTGTTTGTTTATTAGTACCCATTATACCAGACAAACCAATACAACACGTGATATAAAAACCATTCAAGTGGAATTGCTAACCAAACAATAGAACAACTCAAAAGAACCACATCAGAGCAACATATACATTATATTGAAAAAGGGAAAGTAGTACCTGCTGCACTGAAAAACACAGGAAAGGGACTCCCCATGATAGGCCTCCCGTTACACTCAACACTGACCATATAATTCCCTCGCTTGGGCACCACATATGTCACAGTGTAAGTTCCATCGCCCATATCCTTCACCATTCCTTCTTGCTCAGACCCTCCAACACCCAACCCAGGCGTCACCCTCACCTTGATTTGCGCACCCCCGTTGGAAACCTTCCTCTCATCGGCGTCCTTAGCAACCACCACAAACGATGACGGAGCGCACGCCGTTCCCCCGGCGATCCCGGTCCCCGCGGCAGTGCACTTGGAGGGATCGACGGGTCCAATTGGCTTATGAGCCAGGTCCTCGTACTCCTCCGACTCGCTGTCCGATTGAACGACACCCCCAACCTTCTCGCGATTCTTCTCCAAACCCTTGAACGTGGCCTCGAACGCCGCCTTCGCCGCCGCGGCCTTCTCCGCCTCGCTCTTCAGCTTCGCCTCCTCCGCTTGCTTCATCCAAATCGGTTTCGCCGCGCTCGAACCCCGATCCCCCATCAAACCTACCTTAAACACCAATCGCCAATAAATAATACCAAAACCTAATTTTGGGGAAGGGGATTTTCGGTAAATTTATTTTAATTCGGAAAAATACGAAATATCGAACACGACACGAGGAAACCCTAGAGTAAAAAATAAAAATATGAATAATGATAATGTGTGGAATTTGAAAGATTGAACAAAGAGAAAAAGAAAAGGCGTGGAAATGAATGGAAATTATTGTCAGGGTTTGACGGAAGATGGAGGGTAAATTGGGAAAAGAGATAAAATGGGAGAAGGTGTACCTTTTTCTGTTCGTTGTGACGGCTAGGTTTGGTATTGGAGCTTCGGGGGCTAAGTCTGAGCGAAGAAGATTGAGTTAGTCACAGGCTGACATATATATAAGCGAACATGCTACAAATAAATAATATAACTATGATAAAAAAAATTATATCATCCAACTTAAAAAAAAAACATTAATATTACAATTTTCATTGTTTTTGTAATAACAATCATTTCACAAATCATCATGTTAATAAAAAAATTGGTTGGCTCTGTATTCAGTGTTACTTATGCATACTAAGGGGGTATGCATTATTTTTAACATATTATTAGAAGATTTTTTAATAAAATATTTGTAACGTTTCGTTAAGACTTTTAAATTTAAATAATATACAAAAGTATTGTTATTTAATTTAGGTTAGTGAGATTTTGTTTTAGAAATAAACAAAATATAATTGTATTACAACTTTCCATAAGTACTATTACATTTAAAACATAGATAAGGTGACTTACTAAATTCTGTCATAATTTATTTTCTCTTATATTGTTTCTCTTTTAATTCCTTAAATAACACTGTAAATATTGTTTGCAATCATAACACATCTTATTATGGATAATGATACTTTAACTCACTTTTTTTAACCCACTTTTAATCTATTACTTCAATTAACATTAGATCATCACATCATATCATTAAAAAGAATCAAAATAGATGATTAAAGTACTGAGTTAAAAATAAGTCAAAAAAGATGGATTAAAATATCATTTTCCTTTTATTATTCATATCAGAACTCGGTGTTTGAGAAGCTAAACTTTAATCACAATTTGTATGTTAAAGTGGAAATTCGGGTACAAATCACATTCCGTTTTGAATCATTAAAATATAAATAAATGTAATAATTTTAACAAAAAAGTAATATTTTTGAACTAAGATATTGAATATTAAAAAATGTATTTAGAAAATGAAGAAAAGTTAGAAACAAATAAATTTGGTATTTAGAATGAAAAAATACAAATATAATTAAAATATTTATTAACCAATAAAAATAATTTTATATTTCTCAAATTAATCAAAAAATCGACTAAATAATAAGTTAATTTTTTTTGTATTATGTAATTTTGTATTTCATAAATTAATAAAAATTTATTAAATAATTAAGTTAATTTTTTTTATTCTGCAATTATATTTATATATGGAAATGTGGATAAAATTTGTGTTTAATAAATATGATGGAAGATATTAAAATATTAATTTATATATTTTGGAAAAACTTATAAATATAAAAAAAACATTAATAATGATTTTTTTATAATTTTATCTTTAATTTGAATTAACAATCTTAATAATGATTTTAATATAATTAAATACAAAAATATATTGAAGAAGTAAAAATTAAATTTGGATTTGAATTAAAATTGTGTATAAGTGAATTATTTATTGATTTTGTATTTTATGTTAATGACATAACATGATAGAATGTTGAGTCTAGACACTCAAGTGTGCTAAAAATATAAAGGTATTTAATAATTGAACTTCATTTTATAAAACAAATCACATTTTTTTCTAAATACATATTTTTAGTTCTTTCAACCTTATTTCTTATTTCTAACTTCAATCTTTATTTGAATGTAAAATATTAGAGATTACAGGATTGCTCTTGGTAAAAAGCTCTACAAAACTCACTCCCTGATTATAAAGTTAAATAGAGTAAGATCTTGTTTAATTCCTTTATAGGTATTGAGTCACATGTAGTAGTGCATGTGATTGAAGGTTGCTCTTGGTGAATCTTTATTGCTCTTTGATGAAAAGGTTGTGTTTAGGATTCTAATCAGAGTTTTGATCCATTATTTAGGTGATATTGTGTGATATAGGTCTTTAGGGAGGAACTACATGAGTAGAGGAATTTGTCTCAGGTGAGGGAAGTTGATTTTCTAGCTTTATGATTTTTGTAATTCATTTTCATGTGTGTTGGTTGATAATAGAATGAGCTGAAGTTGTGTGATTGATTGGTAATGTTGATTTGGTGAATTTAATTTAGGAGATGAAGGAGTTCTAGATTTGCATGATCATGTGAGAATTGGAAATGTTGGAATCCTATGTTGTAAAATTTGTGATTATGGCTTATTATAACTGGAATTGGTAATTTTAATTGAGTTTGGCATGTTGGTAAATGACTTGAAACATGCGAGGAAGTTTTAGGTTGTGTTGGGCACCGTCAAATTGCAAAATTTGAATTTTTGCATTATGCAAATTCGATGGGTGAGCATTATATCTCATTGGGCAAGTTAGATTTTACTATTACGAGTCATCTCAAAAAAATTGGGATTCTCGTTTCGTTAACCATCACATCAAACTAAAATTTTGATAGCTGGGATCTTTGTTTTAAAGTCTATAATTAGAAAAGTTAGACTCTTATGTTTGCTCTATTTTAGGTTTTTTTTTATGAAGAACATTTCTACTTGATGTGGGTTGTTTTGCAATTATTTGTGGATAGTGTATGAAGTTTATTACTATAGAATGTGGTAAATGTTGAAATACAAAGAATACTTATGAGAATGAAGGTTTTGTGGAAATGTAATTTAATGAGGAGGTTATGCATGTGGTGGATTTGAATGATTCAAGGAGGTGTTATCAGGTATGAGGAATGTTGTGTTTGAATTGTATGGCATATAATGTATGGTCATATAATCCCTATAGAGGAATTGTATGGCATGTAAGTCTAGTATTATGCATTTACTAAGGACACTCTTTGGAAGTTATTCTTATACTGTACTAGACTCTCGTACTCGTATAGAGGAAGGAGTATAGGTGGTGAAGATGGAAGGAGATTTTTATAGTTAGGCTTAGGATCATGGCCTCCATTTATTTTATGCTATAAGTGAACTCACTTTGTGATGAGAGGGGGATACCATGTATCATTACTAGAATTGTAACACTAAGGATTACATTTTTTTTTACATGACAAAACAAAGCTTCTAGAGTCCAAGTGGATGCATAAATCCAAATATCGAGTATAGTGAATGGTATGATAACTAGATCATTAAATGTTATGTTTTGGTTGGTTGAGATGTTGAGTTATAAGTTGTTTATCTATGCTCATGTAAACATTAGCTTACCCTATTTTTGTTTGTGGTTGTGTTTTCTTTTCCTTTGCGATAATCAACATTTTGGCGCGAGCAGAGCATGTTTTAGGAGTTAGAGGTGGTAGCTAGTAGGAGTGGATGCGCTTTGGAGTAGTATCTATTTCCTTAGTTCAATGAAAATACATAATATATAATATTTAGTATTGCTCATAGCCTTGTGGCATTTTGTGTAAAAATGGTGATATTTATAGAAAATCTTAGAGGAACTTAATTGTGAAAGACTATGATTATTACAACTATTTTATATTTGTGTATGCTTGAATCTCATCCATATGGCCAGGTTTGCTTTATTTTAAATTATGTAATAATCCTAGATAGTATAAATGTCTATTTTCTCGGGTTGTTACATCAAGATTATTGGGATAATGATTTCATGTGTATCATGTTTAATAATATAAACATCTCTTTGGACCACATGTTTTCTTATGTCTATTTTAGTCTTAATTTTGGAGGATTATAGATGACCTTTAGAATTTCTTCTTTTTGCAAGGTTGGGGCAAACTTGTGGACTTTTGCATGTTAGCTAATAATCTTTTATTGGAATTGTGGTATACATGTTTTCATGTAGTAAGAATGTGAGAAAGTGCTAATGAAAAGTATAACATCCATGATTTTTATTAGCATTGAAAGCATAACACATGGTTGTACTTCGTTTGTAAAAAGCAAGCTTTGTTAAAAACAACAAATCATGAAAGATGTGAGTGTTTCATTTGTCAAATGATATAACATTGTGCAATCTCATTTCTATGTCTCATAAACATTTACACACTCAGACGATGCATACAATTTTAAGCTAACATCATACTTCATGAATATCTATATGATTATTTTATGTTGCAATGGATATTCATTCCTTATGTCTGACCAAGACAATTCACTTTAAAGCTTATGTCACATCAATGACTACTTGGAAATCGTGCTAAAGTTATTTTACTTCACCAACTTTCTCACTTTTTCTTTATTAACTTAGAAGAATTGTCCATATTGTACGAATATGCGCTTTACTTAATTCCAAGTAAAGACTCTTTGATCAAGACCTTATAAATCCAACCAACTATCAAGATGTTGCTCAAAGAAGAGAAGTATTAATGAACACATGGAGCGCACTTAATGCATCTTTTACACCAAATCTACTCAAATGCAAGGAAAACGTTCAAGTGAGTGTGAAGCTAACTCATTTTCGTTTTTTCTTCCATTTCACCAATTAGACTTTGCTTTTGTTCATCTTTTATCGATTAATTTATGTTTTACAACATATTTTATTAATTAGGTTCAATTTTAATCCAATTTTTTGTTTATTTTTGTTTCATTTTTTCAGTTCCCAATTTTGATTTTGTTTTGTCAATTAGTTTTTTTTTTTCATTAATAACGCACCTACTGGATTTTAGTTTACATTATGTTTCATTGATTATTTTTTGTTCTACCATTTTCTTTTAATTTTAAGTACTGTTACATTTTTTATTCAAGTTTTACTTTCTAATTTCGTATTCAATAATTCTAATTTTGAGTTACAAATCATTAGTTTTCTATTTTCACAATTTTGTTTTCTGGTAATCTCATGTTAGATATCATTGTCATTACATGAATATTTTATTAAAATAAAAAATAAAAAAGGAAAGAAAAACACGAGGAACCAGACTAAACCCATGATAAAATTACATTACACACATAGCAAAAAAAACTATTTGGAAAAGAACTCATGATTTCCTTCACAAAATCATTCCATACTTTGAACTTCATATATCAGGAAAAAGACAAATTCCTCAACATATTCAAAATTTTATCATTAGTTAATCATCTCACATTCCAAACAAGACTTTTAATTTTTAGAAGTTTTTGCTTTAAAGGATTTAGTGTTAGTTTTCTTGTAGTTTGAATTGGCTCATCATCATTCTCAGTATTAGAATCTTCCCCCTCATTAATCATATTAGCCCATTTAGAAGTTATTTTCAATTCCTCCACAAAATGAGACTCCTTAGACATTAAAGGATCAGGAATTGTCACTGAACTACTATTAGTTGAATCTAATTGGTGTAAACCTTGCAAACTAACAAACCACCATTGATGTAACATCCTCCAAAGAAGGCATATCAACTAAGAAATTAGATTTCACTAACGAACCACCATTGATGTAGGTTCATTTTAGCTTTTATGAAATATTGGATTTGATAGCTTAAGAAAACCTAAAGAAGATCCCCACTGGACATTAAGATAGCCAAGTTATCTAGATGTGAAAGTTCATTTTTAGAGTGATGGGGAGTGATGGTTTGATCAAAGAAACAAAACATGATAACAACATAAATCCAATTGTCGAATTGAAATGGTGGAAAACAAGCACGAAATGGAAGCAAAGAAGATGATAATGGTGAGCTGAAGCACGCCACTAAAAGTAAGGCCAAAGGCCATAAATCCTTAGAGATGAGTGGTGTTGTGCCGCCACTTCAATCTATCTCAAGATAAGGCTTAGAAGTTTCACTCCATCACTCCGAAAGGAGGAGACTCTCACAAGATTGAATAACAAGAGTGTTTATTTTTCAAAATGATCAACCCTCTTACAAGTCTAAGAACACCCCTTATATAGAAAAGTTTAGGGGCTTATAAGCAAATAAAAGATACATAAGGATGTCTCTACAAAATCCTAAGCTTAGCTTTTAAAAACTAGGTCAAATTAGGTTACAAAATGAGACAAAAGGAGCTAACTGTTGTGTGTGCAAAGGAAATTTCGTCCAAGCTCTAATGTTGTGTTTGGATTTGGGGAAGTATTGCTAGTCAAACGGAAGAGCGAGTGTCACGTTGTTTGGATTGATCAATTTGCAGCCATTTGTAAGCACCAATTTACGAATAACCCCTCTCAAAGGTCACCCGCAAAAATGCGAGAAATGAAGAGAAAGTTACGCTACAAATGTAAAAGTACTTGTTTGACCTTCAAATTATAAACCATAAAAAGTACAAATAAATTATGAAAATGAAAATAAAAGTTAAAAGTGAAGAATATAATTAAAATTAAATTCTGAAACTAAACCGAGTTGATTCTTTCTCCCACAAAATCAATTATAGTTGATATTATATATATATATATATATATATAGTAATTACATATTAAATGTAAGAATATTATAATAATAATAATATTATAATGATAATATATATTATAATAACTATATGTAATTAATATTTTTTTAATAATAATAATAATTATTATTATTATTAATAATAATATTATTATTATTAGTTTTATTATTATTATTAGAAACATAAATTGATTTTTTATAATATGTTATACGTAAGTTTTTTTAAAAATGAATTAACTATATAAAATAAAATAAACTATTTCAGGTTATTAACGACAATATTATTAAATTATATTTTTTTAATTTTACATAAAAAATTTCAATTTTATTTTAATATTATTTCTTTTATTTATACTAAAGGGTAAAATAGTAATCATATAATTTAATCTATTAAAATAAAAATATATTAAATTTTACCAATCACATCATACACAATTTGCACAAACTTTCCACTCATATTTACTCAAATCATATTATTTTTCCCTTAACCCAAACAACCATATTTTCACCTACAAATCAACTAAAAGCAATGTAAATCCACTTCCCCAAATTCACACCCCAATCCAAACATAACATAAAGGAAGTCAAGAAATGTGTCTCATATGTCTCCAAAAAGTAGCAAAAAGGTGCTTAAAACAAAGGAGACCAAATGGTACAAGGTGGTACAACGTAAATGGTGCTTTATGTGCTTTCCTCTTCCTTCACCTATGCTCCACATCATCTCCACTTTACACCTAGGATTGTGCCACATCATCCAATCCTTCTTAGCCTAATTAAACCTACAAAACATATAAACATGGATTAGCATGATGACTTAGGTTAAGTCAACTCTAGTCAACAAGTTAACCAAGATTAAGTCAACCTAGTCAACTTAGGGAAATTCAAACATAATGAAAGCTAAGACAATGGAAGAGATTCGATAACTCTCATGAGGGTTCTCCTAACCATATTTCTTGGCCCACCATCCTTGGTAGGGGTCAAACCTACATCAACCATCAAGATTCCTAACAAGAGAAGATCCATTCACAATAGAAATATTATCATGATCAACTACCATTGGCTTAGTTTGTGACTGAGCAACAAGTTGTACCATAGGCTCCATTATAGGCTCCTTCACAAGCTTCACCACTTAAGATAAAGAGCCATTAGTCCCATCTTGTGCATAAATCATCTTAAGACAATAATGTTGCTGTATTTTTGCGCAAGCGATTTTCTCCCCACCAAAAATAACATTAGCATCCTGTTGTAATGTCTACAATTAGATAGATCATGACCAATCATTTTTCAATTTGAACAAATAGAGACAATTTCTCATATTCCACATCAACAATAAATGCAAATCTTGGTTTTTCCACCAAAATTTGATTAGGAAAATTGGATAACAAATCAACATCAACCAAGACACGTGCAAAGAAACCTTGAGACTTATTATTAGTATAATCATCTAAAGATAAAGGTCTACTAATTCCACATACTATTGAGAAAATCGCTTTTGGCTGCCAATACTCTAAAGGAAGGCCATGAATGCAAATCCCATATTGAGTTTTCGTGAGTTTCATGGAAGTTGGGACAAACTCTTTTGTCTAAGAAAAACACTAAGAATGCCAAGAGATAAATTCCAAGTTCCAACAACCAAAACCCTTTGCATGTCTTCTAAAGAAGAAAAAGCAAATCCATAAGAACCTTTGCCCTTTTGGAATTGTCTTCCATTGATCCAAATGCTTCCAAGCCACAACAACTTTTTTACAAAGGTCTAAATGCGTAAGCGGTTTATGCCCTTTTGTTAACAAAATACGCCTATGCAAATAACTTATGGGTTATTCATTATATTTATCTAATCTTAGAATAATAACAATGAATCCAAGATCATAAGTAACCCCTCGAACCCACTTAATTAAATCTTCACGTGTGGGAAAAATCTCATCAGTTGTAAAGTTAGGTGTATAATCTCCTTCTCAGATATCATTAATAAAAGAAGAAAATTTTGATACCAAGTTTGAATTTACTAAACTCAAATTTACTTGAGAATCCAAAAAATTCAAATGAAAATATTCCATAATTATAATCACCTAAAATAATACAATAATATGCATAACATAATCATACAAAACTTAAAATAATTAATTAACAAAAAACACAAAAAATATAAAAACTAAATTAAATAATTAAATAATTTATTAATGTGTTAAAAAAATAGAAAATAATTAATAAATAAATATTTTTAATATAAAGAAATACATATTCAATATGTAAAAAATGTAAAATAAAAATTACACCTTGAAAAATAAATTTAAAAACAAATTAAGATAAAATAAAACATATTAACTAAGTCAAGAAAGTGTTCATGTTATATGGCCATGTTAATTAGTTTATGTGTGCATGCAACTATTCATGGAGGTTACTTTGTGGCCATCAATATAGGGTTTGAGAATTTCGCTGGTTTATAGAAACATCAACCAGTACTAGCCATAACAGTTTGAGTGGACAAATCCATTTTGTACACATGCTCAGTTGATGGGTATGACAACAACAAAGTATTGATTGTTTTTCAAAAGTCCACTTTTGTGGTGCGAAAGCCATTGAAAAACCAATTGTTTATGACTTCTCAAGGTAGAAAGGAGAAATAGCAACCGTTAAGAATAATGATAAGATGAAGCTCCATTGTTGCAAACCATAGAGTGAACTTTGATAACAAGGTGTTGGTGGCGTGGGATCAAGACAATGCAAAATCTGCCACCACTAAATACCGGATGTCGACAATCGATAAACATATCAACCAAAAGTTGACATCTGCTTCACAACAAACATACATCCGTTGTTTTCTTATTACACCAGCTATAAACATCCGGTGTATGTGCATATCAAATGCCCAAATCTGATCATTGGTGTAATCTTTTTTAGAAAATAAAAAACAAAAAAAATATTACTTGCATACCAGATGTCGACAATCGGTAAGAATCAACCGGAAGTCGACATTCGCTTCACAAACAACATGAGATATGTTTTCTTATTACACTGAATGTCGACATTCGATTTATGTGCATATCAGTTGTTGACATCTGGTACATGTTATAATCTTTAAAAAAAATGAAAACAAAAACTTGTATACCAGATGTCGACATCTGGTATTCATATAAACCAGATTTCGACATCTAACTTTTGGATGTAATGGATGTTGATTGCAACACCCTAGGCAAATATTACTTGATAAATCAAATATCGTATAATTTTATTTGTGTAGTTAAAATAATATATAAAGTTCCCAAGCGCAGAAAAATTTAAAACTTATATCGCTGAAGTTCAATTACATTTAATCATCCTTATTATAAATCCTTAATAGAGAAAAGCATCATACAACTTTATTACAAAATGTTTGTAAATAAAACATAAAGTAAATCCCTCATAGTCTATCCCGCTTTGTCTCTAAGCATCAACGTCCTCACCTGGATTCACATCTGCTCCTACGTGACAAGTCACACGATCATCACCAAAAACAAATAGAAAAGGTGAGCTGAACAAAATATAAAATAAATAATGAGAATTAACACCCACCCAAGAACCTAACATATTTCTTTATGCATATACTTCATTTTACCTTTTTCCCCAATCTCATAACCTATATAAGAAGGATTCACATACACACACACACACACACACACTTTAGTCGTAAATGATTATCATGCTTCCACAAACCTACTAGCTCGTGGTCCAACTCTACGGACCTCCCCGCCCGTAGTCTGTCTATATTAACCTACCCGCTCGTAGTCCAACATGCGTGAACACCTGCTATGAACCTCGCCGCTCATAACAACCTCAAGTGTGAGCACGAAATATACGACCGCCCCCCACTTGTATCCCCACACAAGAGTACAATTGATAAGGACCTCCTCGCCCGAATCAATCACGCATTTCCAACTCCATTATGAACCTCCCCGCTCATAAGTAATTACAACATATCCCAAACCAAACCATCAAGCCATCCATGCAAAATCATTTGCAACAGACCCCTGCCCCTACACTATTGTCTGGCACTGCTGATAATGTAGATTTCTACCATTATCTTGGCTATCTTTTGCTAACAAAATCAATTCCTCTTGAGTTTTTTATCTATTTTATCCTCACTTTTACTTTGCTTTTGTGAATAAATACAATATGGGTTACATAGATCGAATTATACCACTAATCCTCTTTTTGTGACCAATTTAGTGATAGGAAGCTTTTGTCTCAAGCCAAAGAAGATGTCAACCAGAGAAGAAAGAAGAAAAAAAAGCCAAAATTGAACATATAAATATAGCAGTTCAAGGCTGAGCGGCAGAAATCAAGGCTGAGCGCCATTCTTCTCGCATTTTTCAGCGTTGAGCGCCAGTTAATTTGCATTTCTGGACGCTCAGTGCGAGCATTCAGCCTTATTTGGTTCACAGTTTTAGGCACTGAGCGCTAGAAGCCAATGTTGAGCGCTGATGGGCTTGCATTTTTTGGAGGTGCGTTAGGGCTTGTGGGAACAACTCTTTATTCCTTTTTATATCTCTTTCTCTTTCATTTCTTCCATTTGTAAGCTTAAGTTCTCCATGACAATGGAGAGCTAAATCCATTTTTTTTAGGTTAGATGTAGCCACTGCACTCTTATATAATTACAATGCTTTGAATATATAAATGTCTCTTTCATTAAATGCTAGTCTTTTTGTTTCTTCACTTAATGCTTGCATTGATTTAGCCATCCATTGCATGATATTTGGTTTATTGTGGGTGGAAATATCTTTTGAAACCTTGATTTGGAATAAGAAAACTCAATGGAACTTGTACCTAGGAATGGGGCTTGACCCATTGGTTGTCTTAAACCCTAGTGCATAAAGCAAATTTGCTTATTAAGAGTTCAAGGAATTGACTCTTTGATGAAGGATTATCTTGTTTCCTTTTAAGATTATGAATATGGTGAATAGTTGTTTAAAGAAAACTCAAGGAATTCCCTACTGGACATTAAGATAGAAGGCTATCTAGATGTGAAGGTTCCTTTCCAAGAGTTCAATAGGAGAAGAGATAGCTTAAGGTGCTTATAAACGAAAATAACAAGAGAAAGACCAAAAACAAAAATACAATGAAAGAATAAGAACAAATAAAATAGAAGAGAAGATAATAGTGGATATGGAAGTGGAGTACGCCACTCATAGAGGGGGCAAAGCAAACCAACCTCTAGAGATGAGTGTATGGTGTCGCCACTTGCATAACAAGATAAGGCAAGAGTTCTTCCTCTCCTAGAAGGAGGGCTTAGCTCACGGGACAATGGTTGAAACAAAAGTGTTTAGATTCAAAGTATTCAACCCTTTTACAAGTGGTAGAACTCCCCTTAAACAGATAGTCTTGGGGGCCTCTAAGCAAAATACAAAAGATGAAAAGGCCTAACTAGAAAAGCAAGGAAAACCCTAATTCTAGAAGCATCTTCAAGCTAGGCACAAAATGAGATGGTGGTGCTTCTTCCAATGAGGATTCTCGGCCAAAAGGGTGGAGGAAGAGAAAAAAGTGGTCTCCAAATCATGCAAATAAGCATAAAGATCAAAAGAGACAAAAGGTACAATGTCTACTTTTGCTTTATGCTTTTTGCTTTTGCTTTACTCTCTCCTCCACATCATTCATGCTCTCCAATCACCATGCGCCACCTATCAAGCTTGTCTCTACAAAATTAACCTACAAATCAACTAAAACAAGGATTAACATGTTGACTTAAGTTTAATTAATTTTGGTCAATGAGTCAACCATAGTCAAAGGTCAACAAGTCAACTAAGTCAACTTAGGGAAATCAAGAAATTAAGATGGAAAATAAAGAAAGAGACATAGAAGAAGGATTATCCCCTTTAGTCATGCTCCTAGTAATTCTCCTTGGGGTAGTCTCCATAGTTCTTTGAGTGGTCAATCCTTCATCACTCTTAATAAGGAAATTTAGGCTCAATCCATTAAGAAATTAGGGTTTGAGTAAATTTTTGGGTTGGCATTAGCATATTAATGTAGAAGATGTAAAATTGTAGTTGCATGAGAGCATAATTGGTGAATTCTAACCCCGACAATATAAATTCATATCATTTCTAATCTTTTCCATTCATTAAGTGCCTCTAACTTCCAAAGTTCAATTTTAATCATTTATGAAAAATTTAATTTCCTACACGAAACTCAAAATATGGATTCATTCTTTAGTTTAAATTAGTCACTAATTACACAATTATTTAGCATACACGAGTCTCTTGGAAAACGATATCTGAGTCTTACCAGTTACTACGTGTGTGACTTGGTACACTTGCCAAAGTTGTAACAAGTTTTTGGCACCGTTGCTGGGGACCCGTGTCTAATATTATAGTTTTGTGTGATTTTTGACTTATTTAAACTTAATTTTTTTTGTTCATATTTCTTGTTTTGGTTTTGTTAGATACACACGTTATTTGGGCTAACTTGTAGTTCAAGCTTGTTTTTGTTGTTATTCTATAGTGTATACATGGTAGAATCCATACAAGGAGGATTGTGTCTTCAGAACCACTCCTTGTTGATCCTGAGATAGAGAAAACTGCCCGCAGAAACAATAGTGCCACTAGGCGACGATGAGCTCAAGCATAACAAATTGCCCCTCACTCTTTTGCTTCAGACACTCTTTAGTCTACTTCTCAGAATCTTGATTCATTTTTAGAGGAAGAAATGACTAAAAATCCTCATGGTGATGGTAGAGGTCGTAAAAGACGAACTTTGGAAGATTATGCGACGTTGACAAGCTATATCAACTTCAACAGTATTGCTCGGCCAATAGTCAATGCCACCAATATGGAGATGAAGCTGACTCTTATTCACCTAGTTTAGAGTAATCAGTTCAGTGACCTGTCTCATGAAAATCCATACACTCATATGGCCACATTCTTAGAGATTTGCAACACTGTGAAAATCCATCAAGTTCTCGATGAAGCCATACGCCTGAGTCTCTTCCCTTTCTTCCTAGCAGGACCTGCTAAAGCATGGCTGAATTCCTTTCTTGAGAATAGTCTCACTAACTGGGATGATGTGGTTGCAAAGTTCGTAAGAAAATATTTTCCCCAGTCCAAGGTCAACAAGGGAAAACAGGAAATATTAGCATTCCAGCAAGATATGAATGAGTTCTTAGGCCAAGCATGGGATAGATTCAAAGGAATGTTAAGAAAAACTCTCATTCATGGATTTGATCAACCTACACAACTTACTCTTTTCTTGGCGGGCCTTAAATCCCAGTCAAAGCTGATGTTGGATGCCTTGACCGGAGGAAGTATCAAGTGGAAGACACTAAAGGAAGCTTATGAGTTGATAGAGAATATGGCAGCTAATGATAATGAAGCCTATACTGAGAGAGCCTATTCTCAAAAGAAGGGTATTCTAGAGCTTCAATCTCAAGATGCTCTGTTGGCTCAGAATAAGATCATGACTCAGCAACTAGAGACCTTCATGATGAAATTGTCACAACTTTCCCAAGAGCTTCAAAATACCTCTATAACTCAAATCCAACAAGTGCAAAGTTGTGAGTTGTGTGGAGGAAACCATACCAATAGGCAATCAAGGCTGACTTGGAAACTATAATTAAGGATGGAGACCTCACCAGAATTAGACCAAGCAGGACTTTCTAATAGACTCCCACATCAACAGACTTACCAACAACCTCTTTGACTGATAGAACTTCAAAGCTTTAAGACATAATGTAGCAGTTCTTGCAAATGTCAATACAAAATCAACAGAACATTGATGCATCAATTAAAAATTTGGAGGTGCAAGTGGGGCAATTAGCAAAGTAATTGGCGGACCAACAAGGTGGATCATTTTCTGCAAATACTCAAGCCAACCCCAAAGGACAATGTCAAGCTATTTTCATTAGAAGTGGGAAGGAGGTTGGGCTAGATTCTAAAGAAAAGGTGGAAGCTGGAGAAAAGAAAAAGAATGAAGAAGCAATTCAAAAGGAAGAAGTTGATGAAGAAATTGTAGCAGAGGAGAAAGTTAATAAAAGAGAGGAAAATGAAAAAGAGAAAAAGAAAAAAGGGAAATTTGTTGTGAAAACCCTTCCCTATCCTCATAACCCTTCAAGAAAAGAGAAGGAGAAACAATTAGCTCGGTTCAAATACATATTCAAGCAACTTGGGATCAAGATTCTCTTTTCTGAAGCATTGTAAGAAATACCTTCTTATGCAAAGTTCATGAAGGATTTCCTCGGTAAAAAGAAGAAGTACATAGAAGAGGAAACCACTGAGGTGCAAGGGAATTGTATTGCTATTATTCAAAAGACCCTTCCTCCAAAGTTCAATGATCCAAATAGCTTCACCATCCCCTGCACCATTGAAAATCATGATATGGGGAAAGTTCTAGTTGACTTAGGAGCTAGCATTAATTTGATGCCCCTATCTGCGCTTAAGAAGATTGGTGGTCTTGAAGCTAAACCAACAAGAATGACCTTGCAATTGGCAGATAGGTCCATTAAATACCCCTATGGTGTGGTGGAGGATGTTGTGGTAAAAAGAGATAAGCTCAAATTTGCAGTAGATTTTGTGGTGCTGGAAATGGAGGAGGATGAAGGTGTACCGCTCATTCTTGGGAGGCCATTCATGAAAACATCTAAGGTTGTCATCAATGTGGATGAGGGAACGCTGAAATTAAAAGACCAAGATGAGGAAGTGACTTTCCATGTTGTTGAAGTTATGCAAGAATCCAGTGAGGAACAGACTAGTCTTAAGGTCATTAATGAAATTTTAGCTGTGACTAGTAGACCATGGCAAGCTTCAAGACTACTTGAAAAGTGCTCCAATTGCTTCTTTGTGAAAGTGCATGAAGAGAGGGAAGAGAAAGATCATGTTCTAGTTCACCACCACTCTTTGATGGGAACTAATGGGCTTAGACCCGACCAACAAATTGTGATGAGAAAGGAACATTTGAAGATTCAAGTCAAAATGGGCAAGGTTGTGGGTTATTAAAGACATCAAAGTTGATGGAAGGATTGAAATTGAAGCTCCTTATTTTAGAAGGACTAAATTGGTGACTAGTGATCAATTGAAGTTGTATATGTGTTAGGTTGGGAAGCAGCACACCAAAAGCACCAACCAAGCTTAAGTGCATTAACTGTCAGGCTCATGACGTTAAATAAGCGCTTCCTAGGAGGCAACCCAATGTTCTCAACCCTTTCTTTATTTCAATTTGTTGTTTTGAGTCTTGTGAAATTTTATGTGTTTGTGAAATTTGGTAGTTAAGTTGAGCATGTTTTTCTCTGTTTTAAGTCATGTGTGCATCAAGCCTTTGATGTATTGTCAATGTGGTCTTTAGGTGTGTTTTAGGTTAGTCTTAGCATTTATTTTTGTTTGAATGCATGTTTGCATGAATGTCGAGTGCCTAGGTTCAAAGGTTGAGAGAAAAAGCATAGAATTCATAACCACTGCAGCTCTGACGCTCAACCTTGATCTGTAGCGCTCAACCTCAGCCACGAAAGTGACCACTGCAGCTTCATCGCTCAACGTCAGATTTTAGCGCTCAATGCCACACCAGAAAATCAACAACCTTTGTTTTAACTGATACAGTTCTAAGCGTTGTTGCAGGACGCTCAACGCTGGCTCGTGGTGTAGGTCTGATGCTTTTTGGGATAGTTTGGACAATGTCTTGGGCCCATTCACACCCTCATCCATTCTTTGTCTCAAATTCGCTCTCCCACTCTCGAACCCTACCTCTCCAATCCCCAATCTCTCATTTTCAAACCCTAAACCTTGATTTTCCCCCAATTCTGCCGCTCACCACCGCTCATCCCTGTCTCCATCACTCCCATTCTCAGTTTTACACACCACCACTCAGCCCTACCCTGCCTCTAGCACTCTCGTTTTCATCACCACCCCATTACCATTCGCTCCATTCATTATTCCTCTGCACCCACACGAAACACCACTTTCGTGCCTCCATCCACGCACACAAACCTCACTCACGCTCCCTCTACACCCACACCAGTCACGTTTACACTCTCCATCGTTGCTCACTGCTCAGCCTGCCATTTTCGTATTCCCTTACTTACGCACTCACCTTCATCAATTGCACGAATTCACTGCTAACCTTCATCACCTTCAATCACTACACGAATCTAAACCACCATTGCCAACCCAATTCGCGAACCAACACCTCTGCAAACCACCACCAACCCAATTCCAGGAGCAAGCTTCTTTCTCAATCCACTAAACCAGGCATTCCTCTCCTTTGCATTCATTCACGTAAATGTTCATGTTTTTATTTTTCATTCATTGTGTAATTGTTGTTTTTTTGTGCATTCTATTGTGATGTGCTAATTTTATGAATTGTGTGAATAATTATTTAGGCCATTTCCATGTCTTTGTGCTTCAAAGAGTGATGTTGCTAAGGTTGGGCTGTTTAAGCCATGTTTTTGTCATTGAGTTGAATCCTCTTGTGATGTTCACTGCCTAGTAAGTCTAACTATCATGTTCACCATTTGTTGTTATATCTTGTGTTGTCATGTGAATATGTGTTGGCTGGGTCAAATTCTGGACCATTATTGTATGTGCCTGCAGTGTTGGCCAGTGTTACTCTTTTAAGGCCATTATTTTGGTTGTTGCTCAAGGGCAATGGTTTAGTTATGCTAACCTTGTTTTGCTGAGTCTTGTTTTGTGGGGCGCCAAAATGCCCCTATTTTGTGTTTTTGCATTATCTAGTTCAATGTTGATGACCTTGGTTTTGATTGAGTGTGAATTGAGTGGAAATTTAAGATGCCTATGTTTGGTGTCTATTTTTGTGCCTTTTCTCACAATTTTTGGCTACCAGATTTTAGACTACTATAGTCTTTTTGCTGCTCATTATCCAATTTAGTTGCTGACATTTCAATGCCACTATACCTTTTTGTGAATACCTATTTTACAAGATGTCATCTTCTTCAACTCCTAATCGCCACAAGGCAACTACTGGCCAATCCTCCTAAGGTCAAAAGAGGAAGGAAAAATTCTATTCCCATCGCTTCCTCACCAAGGAGCATGAGGAAAATTACGACTTGGTTCAAAACCGATGGCTCTTGATGGAGAAGCCCCTGGCCTGTTACCTGGAGAAGTGCCTGAATTCATAGAAGAATTCCTTCGCAAAGGGTGGAATAACTTGGGATTGTATCCAGCTCCGACAAACATAGCTATAGTGAAAGAGTTATATGTTAATGCAAAGCAAATCCATGATGAAGATCCCTTCTTTATCTATGTTAGAGGAAGACGCGTCCCTTTTGATGTTAAAACTATCAACACATTCTTGGGAACGAACTGGAAATCGGGCAACACACCTTGCTAATATGCCCAATTATTCAATGCTGATGTTGACTACACAAAGATTGAGCGGACTTTATGCATCTTGGGGGGAACATTTGAATTGAACAAGAACCAACAACCCATCAAAATCCTACGATCGAATCTCACTTCAAGAAGTAAGATGTGGCTGACCCTTATACACGCCAATATGACCCCATGCTCACACGTCTCGAACATCACCATGAGCCGGTCCATTATCCTCTACGCCATTCTCACTGGCAGACCTTTGAATGTTGGTAGACTCATTGCAAATGAAATCCACTAGTGTGCCCATGTTGCCATGCCTAAAGCTCCTCTTGGGCACCCATCTTTGATCACTTATCTATGTGAGTTGGCTGGGGTTGACACCTCCATTCCACCTTTCGAGAGGCCCCATGCACCAATTGAAAATGGTTACTACACACAACATTGCTTGCTAGTCGAAGGGAGGGACCTACTGCACCACCATTCAATCCTGACTAACAACCAACTACCCCTCCCCTTGATGCATGACAGATCATGCAGTTGCAGATGCAATCCCTGGACCTCAAGCTAAATGCCCTCCACCGGTTGGAAGTGGTACACACGGAGATGATCTGAGATGTGTCTTTAGCCATGTTTGAGCTGCATCTTTTATCTGCTAAGGAAGTTGAGGCTAGAGTAGCATGACCTAGGGACCAGGCCAACCTTTCTAGAGGAGGAGGAGCAACTTCCTCTGCTGCAGCTGCTGATGATGAGGAGGAGGATAAGTCTAATGATGAGGAGAAGCCCGATAATGATGAAGAGGAGGGGTCTGATGATGATTCCTCCGCTAGGAGCGAGGATAACGTCTCACGAGATGCTCTTGGAGCTGATAGATGACTCCCTTTTGTAGGACTTGTGTTTGTGAATAGTCCTGATTTTCAATTATGCTTTTAGATTTCAATTTAAATTTTGGTTTTAACTTTCATTTCATAGTTTTTGAATTCTGTAGCTTGGTTGGTGAACTAATCTTCTTTTGCATTGACTTGGTATAGTGATGCTTGATTTTAATTGTGATAAATGATTTTGACATATGTTGACAATTGTGGAACCCAAAGTACCCTGTGAGAGATTGTGTCCTAGAGTTGATTTGTGTGAATGCTATCACTGTGGACTCATAATTAATTTTGCTTGAGTTCATTTGCTAATCATTTACTTGCATGCTACAGATGATCAAGGCCATCTTTCTTTTTCCTGTTATATAATTGAGCCAATCTTTTTCAAGTAGATTTCTTGCGCAAACCCTTTTAGTCTTTGAGCCTTAAAGATAAAATGTGTCATTCCTTGAACCCTGAGCATAATGAACATTTCAACTACCTTACTTTGAGCTTGAGAGAGCAAATAATTGTTAGTCATGAGTATGGTTCAAGTTTAGGGGAATTATTGCTGATATAAGGGAGCATGAGAAAATGTGTAAAGCTTTTGGTTCAATTCATAAAAAAAAAAAGTTGCTGCAAAGAATAAAAATTGTTGAAAGCAAGTTGGGAATTGGTTTCATTTGTTCATAGAGAAGGGAGAAAAATACTTTCATGATTTGATTAGTTGTTCTCTTAGCTTAAGGTACTTTTGTTATCCTGAAAAACCAAATTTCCTTCTTAGCCTAGCCACGATACAAGCCATAAAAGCCCTTGTGATGATAGCATGTTTGTGAAAGTTTTAGGCATTTTGAACAAAAAGCAAAGTTATATTGTGTGACATTGTGATGGTGGAGAGAATGTTATTTATATGCATACACTAGTGGGATTGAGTGAAACACTTGTTCTTGTGAGAAGTGGTTCCCATTTATCAAGGAAACATTTTGCCATGATTGTTGATCCCTTATAAACTTTTGCATGTTCTTGTGAGCACCATAGCTTAAGCTCGCCTTGCTAATGAAACACATATGTCAAAAAATCTTTCAAATAAGAGCAAGCACGATTGATATCTGTTTTGGTTGTTTAATCATGTTTTCTTGAGTTGCTAGACCATTGCAATTGTGTTATTCATCTAGGCCAAGTTACCCTTTTTGCTTGAGGACAAACAAGGTTTTAAGTTTGGGGGAGTTGATAATGTAGATTTCTACCATTATCTTGGCTATCTTTTGTTAACAAAATCAACTCCTCTTGAGCTTTTTACCCATTTAATCCTCACTTTTACTTACTTTTGTGAATAAATACTATATGGGTTACATAGATCTAATTATACCACTAATCCCTATTTTTGTGACCAATTTAATGATAAGAAGCTTTTGTCTCAAGCCAAACAAGTTGTCAACCAGAGAAGAAACAAGAAAAAAAGGCCAAAATTGAAGATATGAACATAGTAGTTCAAGGTTGAGCACTAGAAATCAAGGCTAAACACCATTTTTCTTGCATTTTTCAACACTGAGCGCCAGAATCAGCGTTGAGTGCTAGTTAATTCGCATTTCTAGACGCTCAGTGCCAACGCTCAGCCCCATTTGATTCGCATTTTTGGGCGTTGAGCGCCAAAAGCCAGTGTTGAGCATTGATGGGCTCGCATTTTCTGGACGCTAAGCGGTGCGGGGACAACGATGAGCGACACTTGTGCTGATGTGGCCATTTTAACCTATTTCTTCTGGTTTGCTCGAAGGGAATGGATCTTTGGCAGTGGTAGGCATGAGCAAACTTGTTTTGGAGAGCTTGGAGGTGTGCTAAGGCATGTGGGAACGACTCATTCTTCCTCTTTGTATCTCTTTCTCTCCCATTTCTTCCATTTGTAAGCTTGAGCTCTCCATGACAATGGAGAGCTAAACCAATTTTTGTTGGGGTTAGATGTATCCACTACACTGTTATGTAATTGCAATGCTTTGAATATATAAATGCATATTTCATTGAATGCTAGTCTTTTTGTTTCTTCACTTAATGCTTGCATTGATTTGGCCATCCATTGCATGTATTTGGTTCATTGGGTGTGAAAATATCTTTTGAAACCTTGATTTGGCACAAGAAAACTCAATGGAGCTTGTACCTAGGAATAGGGCTTGACCCATTGGTTGTCTTAAACCCTAGTGCATAAAGTAAATTTGAATTGACTCTTAATAAGGAAATTTAGGCTCAATCCATTAAGGAATTAGGGTTTGAGTAAATTTTTGGGTTGACATTAGCATATTAATGTAGAGGATGTAAAATTGTAGTTGCATGAGAGCATAGTTGGTGAATACTAACCCCGACAATATCAATTCATATCATTTCTAATCTTTTCCATTCACTAAGTGCCTCTAACTTCCAAAGTTCAATTTTAATCATTTATGCAAAATTTAATTTCTTACATGAAACTCAAAATATGGATTCATTCTTTAG
>Ga0099822_1000363_pt1 | contig 39684 bp, 26 predicted proteins | sample CowpeawhiteBW_FD_76839 | JGI IMG/M metagenome (GOLD analysis project Ga0099822, IMG submission 76839) | Root nodule microbial communities of legume samples collected from California USA - Cow pea white BW | ecosystem: Host-associated > Plants > Roots > Nodule | place: USA: California | collected... | reverse complement strand
CTCCTTTGCATCACACGACCATAGATTAAGCTTTCTCTCCAACCTACATTTCCATTTCATTTGGTTTTGTATATGCATTCCATTAAGGTCGGCCATCCTACTATAAATTGGGCCTCCTTCCACTTGTATTGGGTTACTTTTGCTTGGTAATAGACTTGATGTTTAGAGCAGTCCACACTATTACCTCAAGAGTCAAATGCTACATTAGCTTCCTACCTTAGCTCCTCTAGCCCCCTTCCTTAAGATAGTCTTTTTTCCTAGACTTCATCTTCACCATATTACTCCATAGCTACAAGAGCCTTCAAGCTTGTCTCCATCTCCTTCATCTAGATGCATCCGCTGCCATCCATGGAGCTCCTCTTCTCCATTTTGACGCAAAGAGCTTCATCACTAAATGAGGGTATGAATAATTCAATTTTTATTTGAAAGATCTATGGTCATAGATTAAAATTTGTAATTAATAATCAGGAAATAGATACTAATAGTTAATAGTTTAAGAGCGTAAATATTATTATTTGAATATTATTAGTTAAAAGTTTAATAATTAAACATCATTATTCAAATGTAATGTAACATTTTATTTATTATAGAATTGATATAACTTACAGTCAAGATCATGAAAGTCCTAAAACTTTCATTGTTTTGTATGATTGTCACATTGAAAAATCAAACTTAATATTGATCTCAATACTAATTTAAGAAATAAGAATTTACTATTAGATTAAAAATATATTCAATAACATAAGTATTAATACTTAAAAGTATATCAATTAAAATGTTCCAATTTGATCCTATTGTTCTAGTAGTTTCCATATGTTTATATGTTTAATTGGGTACACCAAATAATGCCTTTATTTTGGAAAATTGATGGGTCTTTTGAGAAGGAAGATTCACTATAGTGATAGAATAACATTGATACTTAAGCCCATTTAATATAGGGGACACTTGGATTCCTAATAATTTTTTGGTCAAAAGTGTAAAAAACATTTCATTTGATTAAATATGACTTTAATAATAATTTATATGTACATATAAACAAATTTAAAAAATAAAAAATCTGAAAAATTTGAAAACAAATTAAAAATCTTTTAAAAAATTAAAAAAAAAAGAAAAAAAATTGGACAGACTAGCCAAGCTCGACTCGTTAGTCCATCCTATACGGGACGAGTTATGATTATTGGCCTGTTTTTGTTTGGCAGGTTGTTTGACGGGCCATATACGGACTGGGCCAAAACGGGTCGAGCTGGCCACCGCTTCTAACCCAAAATCTTAAGGTCATTGGTTTATGAGTCTTCTACATTATATGATGTTTAACTTTATAATTTTTATGCAACGTGAGATTTAAATAAACTCACACTTGAATTTCTAACAAAAAAGTTATACAACCGAACATAAAAAAAAACAAACCTCAATAAAACATTCTCAAAATATAAGAATTAAACATTCAAATTATTATTTTGGCTAAATAACTAATTATTAGTTAAGATTTGACAGTGTTATGGTTGGTAATCAATGGATGTGTGGGTGGAATTGTAATTGAGAGAATTAGTGGAAAGGAGAAGTTTGTTGAAGTAGTACTATTATGAAAAATTGATTGAAGCATCACTTGTCCCTTAGCGAAAAGGCATATATTGGTGGAAGACTGAGAAGTGTGGGGCGTGAAAAGAATCTTCTGAGATGTGGCCCATAACAGTGGTCCCAAACATGGCCTTTTATCTTTGGGGAGATCCTAATTTGGCTGGAACCCATTTTCTGTTTCTGAATTTGGTGGGCCTGGAGCAGCAGCAGGAGCAGTTCTGACCTCTTACTTATTGGGCTGTTGCCAGTAACACATTTCATATATAATTGCATTACCTTTTCATAGCCATTTCACCCAAAAAAAGAAATATATATCAACTAAGTGAGGGATCATTCAATTACGCTTTAATTTTTAAAGTAAGTTATATTATTACATTTTATAATTATTTTCCTATCATACCATTCATTATACACCATAAGATATCTCCATTGATATATATATTTTTTATATTATACATCTAGTACTTCTTCCATCTTAGTTCAATAATCATGTTAAGTTTATTATCTCATATATAATGTAATTAATCTAAATAACTAATTTTTTTATCATTAAAAAATAAAAATAATTATAATATTTTCAAAATGACTATATAATAACCTATAATTATATATCAATAAAGCGTTCATTCAAATATATTTATAATCATATTTTTAGGTAATTTCTTAATCAATGTTGAATTTACAATATTGTACTAAAAGTGAGTTAGAATTTTATTTAATAGATATTAGATATTAATAAAATCAATGGATACCTTACACTTGCAACACAGCCAAAAAGACTTAAAAAATGCTTAATTTTATCATTATGTTATAATTTTACTTTTACCACGTGTGTTGAACTTTAATTACCTCTTAGTTGTTGTATGCAATGAGTAAAAATGTTTTTCTCACAATTAATTCACATCACAATACAAATTTTGTTTATAATTAATCTTGTGTTGTTTTTCTTATTTTCTTTTTTTTTCAATTAAATTTAAGTTGTGCTTTTTTACCATTTTGTTTCTTAATTTTTAGTTTTCACTAACTCATTAGTTTCATTTACATATTTGAAGAGGTAATATTGTTTATTTCAGTATGCCTTTTGTTTCAAAGCTCCGTGTGTGTGTGTCTATATATATATATATAAAGAAAGAAAGAAAGAGGGATCAAGTATCTAACTTTGTCATAATTTTTAACAACTTTTCCAACTTCACCTTGATTAATTCTAGGATTATTGCGTCATAATATAAAATTATATCATGTTAAGGAAGTTGGTAAGGAAAAATGTTGTAGTTAATTAGTAGAAGGGTTAATTAATTGGAACATATTTGAGAGGGAAATGAGGATGTGGCATATCAAGATTTCATGCCCACTATATGCATGTTTATATATTAAAGCAACATAGAACAAGGAATTAAAGAATAAATTATAATTATGTTTTAAGTTCATTCAATTATGCTTTCAAAACAATGGTTAGATGCCATATGTCTATCAAAGATAAACACCAGTTCTTTAATTTGCAAAATTCTAGAAGTCAAACGATTATAATTCCACGTTTGAAGAAATACTTCTAAACTATATCATAATCGAATTATTATAATATATTAATCGCACAATTGATTAAGACATTATATGACACAAACGTTGCATATTTGAGGCGCAACATCAACAAATCTCACTATAACTATGAGGTGCCTTTGTCTTACGATTAGCTAGCAAGTCAATATATTTGAAAGCAGGCTTCACAATAATTATTAATTAACATCATTTTTACATTAATAATCAATCTATAGGTGTGAATATGGATTTGATATCTTCCTTTCTCTTTGTTAAAATATTAATTAATTGTTTTTATTTTTATATTTTGTATTGCTTCTCTTATAATACTTGCAAGACTTCTAATAGGTTTAGAAATATAACGACCATTATCACAAAAGCTCAAAGAAGGCAACTTAAGTAAATCAATGTTTTCGATAAAGTCTTTCATTTTTTAGTTGTGCCTTCATTCTATAACTTGTCATAGGTTGCATGTCAAATGTAACTAATGCAACAATTGAAAGCAAGCTCTCAACATCCAATTTCATGCAGACAAATAAATTTATTTAAAAAAAAAATGTTTTTAGTTAGTGGTAAAAAATAAGGTGGAACAAAATTTTCTTCAAAGATTTTTAAACTTTAATTTTAGAAAAAAGAAAATAAAAAGGAAGAATCCATTTTGTTATTAATGATCGCATTCCTCAGGAGCCCAACAACTCAACATACTTTCTACCCTTTGTTCCTAAAAGAGAAATTAGTAATATGGTTCTGATAATTAGAAGAAATATTTCTTCAAATGGTTATAATCGATATTACTAATTGGGTTTGATTTTGTGTTCTGATTTGTTAATGGTTAGAATTAATATTACTTATCATGATCGATTTTGTGCTCTGATTTATTGCGATTTTGATACCCATAATGTGTTGATATTATGACCAATTTATTCCTTGTATTGTTCATTACATTAAGGCTAGGATTGCATTGATATTGCAATAATTTTTGGATATAAATAGACAGTTAGTCACATGAAAAAGGATCGGAAAAAAAAATATTCTCTAAACTTCTCTAATTCTTTCCCATCACCACTTCCACATACACACCTCATTTTTTATCTCTCTTTAAAAAAAAAGACATATTGAAGGAGGTAGAAAATCGAAAGAAAATATTCGCTACACTTCCTCTTCTCTACCATTACCACCCACATAGACACACCTCTTTTTTACCTTTTTGGGAAAACGAGAGGGTGAGATTGATATAGAATAGAACATATATCGAAAAGTTTTGAAGGTACGTCATTGTCAATTTCTAATTCTTTTGATTTATTTTTTTCATTTTTTATTATATATTTTTTAATCATAAACAAATATTTTTTTTCATCTCTTTTAGTGTCTATTTGGCCGCTTGCGCTGCGTGACACCAATTTTTAAAATTTATTTTTCTAAAAAATAAAAAAAAATATAAAGAACTAAAGATAAAAAAAGATAGTTTTTTTTGTTTAATTTTTGTGTCTGTCTGGCCGTTCGCGACACATGACAACTATTTCCAAAAAATTCAAATTTCCAAAAACAAATATAAAAAAAGGTTTTCAAAATTATAAAAAATCAAATCAAAAAGTTTCTCAAATAGTTTTTCATAAAGAACTGTGTAACCCTGATTCTTCATTCACATGGAAATACGTAGGAGCGAGGATTAATCCTCGTCGAGCCCAAAAAGCTAAAAACATATTTTGGTTTCTTTTGTAAATTCATTTATTTTCGGGGAAAATAAATATTTTAAAAAAACCACATAACTTTTTTACATTTAATTAAAGGTACCGTCATAGGAAAAATTTTGTGGGGTGCAAATATTTTCCTCATGTGTAACCGAATTCTGAACCAAAAATCTGGTTTTTTAGCATACCTTGTCTTATCTTTTTAGTTTTTTTTTTTGTAGTTTTCCAGAATAAACTATGGTGGCAACTTCAAACTCTGTTTTTACAAATTTTATTTTTGGTTCATCGTCTCGTTGTGATTTCGGTTGCGATATAAGCTAAACAAGACCAAGAAAAAAATAAAAGTTAGGGGAAGAGGATTTCAACAAAACAAATAAAATGTTCTTTGAAATTTCATGACCAATCACATCAAAAAAAAAATACTAAAGGTAAGAATTACTTTTTAAGGACATAAACAAGTATCATTGTGAAAATTATAAGGACGGATTACAATAAAACATAACTTTGACAAGGAGACAATAACTACAATATGCGTGCTAGGATTTAGTATGTTGAAAGTTAAGGAAAAATTTGAGATGATGAAGTATAAAAAATTAAATACGCTTGCAAAACCTAAAAAACAAAGTGTGGGGGTAGGATTGGATAATGCTAACATAGAAAAGTAATTAATTTTTTCTTCTTAGAAAAAATATTTTCATATTTTTTTTATTCATATGATCTTTCTTATACACAGTGAGTTGGAGTTAAATACATGAATATTTTTAGAAAGTTTTTTAATGAATCATTCACATTATTAAGTTGAATAAAAAAAATATTACGGATTTAAGGTATTACAAGACCTTTCCTTGTAGAACTACTTTTATTTTAGTTGAGTCCATTGCATCTTCTTCTTTGAAAAAAATTATGTGTCACAAGTTTTACTTTCTTTAACTAAAATTTACACTTAGGGTTTGTTTGGATTTGGAGGATCAGATTTAAGGTGTGTTTGGATTTGGAGGAACGGATTCAAGTGGATTTGGGAAGTAAAGGAGGTGAATGTGAAATTGTTTGGAATAAGAAAAAGATGGTAAGAAATGAAAAAATTTTAGATGAAAGTTACTAAGGGATGTGATAAGTTTGATAGATTAAAAAATATATTTTAATTGATAAAAATAAAATATTAGTATTTTGCCCTTAATCATAAAAATAATTTAAAATAAAATATAATTAGTATTGATTATATTAAAATGAAAATTTTATTATTATTATTGAAAGTATCATCATAACAAAAAACTTCAATTACAAACTACAGAAGCAATAAAATAAAATAAAATGAAATGGTAATTGGTAGGCTAAAAAAGTGTGAGAATAACCTTCCATGTCTACAAGAATAGATTTTATCCATTCAAAAGGAGACAAATCACTTATCCTTCACCAGATCGATTCTTCCCCCTTAATTACTTTCTCATTCATTCAAACTTTAGGAAATCAACCCTACATGCATGAGGCTCTAAAAGTGAAAAAGTAAATTCATGAATAGGTTAAATAATAATAATGATATATAAGTAAGACCATAAATGTGACGTGGATTTCCTTTGTGATCTCCTCACATTTGCGGGTGAAAGAGGATAAGGTTACTTGTAAATTTCCACTCCCATTTTTCTACACTTCTCTCAAAACAAACAAGCTCAACACTTGTAAATTTTTCTACATAAACAATATTTCACCCTAGGCAAACACATAATTAGGGTGAGTTTGGATTTGAAGATGGATTTAGGGGAGTGGATTTGAGGGAAAAACGAGATCGAGGTGAGGTTGTTTGAATTAAGGGAAAGATGATAAGGAATGAAGGGATTTTAGATGAAAGTTATGTGTAACATCCAATTTTAATAGAATAATACTACAAAAATAATATATCACAGAATTAATAATCAAGACAGATAATCAATAATCTAATAAAATGTTATTACAATTATCCAAAAGTATAACTACAGTCTTTGGAAAATCAATAATATCAACAATTAAAATAATCAAAACTAGCAAAAATGCCTTCTTCTTTGATTATCATAAGATTTCCGTTGACTCTACGAAGCCTTCATCCTTTCATGTATCCTCTTCACCTTTTTTGTGATATACTGGAACAACTCAGACTCCTATCTCTCCATCTTGGTACCAGGACAAAGTGGTTCTACATCTCCTGCCATACAAAGTCTCGTAGGGTGTCATATTAATACTTACCTGGTAGTTATGTGAACTCCACCAAAGGCAACACATCATCCCAACCTCCAAGGTGATCCAACACACATGTTCTAAGCATGTCTCTAATGACTGAATCGTTCTCTTAGATTGTCCATCTTTTTTTAGGATGATAAGTAAAACTCATCATCAACTTGCTACTCAAAGCATCTTAATTATAGGGTCTGTCAGAATCTAGAAATGAACATTGGATTCCTATCTAACACCATACTAGAAAGAACTTCATGCAACCTGATTATCTCTTTATGTATAATTGTGTTATCTTTGTCACAGACATCATCAAATTAACTTCTAGAAAATGAATACTCTTCACCCATTTACGGTTCTTTTTTCTCTTCTTTCCATTTAAACTTTAATTTACAATTTAGTCCTCAATTGAAATTGTTTGTTTGTAAAAAAAAAGTACGAGTCCTTCAGGTTATGAAGACTTATCTTTTTCCTTTTTTTTAATTTTTTAATTCTTTTAATTAAGAGTTTAATATTTTATGCTTATAAAATATAATAGAAATATATAAAAATATTATTTTACAAAAATAATGTAATTAAGACATCCAAATTATAGGTTTTGGATGTTATAAAATTCATGTGTATTATTCATTATAAAGGAGAGACAAGAAATGACGTATGATTGATTCTCATGATTAAGATTTATGTGATGGAAATCATCATGAAATTATTCAACTAATTACATTATTGGAGGGTCTTTACCATCACTGGTTTTCAATATTTATAATGACAAAATAAATAATATTCTAAAATAAGTTAAGATACCGGTTTACTAAAGTTACAATAATAGTACATAAACAGTTAAGAATATTTTATTGAAAATTACATTTAAATTTTCTTTATATTCTTTTGAAAGAAATTATGAATAATGTCATAACACTCGGATCTCTTATTGTTTTAGAACTATTTTTTATTGTAAAATCTTTCTCACGAATTTCACATGTAGATTATTTTCTTAATTTTATTTCTAACCAAATGTGTGATATTATTAGATGGGAAACTCTTGTCAAAAGTTTAGAGGAAGATGGTACTGTGTATAAATATTTACTTTTAACATAAGGAGGTTTGAATAAATAAAAAGAATAGATATAAAAATATCACTTCTTATATATTAAGTATTTCTTTGTTTGTTTTTAAACATATAAAAATATATTTTAAATCATTAAATATGTCAATATATGTGAATAATTAATTTAAAATATAATATAAACATTAAAAATTCGCTAGTACAATGTGAAAAAATGATTTGAACAATTTCCCAATAAACAAAAAGGTAAATAGTTTAAATATTTTCAAATGAAAAAATGGAAATATTTTGGAAAGTCAACCACATACCATTTATGTTAGAAGATAATAAGTAAAATATAAAGAAATAAAGAGATAAAAATAGAATGAACAAAATGTTTAACTATTTAAATTGAGCTAAAAGAAAAGGAAAATAAGTTGCAAGTTAAGTTTTCTTTCCGCTAAAATATTTGAAAAGAAAAGAAAATTGAATTTGAGTTAACGATATAGAAATGATAAAGTTGTCAATCATGTTCTCTTCTTTGTCTTTTTGCCTTTTCTCGTTGTGATGCCTCTCTTTTTTCGCTTAGCCTTTCTCCTCTATTTGTTGCTTTTCTGCTTTTCTGCTTTTCTGTTGATGTACTTCCTTTTTTTTTTTGCTATAAAACAAAATGTTCTATATATACCCTTGTATTAGTGGCTTAATGTGTGGTTAATAATAATATGTTAGTTTTGAAATGGTGATTTAAGTCAAGAAGGGGGAGGGTTTGAATTGGTTTTGTAAAATTTTTTGGAAAGCTTAAACCTCTTTTCAATTGAATCAAATAGACTGGAAAGTTAGGATGTAAAAGCAACAAACCATTACACTTTCAATCAATTAAAACAATAAAATAGCAGACTAATTTGTTCTTTAGCTATGAAACAATTGATTAAAAAGACAAATCAGTTGGCTAAAATACTGGAGATTTATGTAGAATGCAGAATTAGCAAATTCAACTCAAACAACAATTTTTTACATACAAGACTTGTTCCAATCAATATTTTTAACAAGTATACAACCTCATATTACACAAGAACGCATTAAATCACACCAAAGAACGAATTGCTTGATTTTCTTGAGTTTTTAAAGAGATTCAAAGTGAGTGAGATGAGAGAGAGAATTGCACAGTTGTTTTTATACTGATTCACTCAATCATAGAGCTACATTCAGTTTACCAGGACAACTTGAGCCTAGTTCCACTATATTCAAAAGTTTTACAAATCACACACCAAGATTACACTTTTGAACAAAGAAACACATAAGATTTTTGACTCACACAAAAATCTAGACACACACCCTGCAAGAATCACACTTACAGACCTGAAATCACATCAGGCAAACCAACCAGAGGCACAAGAACGTCCAAACTTGATGGTGGTTATCCCTAGCCAACCATACATGTGTTCTTCAAACTACTTACAAGCTAAAATGCCTCCAAGATCAACCAAGATCTTCAAACCACGAGTTGAATTTGTGTATTGCAGAGAGAGAGTTTTCTTGAGAAGAATGATAGTTTCGTGCTCAAAAACTCATATTCGCACCTTTGCTCTCGAAAACACAACATATATAGTTTTGTTTAAGTGAAAACAGTCGATATAATTTTCTGTACAGCCAACTAATTTCACTTAAGTTAAGTGAAATCAGTCGATTGAAAAATAATTTAATTGACTGAATGCATTCATACCAGAAATTATATACTACAAGCATTTTAACCTATTAAAACCCATTTTAACAGATTAAAAGAGACACACTAAGGCACACAAGACATCTAACCTATGTCATATAACCTACCAACATGATATAACAACAAAACATTACATTTAACATTCTATTTTTAGATTTAACACACTAAAACTTAATCTTCAAGTGGATCTTCATCAATCTTCATCAAACACTTATAATCTTCATGCACAAAGCTTTATCAATTCTTTGCTTCAAGCTTGCTTGTGCCAACAATATTTCTCTTCCCTTTTCCTTCACATTATATTGTATTATCTTCTTTCTCTATTGTGGCTTACTAATTTTCTTCTTTCTTTCCTATACAACTCTTTCCTATATAGAACTCATTTTTTAAGAGCTCTATTGCGCTACTCTCACTCTCATTCCTTTTCTTGCTTAGCTTTTGTCTTTCTTTTTCTTCTTTTCAGGATGGTCGAGGAACAAACCATGCACAACTTCTTGTACTTACACCCTAATGAAAACCCAACCATCCCTCTAGTCTCGCCTATTTTTAATGAAAACACCAAGAACAAGATTGAATTCATTCTAGGAACTACTCCTCTACCTAACAAGAAAAATCTTACCTTTCTTCATAGAAAAGATGCAACAACATGGTTACATCTTGGTTGGTCCATTTGGTTTCCACTTCTATCCGCTAAAGCATGATTTGGATGGAAAATGCTCTTGACATTTAGAATGATTTAAAGAGTCATTTTTCTTAAAGCAGTTGTTCTCAAATTTTTGATCTATAGATGAAGGCTGCTACTTTGAGTCAAAGAGACCTTATTATCTCATAGTACTTCACAAGATTGAGGATAATATGGGATAAGTTTGACAACTTCAGACTATAACCTACATGTGTTTACAAGACTAAGTGTTCTTCCAATGTTTCATCCACCATCAACCAAAGAAAGAGAGAAGACCAAGCCATGCAGTTCTTACGTGGCCTAAACAATCAATTTAGCAATATCAAGTCTCATGTCTTACTCATGGACCCATATCATCGATCAACAAAATATTCTCTCTCGTGGTTCAGATGGAGAGACAACTTTCAAGCAATCACCTCACTGCCAATGTCAGAAGCAACAATCAAGATATCTATACCATTTCTATTAGTTCAGGTTTTATGGCTCCTATAATTAATGCCACTGCTTTGAACAACTGCACATATTGTGGTAGACTTGGGCATACCAAATCAGTATGCTACCGAAAACATGGTTATCCCAACTTAGAAAGAAAAGGATCTAAAGGACAAAACACCAAAAAATTTTAATGGACAAATAGGACACACCATAGATATCTGCTATAAAAAGCATGGATATTCGCCAGGCCACAAGTTTCACATTGGTTACAAAAGATCATACCCTTGGTGAAGCCATAGATATCAAAATCTATCCACAAAAATATCATATTCTAGCTGGTCTTTTTAAACACTCAAACATCAACAACTCTCATGCATAAATAAACCAAGATGGCTCAATCATGTCACACCATAATCCTACTTGTAACATCCACTTTATCTCTCTTCCTAAAGTTTTTCCCTCTACTTGGACCTGTAACATCTATAATCTTACTGATTTTATCATTGCTATGCAATCTAACTTTTTCCCTTGACAAATGTGTCATATAGGATACCAAGACCAAAAGGAAGATTGGTTTAGCTAGATTGAAATTTGGTTCATATGTCTTGGATGATGTTAAATTTCATGACAACCCTACTTCCAATTGTATTGTTAATAACATCAACATTTGACACTCAAGATTGGGACATCCGTCTAATGAACGTTTTGAAATTTTTACAAACTAAGTACCCTTCTAATGATCGTTCCTTGTTCTTGAAACATGAAAATAATCACTTTATTATTCTACTCTTGCATCAACACTTTTGCATCAAAATATTAGGTGATCTCACTTACTTCCTTGGCCTCGAAGTTGCATGCATCAAAACGGGCATTCACCTCAGCCAAAGAAAATATACACTTGATTGGTTACAAGAAGTTGGCATACTTAATTGTGCCCCAACATATACTCCTATGGATCCTTCATTCCACACGAAAAACCTTGGCACTGCTTAATCTTTGAATTTCATGATTCTTCCTTCTATTGTCATCTCATTGGAAGACTCATTTATTTGACCAACACACATTCTGGCATCACTTTCTTTGTCAACTACCTTAGTCAATTTGTCTCACATCCTATTGATCTACATTAACAAATAATGAATCATATTCTTCAGTATCTCAAAGGTTCCCTTAGGAATGGTGTTTTTTCCACAACAACAATAGTTTACAACTCAAAGCATATAACGACTCAGATTGGGCTACATCTCCACAAACCAGAAAATGCATCATTGGCTTCTCCATCTACCTTGGAAATTCCCTTGTCTCTTGGAAGTCGAAGAAGTAGCAAATTATTTCCAGAAGTTCTTCTAAAGTAGAATGTTGTGCCCTCACCTCCACCACATTTGAGCTTTAGTGGCTCACATATCTTCTCCAAGACTTCAAGATCTCTTTCCATAGTCTGGTGCTTCTCTATTGCGACAATAATTTTGCCATCCAAATAGCCTTAAATAAAGTCTTCCACCAATGTACCAAGTATATCGAGATCAATTGCCACATAGTTTGAGAAAAAGCTTAATGTTGGCCTTCTCAAGCTTCTTCCCATTATGTCCAACAACTAAGAAACAAATATACTTACCAAGTCTCTACCTCCTCAATCCTTTCAAAATCTCCACTCTAAGCTGTGAATGTGAAATATTTATTCCCAACTTGTCTTGCTATTTTCTTTGTCTTTCTACCTTCTCTTGCTACGGCGCCCTTCTTTTTCACTTAGCCTTTTTCCTCTACTTGTTGTTTTTCTATTGATGTACTTCCTTTTTTGTTATAGAACAAATTGTTCGATCTATACCTATGTACGTTAATGGCTTAATGTGTGGTTAATATATAATAATATTTCTCTTCCCTCTCCTTCATATTGTCTTGTATTATCTTCTTTCTCTAATGTGGTTCCACTACTTTTCTTCTTTCTTTCCTTCACAGCCTTTTGTCCTTGATTATGGATTCCAACAATCGTAGTTATAAGAATTTCAGCTTTACAAAATGTTTTTAAAGTATGAAAAATAAAATATTTGTTTAAGTTGGTAACACCCTAACAAAACTAAACTATATGGCCTTTTAATATACAAATTAATCATACATAAACTATATGTATGTAAATACAAATGTTGAAAAAAATACTTCAAATATATTTTAATCCCTTACTCCTACAGTTTTACCTATACTTGTTTATGTTAGTACAATTATAGTAAGACACAACACATACAAGGATAAGTTACTAAAATAAATTTTTCAATTAAAAAACATATATGATAAAGAAAACATTATTAAACAAATACCACACATGAATTTATACATAAAACATATTCAAAAAGCGAAATATCAACTTACAAATTCTAGAAAACTCATACTAAGCATGTCCCAGCAAATACTAACATTTTATTTAAACCAATACCTAAATTTACAACTAAACATAATATATGTTTGGATTAAGGAAAATATTGTGAGATTTGAAAGAAAATGAAAGGAAAGTTTATGAAAATTAGTGAGTAATGTGATAAGTGTGATAGATTAAAAAATAATTTAATTGAAACTAAAAGGAAAGATTACCATTTTACGCTTGTATATAAAAATAATTTAAATTCAATTGTAAATAGTGTAAATTATATTATTATGAAATATATTTAAACTGAAAAATATAATATTGATACAAATATATTAAATTAAACTATGATTTTTAGATATTAAGATGAAGTAAAAGTTTGGGAATTAATTTAAATAAAGAATCTTCAAAAAGTGAAAAAGTGACAAAGCATAAGGACAACATGGTAATTATGTTGGGAGTGAGTTGACTTTCCACCCAATTGTCCTCACTCTCTCTCTCCCACACTCCTCAAATTCATCTTTGCAAATCCTCCCAATCAGTTGATACAAACACAAGACTCACATGCATTCCATCTTCTGCTATATTAAATAGGTAGAAACAAACAAGACTTTAGTATGACTTAGATCATCAATAATACATGATGATGATCTTTGTTACAACCAGATAAGTGTCAACACTTAATACAAAAAATAAATAATGTCCCATATTTGTGATGTTACCTCACATTCATTCAAGTCTTATAATTCTCAATAATCATTCCATATAATATAATCCCTTTAAATAAATGTACAAATTAATTAAATATGCAAACTAACATTCATTTTATATTTATAATAAATGTTAAAATATAATTAATTAAAGAGACAAGAAGAGAAAAAAAGAAAAAAAAAACTAGTTTAAGCAAAAATTGACTCATTTGAGAAAAATAATTTTTGCTTGAGCAAAAATATGGGAAAAACAGGAATTCAGTTACAATGCTATTTTTACTTAAGTGTACAACTCTTTGCATGAGTAAAAATAGGACTGAAAACAAAGGTTGATTTTTGAGCTTTATTTTTTCTTCGCTTGAGAGAAAATATAATTGAGAGTAATGTTTGGATCTCTATTCTATTTTAGTTTTAGTGAAAATCTTTGCTTGAGGGAAAATCTAAGGTCATGCATAAATAACATTATATTTCTTTTTGCAAACATGTATTTCTCAAACATGTATTTCTTTTTGCGGGCTCATGAATTAAAATTGAATACATTACAAGAAAACTATCAAATAATGATCAATTTTATAAATGAAAAATATTTTAGAGACCAATTAAAAAACTAATTTCTTAATTAGAGACCAAATCTTTTGGTAGTGAAAACCTAGGTAGCTAATGTTAGTGACCAATTTTGAGATCAATTCATAATACAAACTATTTTAGTTATCAGTTTAGAGACAAATTATAATTTTTTGAAACTATTTTAGTTACCAATAATTTTTAGTTTATAAATCGGTGTCTAAATTGGTCACTATAGTGACTAATTATTTTTTATCACTAAAATTGGTCATTAATCGAAAATTTTTTTGTAGTGTTATTTTGCTTCATAACAACTTGAATTAAGTTATCTCAAATGTAAATAATCTAACACAAGAGTGACAAGAAACAACACATTTTATTCCTTCAAACTATGCAAATTTCATCTTGAACTCAAAAATTAAAAACAAGTTCAGACAATGCACATGCTTTTATAAATATTTTATAAACATTGTGACCACACCACCTTATTCAATCATCTATCCTAAGATTTTTGTATAAGACAAATATTTTCCCTTGCTTGTAATATCTTTTATTCCAAAGAAAATCTTACTTTAAACATGAATTTACTCAAAATCCAGAGACATAAAGCAAAAATATAACAAAATTGTAGTAAATGGTTAATAAGTTGAGATGACAAAATAATAATAAAAAGTTTTACGTGAATAAAAACTTATTATGTTTAAAGTTTGACTTGATTAAAAGTTATCATAACATTTTCACTATTGAAGAATGTGATCAGATTCTAAAAAGAAAAAAAAATGAAAATGAGAGTCGAAAATGATAACTTCGGAAAGAATTCAATTTAAACAGTAAAAGAAAAAAAAAATCCTTTTTTCATGAATAGAGAGGATAATTGATTACAATTCAACAGCCATGTCCTTAATATGATGAAAAACGACATTTTTGCTTCTAACTCAGCTAGAAGTACACGCTTTTAATATACCTAATTAATAAAAATCACTTAGGTTAAACAAAAAGTTAAATTAATTTGCTGGTGAACTCTTTGAAACTATATACTTAATTTGTCCTTGATCTTTTTATTTTCCTATATTGATTTTAAAATTTGTTCAACGCCGCTGAAATCGGTTTACCAACACTTCCTCCTCCAAAATAAAATAAATATTTGAGGAAAATTTGATGGCATTGAATTAATATGATGTAAAAATTTACTATAATCACCGAAAACTACAAATTTCAGCTACATTAATACATAGGTACCACCCACGCACACTATTTTCTTTTAAAAAAGGTAATATTCCTTTGAATTGTTTGGGATGAAATGTGAAAACTTTATAAATCACTCAAAACCAGAAAATTATTATCCATAGTTTATTCTTTCTTTCTTTCTTAATTAACTATTATGGAGGTTGGAAGCAAAATAAAATTTGAAGAGGAAACAGGTAAGAGAGATTATTGAGAGTTGTGCATAATATTAAAAGGGTTGTTCCCTTTAACTCTCACTCACTGCCAGTGCATATGCCAGCCAGTTCAGAAATATATATTTTTCTTTCCAAACTCCATTAAAACACTTTCTGCCACCATCTTCCTTTCACACACCTTCTTCTCACTCAGATCTCTCCTTCACACACCAAATACCTACCTGCCTTCACTTTTTCAACTTTTCCATGTAAGAATCACTCAGCGTTCACATTGTGTTCTCAAAGTTCATTCATCAAGATTGTTTCATCAGAAGAGTTGATCGCCAACTACAATGCAAGACGCAATTGGGATTCCAGCTTGCTTCTCTTCTGCTTTGAAATCAAGCGATGATCACACAACCGTGACGCGTTCAGGCCAGAGCGTGCACATGTCCGTGTACAGAACAAAGATTGCTGACCACTGCCGCTTGATCACCATCACATGGTGCAAAAACCTGATGCTCCACGGCCTCTCAGTCTCGGTGGAAGGACCAGAGGGGGAGGCACAGTACAGCTGCAAGGTGGAGCTCAAACCATGGTACTTTTGGAGAAAACAAGGTTCCAAGCGCTTCCTCGTACACGGTAACAAAGCCGTTGACGTTTTCTGGGACCTTAAGGCTGCGAAATTCAACGGCGAGACGGAGCCAAGCTCGGAGTACTACGTTGCGGTGGTGTGCGAGCAAGAGGTGGTGCTCCTGGTGGGTGATTTGAGGAAAGAAGCGTACAGAAGAACCGGGTGCAGACCGGCACTGATCGACCCGATTCTGGTTTCGAAAAAAGAGCACATATTTGGGAAGAGAAAGTTCTCAACAAGAGCGAAGTTTGAGGAGAAGGGTAGGTGGCATGAGATCTCAATCGAGTGCAAGAACAAAAGCAACATTGGAGGGGAATCGGCGTCAAGTGGGGTTCAAGTTCAGCCGGAGATGGAGATAAGATTGGACGGGCACGTGATGATCCACGTGAAGCACTTGCAGTGGAAGTTCAGAGGGAACGAATCGATTCATCTGAAGAAGATGAGAGTGGAAGTGTATTGGGATGTGCACGATTGGCTCTTTAGTCCTGGTTTGAAACACGCTTTGTTCATTTTTAAGCCTGTTTTATCGTCCATGTCGACCATGTCTGTGTCATCATCTTCGCCACCGTTATCGTTGTCGTCAACATCCACACCATTATCGACTCAAACGGGGAGCTCTGGATCCTTGGAGGGGTTCAGTGTGAACGAATCATCAGAGTTTTGTTTGTTTCTATATGCTTGGAAGGTTGAGTAGTGAAAAAATGGCGAGTATATGGAAATGTTGATGAAAAAATGGTGAGAGTTGAAACTTGAAAGAGAGAGAGAGAGAAGAGGGTGGTGGGGCCAGAGAGAGAGAGAGGTTTTGGGAAGTTAGTTACAGCTGGGGATGAAGAATTGTGCATAATGGACAAAAGGGATTGAATCAGAGACACATGCCCAATAATTCTGCATGCGTCCACGTCTATCTACATCTGTCATCTACTGCTTTGGAATTTCTCTCTCTTCATCTCATCTTGAGAACAGAGCTATGTATATGAAATATGAAATTTGCATTATGTTTTTTTTTTTAATTATTAAATTGTAAAGGTTATATATAACATAAATATAGAGAATAGATTATTGAAGTGGATGTCTGTATTTGGCCATGAAAAGCTCTTGCATGTGACTCATTTCCCGTGAAGAATGGGTGTTTGGTGATGATGTAGATGCGTATACCACCAAGGAAAAACTTACTATTACTCTCTACTTATTCAATAACAATTAACATTTAGATTGAATTTTACTGTATGGAAAGCTATTTACATATGATAAAAATAGTCATATCAATTTGATTTGTTTCTTTAAATAAAAAATTTATAATTTAATTTGATTCATTACAGATAATGATGAGTTAGTAAGTTAACTAATTTAAAGATATTATTTTTTATTTATTATAATATTACTAAGTTGATTAATTTGATTTATTATTTTTTTAACACTATAAACTATGTAATATTTATATAAATATAGTAGTTAAAAATTAAAATATTAATTTATATAATTTGATAAATAAATAAATTAAATATTTAAATATTATTATAAAATATTATAGTAATTGTGAGAATTTAGAAGAAAAAAAGGTAATTTAGAATTTGTAAAGTGCTTAAAAGAGTGAATAATTGATTATTTTAATATTAAAATATTAAAGTATAAATAGATATCTTATAAACGAATTTCATTAGTTATAAATACCTTATTTCTTTAAAATATTTTCTCTAGAACTTTGTCTTTCTTCTCTAGATTTCTTACTTCTTTATTCATCTATTTGAAGATCCGAGACCGTTACGGTGATCCCTAATGCAACACTATAAGAAAATTCTCAATTAGAAACCAATTTTAGAAACAAAAAATAGTTAGTCACTATAGCGGCCAATTTAGATATCAATTTACAAAACTAAAAATTATTTGATTACTAAAATAGTCACTATTATGAATAAATAATAATAATTAGTTACTAATTAATTAGAGACTAATTTAGAAACTAATTCATTTGGTAGTCAAAACCTTGATAGCTAATTTTAAAGACCAATTTAGTGATCAATTATAATTTTTTATTCATAATAGTGACTATTTTAGTAACCAATAATTTTTAGTTTTGTAAATTGATATTTAAATTAGTCACTATAGTTACTAACAATTATTGGTCACTAAAATTGATTACTATTTAGGAGTTTTCTTATAGTGCGAGCTCTTTAATTCTGTTCGATCAATTTCTCAAATTGAGTAAGTTGATTTTCTGCCATTTTCTCTTGTTTAGTTTTGAATTCTATGCATGTGGAAAATTTTAGTTCGCATGTGTCATTTGAGCTTCCTCTGTGTTTTTCACCAATCAGTGGTTCTAATGATGTTCCTAATCATGTTTATGTTGTTCCTAGGTTGAGTTGTGAGCTCTATAACTTTGAAAGAGGTTTTGGTACTCTTTTTGAGTTATATCAGTTGTCTCACAAGTAATGAAAGCTAATTTCATTATTTTTTAAGTTATAAACATGTTAGAATTATAGATTGTATGATTATACTATGATTGGCTTTTGTATCTGAGATGTAGAATGGTTTGTGATATGTGAAAGTTATGGAATCTAAGTGTTTAAATTATGTTCATATAGAAATGTTGAGGTTTAGTATTGCAATTGAGGTCAATTGGTATTGATGTTTTTGATAAACTTAAGTTTGATTTGTGCCTAGCATCTATAAAGGTTTTTAGGTTGTCTAGACTAGCTTTGAGAATGCATAATTATACAAAAATCAAATTTTGCAGAAATCAGATTCTACAGAATTATCCAGACTCGTTGGGCAAACTCTAAGTCAGAGGTTAGGCACAGAGACTTGAGACTCAAAGACTTGAGACTCGTTGGGCGAGCAATTACTCGCTGGGCGAGCAATTACTCGCTGGGCAAATTTTAAGTTAGGGAATCACTATCTTGAAAGTCGTTGGGCGAGCATTTACTCGTTGGACGAACTCTAAGTTAGGGGCTCACTGACTTGAGATTCACTAGACGAGCAATTACTCGCTAGGAAAATTACTGAGGGATATTTTCTCCTCTAGAGTCTCAATGATACACTCATTGGGCGAGAAATTTGTCGTTGTTCGAAAAGGTATTTTTCATCCAACGAGAAGACATGTTCGCTAAGCGAGTGGATCAAAACTAAGAAAATGTTGACTGATTTACTTTAATAACTTAGTAGTTATGATTGATGAATCAAAATTTGTTGATATTAATTTAGGGAGAATTAGTATTGGATTGTGTAGTGTAGTATTGATGTAGGGGCCCAGTTTGAAGTTATCATGACGCTCTAATAGTCATTCAAATTCTCAAGTAAAGAGGAATGTGGTATGTGGTAAGAGGAACAGGAGGTCCTAACCTAGGGGTTTTATCTTGACTAAAGGTATTAATGGACTAACCTTGTGTGTGGTAATGTCTATTGCTCTACACCACAAGTGCACACAAGGGTTCGATATCAATGCTTGTATCCGGATTAATTGAGTCTTAGCTTTAGACACCTATATGAAATGAATTGATTGATGGTGTATGACTTAAGTAATTGCATTGTGAATTGATTTAATCTTTTAATTATGATAGCTTACCCTTTTCTTATGTGTCTCATTTTCTGGTGTTTGTTTCTTTTTGCAATGATCACCCAATTTGGTGTGAGCAGTTGAAGATTTTGTGGCCAGTCAATGCAAGGAGGAGGGGATGCAGTTGTCTAGTTGTGTGTAGATTTTTGGTATATGTAGCCTTTCATTTCTTTTTTAGAACTCTTCAATATTAAATGTTACGTATAGTATCTATATTTCAGGTTATCTATTTTGGAGTAACTGTAATATGATATTTATATATTGAAGTTCTATGCTTTAATTTTATTAATTATGCAATATTTTGTCTAATAATTTAGATTGTTAAATGAGATTGTTCCTGCGGAGAACAAATAAGAGATGTCAGACACGAGTATCACCTTACCTCAATCCGCAATCTCCCTAGTAAGCTTTCTTCCGACATGTATGTGCTATCTGCTGGTGTCTCGGTTTGGACCGATTTGGACCCGGGAGGGGTTACCTGCGGAGGAGACTCCGACGCTCAAGTCAGCTAAGAATTCTCAGAAAGTCAAATCTTGTGATTAAGGGATTAATGAATGCGTACCTTTAATTTGTAGGGGTTCATGCGTATTTATAGATTATTAATTATGTTTGGCCACGTCATGAGTTGGGCTTTTGATTGGGCCATAGTTGGGCGTAGGCCAAGCCCAGGTCCCACAATTTGGTTATTGAGGGCCCTAGGATCCTGGTTGGTCATGTTTTAGGTTTATCAAGTTCTCGTTCCATTTGCTCAAGTTGGCGGCTTAGGCCGCTTACTATTGATTGTTCGACATACATTATCATAGTTTGCGTCCGTAAGGGGCTATATAGGCGGATCTCATGATTGTAGTCAAGTTAGGCCGCCTAGATGTAGTACAAAGATATTACAGTATTTAAAACAATTAAATTGTCAACTTATCTAATTAAAAATAATAAACTACAAATAAATTATTGTCATTTATGAATTATAGGTCAATCATCTTCGATCTAATTTAACATGTTTAACCTATAAATAATTTTTTGTCTATAATTAAAAAACTGGATTTTCTCAATTCGACTCAAATTCATAAATCAGGTTCACTTACGATTGAATCCCATTATAGATCATAAGTTCTTAAAAGGTGAGAAATGAACCGGATTAGACTAGGGATGGCAAAAATACCCGCGCCCGCGGATATCCGCGGATAAAATCCGCAGCGGATAATTACTACCCATGGGTATTTATTACCCGCAGGTAGCGGGTAGCGGGTAGCGGGTATTATAATACCCGCTTATAAACGGATCGGGTACGGGTATCATACTATCCGTACCTATGGGTACCCGTTACCCACAAAAAATTAAAATTAAAATTTAATTTATATTTTATTAAGTTAAATTTAATTAAAATTAAAATTAACAGTATATTTTATTATGTCAAATTTAATTATAATTATAATTATAATTTAATTTAATTTATATTTTATTTTTATAATTTTATATTAAAAATTTTATAATATATATATATTTTTTAAAATAATTACGGGTATCGGGTATCAACGGATACCCGCGGGTTTTAAAAATATTCGCGAATATTTTTTAAGCGGATATCCGGCGGGTAAACAGGCGGGTAGCAAACGAATTTTTTTTTTTTGCGGGTCGGGTTGCGGGTAGACACTATCTGTGCCCGACCCGACCCGTTGTCATCCCTAGATTAGACATTGGAAGATGGGTTAATGGTATAGTTGTCAAAACGGGTCACCCGACCCAACCCGACTCGGCCCGCGACGGGTTGGCCACTTAGTGGGTCAACCCAACCCAACTCACTTATTAGCGAGCCAACAAAATTAGAACCCGACCCGACCCACCACGGGTTGGCAGGTTAAACGGGTTGAGTCACTGACTCACTTAATTAAAAAAAACACAATTTTTTTTTCTTCAATCTAAAAAAAAAACTAAATTATAATTTTGATTAAAATCTAAATAAACTTCAATACAATCCAAATAAAATTCCAAATTATGTTAAACTCCAAATACAAAACAAAATCACAAAAATATAAATTACTATCTAACATCAAATCATTCTTGTCACTTATTTTTTTAATATTATATATATATATATATATTAATTTAATATTTAAAATTTATTGGCAGGTTAAGTTCATTTTTAATTCGTACTAAAATTGGTAATTTTTTTTCAATATAACCCGACTTAAACCGTGATGAGTCAAGTTGGCTTGCCGTTATAATCCATTTATAACTCATGTTCATTTTTAATTCGTAATAAAATTGGTAATTTTTTTTCAATCCAATCCAACTTAAACCCGTGATGAGCCGAGTTAACTTGCGATTATAATCCATTTATAATCCATTTTAACGGTTTTAGTTGACGGTGATCCTAAAATGATCCGAAGGGTTTCCATTTAAATGGCCGAGTTGCTATGCATCGTCAAATTGATTTATTATATAATATCTTTTTCAAGTGCAATTTCTCGTCTCCGAGAAATTAGATTTCTCTCCATGGCTCTTCCTTTTACTAACTTTGTGAGTGATCTTATTAATCATTTATTAAAGGGTAAACTTATATCATCAATTGCTCATTAAATTATGGCACGTCTTTTAATGTCTTTTATTATCTTTTTCGGAAATATCACCCACATAATTTTCGTAAATTTAATATTTTATGATCGTAAAGCAGGATACACTTACTTTTTGAGTTTTCTTTTCATAAGCACTTACTTTTTGAGTAAACAATTGTTATAGAACTACACAAATTTGAAGTTGTGCTGAAGCTCTTTTCAGCAACTAATGCTCACAGTTGCTCTTTTTGGGATTCTCTCCAATCATTTTAAGTTGATTTTGAAATTTATTGGGTTCTTTTCAGATATCACGCTCCGATGAAATTAGCCTCATGCCAAGTTGCAACGTTGTTTCTCTTTAATTAATATTTTTTCATTTTAGAGATTAAATAATTAATTTAGATAACATTTTCTTGATAAAATTAAATATTTATAAATAGTTCAAATTGATTTAATAACGAATGATAAGGTTTACTAATAAAGTGATAAGATAAAATTAACCAATCTTATAGAAAAGGTGAATTTAATTTAGCTTGAAAAATACTTTTAATTAATATTTTATAATAATAATTTAAGACTTAAATATGTTTTAGTTCCTTAATTTTAATGGAGATATATGTGAATGAATGATATGGTTGATTATGTGTTGATTAAGGAGATTTGAAATCTCAATTGAATGAATTGGTACTTCCTTTTATATGCTAAAACTGTATTGAACCAAAGTACTAGGAAAAAAGTGCCAATTTGAGTAACTAATTAGGCCTAAGATCACCTAAAAACATAAAATGCTTTTGCTATCAATTGATGCAACGTTGAGGGCCATCTTAGTGGCGTTGAGCATAGTGTCCTCTACAGTCTTGGGAGCATTTTTCTCTAAGGAGTTGAGCGGTGGATTTGACCATTGAGCGCAACCTTTTGCAAGTTTATGGGCATTGAGCGGTCTCCAGGTGGTGTTAAGCGTCAACTGCACTGCATGTCTAGGAGCATTTGTTGCTCCTGGCGCCAAGCGATAGGTTATACCGCTAAGCACCAATTTTCGCGAATGGTTAGACGTTGAGCGGTGCCAAATGTGACGTTGAATGCCACTTATTACTAGGAGAATGACACTGAGTGTTGCCACTAAGGGTTGGTCTTCTCTAATGGTTTTTGTTTACTCTTCTTATGTTGTGAATGGTTCTGTTTGGCTAAACTTATCTTATTGGTATAATGGTTAATATTTGATATGATGTTATTGTGGTGAGTATGTATAATGATGGTACTGAAGGAATTTCAAGGAGAGATATTTTGTGGTGACAACTGTAGTGTATGCATTGACATACCGTTTCAATATGGAGGTATCATGTAGTGTTCACAGTTAGGTAGAGTAGAATAGGTTATGTGGTGAAAGTTGTTGGAGGTCATAGTCATTATACTTATTTGGTCCTAGGCACGAAGGGAATTTACCATGTGTGTGGTTGGGTGATAACCCTTGAGGCCAAGCTTTGCAGAGCTTGGGAAGCACAACAAGTGCATACCACTAGTGAGTCTGATATCAAGTGATGTATCTCGATAATTGAATTTAGTATCAACTCCTTGTGTGACTATAGACATAGATATGTTTTATACCATTGTATAAGTATTAGCATGATTTAATGATATATGAATATTTCTTTTGTACAGTAGCTTACCTCATTATGTGTTTCATGTTGGTTGTGTTTTATTTGTCTCTTTTGCAATTAGAGGCGGACCATAGGCTTGAAGGGGGGAGCCACGACTCCCCAAACGATTTTTTTATTTTATTTTATTTTTTATATATTTAAAAAAAATATTTATATATTATTACTTTATTTATATCAACGATTTTTATTTTATTTTATTTTCTATATATTTAAAAAAAATATTTGTATATTATTACTTTATTTATATTAATTTAGTTTGAAAAAGCTTTTTTAAAATTTAAAAATTACGTTTTTCCTCTCTATTATAATTTTTTATACTTCTTTATTTGGTTTCTATCTCTTCTATGCCTCCATCTCTTTCTCTCCTCTTATTTCCATCTCAATTTTCACCACCAATTTCTTATTATTTTCAAAATCAAACTACACTACGACAAAATTGAGGAGTTAAGGAACATTTTGGATCAAACAATTTCTTCTTTTCAGTAAATTCATTTTTTACCCCTTTTTTTGGGAGCAATATGTTTTCCTCTTGTATGTGGCTTTTCTACGCTCTAGTCATATCTCTATCTATTGGAGATCATAAAATCATGCTCTAATTGTTAATCAAACTCTTCTTTGTGTAGATAGAGTTATTTTAGGCTTTAAAGTTGTGTAAGGGAAGAACAAGATTATGAATCTACTCTAAGATAAGGGAAACTAATCATTTGGAAGTTATTAGTTCTCTTAAAAATATTGAGTCTTACTTTTAAGATTTAATTTCGGGTATTCATAAATTTATCTTTTCGTAAATAGGTGAAAGGTGACAAATTTATATTAGAAAAATTATAGTAAAGAGTAAAAGAATCAATTCGTTTTTCAAGAGGAAGGCTTGTGATGAAGATGAAAAAAATGCATCTACGTCATCTAAAATTGAGAAACTTCATGAGAATCCAAAAATTGAAGAAAATGAAAAACAACTCTCTAAGGTTCCTAAAGTTACATATAATGAATTTGAAAATGCTTTAGAATGTGATCTGGGGAAGCATCTTCAAATTTGGCAATACGCACCAAATCAAATTGATGAGGTACGAAAGGCTTATCTAAAATTGGGTTCATATCAAATGCACCCAGAAAATTATCCGTTGTTTGGTAAAGATGATCATCCAAGAAGATTTCAGTACACATGGTTTAGCTTATTTCCTTCACGCTTAGAGTATTCGCCATTAAAAGATGTTGTATATTACTCACCATGCTATCTTTTTAGTAAAAAACCAAGCGGACGACCTGACTCAGATGTTTTCATTGTTACAGGTAATTGAGTTGATTTTCATTGAATTCTAATTGGCAATGAGTTGATTGTCATCAACACGTTTTAACTTTTTGAATGTTTTTTTATAGGTTTTAAAATTTGGAGAAAAGTTAACAATGGAAAAAATTGTGCTTTCCTTAAACACATAGGGAAGGATCCTTGTTCACCACACAATATTGTAGTGTCTGCTTGTTAAGACTTGTTAAATCAAAATTGCCACATTAGGAATGTTTTGGAAGTACAAAGCTCGGATCAAATTATGGAGAATTGGTTACGTCTCAAGAGTTCAATTGACACAATTCATTTTTTATCACTTCAAGCTTGTACTTTTAGAGGTCATGATGAAGTACTGAATCGAGGAACCAAGGTAATTTTCTTGAGATGATAAAACTCATAGCATCATAAAATGATGAAGTTGCAAAAGTTATGTTGGAAAATGCTCCATACAATTCCAAATATACTTCACATAAAATTCAAAAGGAGTTATTGAATATTCTTTCTAGTAAAGTGAAAAATCATATTCGTGAGGAAATTAGGGATTCCAAGTTTTGTATAGTTGTCAATGAATCTCGTGATGAATCAAAAAAAGACCAAATTGCTCTTGTTTTGAGATTCGTTGATAAAAATGATTTTGTTCAAGATCGATTTTTTTATATTGTGCATGTTAAAGACTCTACAACATTAACTTTGAAGAATGAATTATGTGTTGTACTATCTCGAAATAATCTTAATGTTTCTAATATCCATGGTCAAGGGTATGATGGTGCTAGCAATATGAGAGGATAATGGAATGGATTACAAGCATTATTTTTGACTGATTGTCCTTATGCATATTATGTTCATTGTTTTGCTCATTGGTTACAACTTGCCTTCGTTGCTGCATCAAGAGAAGTTATTTCAATTCATCAATTCTTTTTCAAAATTGACTTTTATTGTCAATATTGTTTGCTCTTCTAGTAAACGTCATGATGAGTTACAGGCTGCCAAGTTAGATGAAATTGCATATTTGTTAGAAATTGATGAGCTTGAAAATGGTAAAGGGGTAAATCAAATTGGTACTATAAAACGAGTTGGGGATACCCGTTGGAGCTCCCATTTCTCTTCTATTTGTAGATTGATGAATATGTATGATGCAACTTGTTTAGTTCTAGAAAAAAATAATGTTGATGGATCTACTTATTCATAACGTGGTGATACTGATAATGCTTACAAAAGCTTGATCTCATTTGAGTTTATACTGATCTTGTATTTGATGAGATAAATTATGGGAATAACAAATGTTCTTTGTCAAGCATTACAACAACAATCTTAGGATAAAGTTAATATTATGCATCTAGTTTGTTCTACAAAAGGACTTATTCAAAACTTGAGAGAAAATGGTTGGGATAAGTTATTAAAAAATGTGACTTCTTTTTGTGAAAAACATGCAATTGAGGTGTCTAATTTTGGGGCTTCTTATGTAGCAAGGCAAGGACGCTCTCGTCACCAAAAAGATCATATTACAATGGAGCATTATTTGAGAGTTGAAATATTCTTTATTACCATTGATAAGTAGTTACAAGAGTTAAATTGTAGATTTAATGACCAAGCAATGGAGTTATAAAGCGTTTAATATTGATAAAATTTGCACTCTTGTAGACAAATATTATCCCATGGATTTCAATGAGCAGGAGAAGATTAATTTGAATTTTCAACTTCAACATTTCATTATTGATGCTCGTCAAGATTGAAATTTGAAGGATTTATCAACAATGAAAGAGTTATGTACATGTTTGACAACAACAAAAAAGTCTGAAGTTTACTACTTAATTGATATATTACTTTGTCTTATCATGACTCTTCTAGTTTCTGCAACTACAATTGAAAGATCTTTTTCTGCAATGAAAATAATCAAGAACAGGTTGAGAAATAAGATGGAGGTTGGATTTTTAGCAAACACTATGATAATCTATATTGAAAGGGATATTGCAACTAGATTCAGTTCTAATTCAATTATTGAAAATTTTAAGTCATTGGAAGAGTGTAGAGGAACACTTTGACTAAACGCTGTTTTTCTTTTAATATATTATTGTTGATGATAAACTTTATGTTACTCTTTCATATATATTATTGTCATATTGTTTGGATTCTATTGTCATGAGTGCTTGTTTTGAATAGAGAAAATGATGTAAAGAAATGAATTTTTTAATTAAAAAATAATTTATATATAACAAATATAATTTGCCCCCCCTAAAATTTTTGTTCAAGTTCTGTTTGTAATGATCACTTCACTGTGTGAGCAAATGAGGACACATATGAGGATACTCCCTTGGTGGAAAGCAGTGAGACTTTGGAGTTGTACTTTGGCTTCCTATAGTAGTATATGAGTTGTCTCTCTTTTTGAAAAACTTGTAGATATCTATAGTGGTTTGTATATTTCATATTATTATAGTTATTATTTTGGAGAACTGTATTAATATTTGACTTAATTATGTTTTGAGTCCCTAATAAATTTGAGAATTTTCAATTAAGTTCCTAATAAATTTTTGTAGTCTATTGAATTCTGAATATTTTAGCAATTTTTAATTGAGTCCCTACAGTTAAATGTTTCTGTTTATTGTGTGATGTGAGAGTTATTTTGCATTGTCACTCTCCTTAAATGTCGCCACATATCCACATAAGGCCATATAATATCTTATATCTTGTTATAAGAGATTGTGATGATGAGATATTTCTCAAATATTTACTGTATTTAACGAAAATTAGTTTTAACTTTAATTTAAATTATAAATTTCAAAATAAAAAAAATATAAATTATAAAAATATTAAATATATATAACTATAAAATTATGAGTTATAAAATATAAAATTACAAAAAATTAAAATTAAAAAATTTACAATTTGATAATTTTAATTCATAATTTCATAATTTCATAATTTTGTAATTTTATAATTTTATAATTTTATAATTATATAATTTTATACTTTTTTATTTATATATTTTATAATTTCGTAATTATGAAATTATTTATTTTTATAATTTTATAATTTGTTAATTTTTGTAATTTTATATTTTTAGGTTTTTATTTTATAATTTTGTATTTCATAATTTCATAATTTTATAATTACATATTTTATATTTTTATAATTTGACTTAAATTTAAAAACAATTTGCTTTAAGTACTTCAATATTTGAAAAAGAACTCATCATGACAATTTCTAGTAACAAAATATTATGTGACGACATTCGATGAAGGTAAGAATACAAGATAACTATGTCACATTACAAAATTTATTATAACATTTAACTATAGGGACTCACTTGAAAGCTTTTGAATTTTGATGCAATCAATAGACCACACAAGTTTATTAGGAATTCCATCAGAAAGTTTCCAAAATTATTAAGATTCAAAACATAATTAAGCCTTAATATTTTATATAAGCCCTATAACTATTTGTTTGCTTTATCAATTTTTAATGTTTTATTTAATAGTTTTAGATGTTACAGACAGGGTAAACAATTTAAGTATTATGATGAAATGCGTTTGAAATGTCAAATAAATTTAAGAAAATCTGATTAAAATGACTAAACCCTACATTTCTAAAGTTAGGAGACTATATTGAAGGAACTAATTCCAATATTTACTAAAAATTAAGAGATTAAAAACATAATATAATATTTTTGTATTTTTAATTTAATGTGTTTTTATATATATTGTTTTAATTAATACAGTCAGTTTTACTGAACTAATAGTAACGTTGTATGTTAATGTTAGTTTAAAGAAAAAATTATATTAATTTTTTAAAAAATATATAAAATAAATAAATAAATAAACCGAAAATGATCGTAATAAATATAAAAATAAAAAACGTTATTAAATCACAAATTTAATTGATAATTTGCTTTTAATGATATTTGATTTTATAAAGTAAAATAAAAGTATAAGCTAGTCAAAAGTTAAAATAATTTAATGTTCGAAATATGCAGAAATTAAATGGAAAATTGTATATTAACGTCATGAAAAAAGGACAGTTGATAAGAACAGGTGAGAGAAGACCGAAAGGAACGATTGGATAAAACCGAAGTTAAAATCAATTATGTTTCACAAACTTAACATATTATGGGACGATAATTATTATAAAGTAAACTTTTGATTGAATGAAGAAAACGACCCATATGATATATAAGGATAGAAAAATGAAGTTGGGATAAAGGAAACAAAATTAAATATATGAAAAATGCTGAGAATTAGAAAATAGAGCTGAAAGAAGGAAACAAAGAAAAAAAATTGAAATTAAAATGAAATAAATTAAAATAAAACGGAAAGAAGAAGAAAAATTAAACAGAGAGTACCAGAAATTCAGAATACACAAAAAAAATAAAGTGAAACAGAGTTGAAAAGAGGTAATTACCGGTTACACAAACCAATATTTAAATTATTGTTTGAAAAAAAGAGCTTATATTTAATGCACAATAATGTTATCTCCATGGCCCTTTTTATGGTCCTGGTTAGGGTTTTCCCAGTAATTATCTTCGTATAAAGATATTTGTGGAGTAAAAAGTGATGACAGGCGAAGAGAGCTAACGATTATTTTTAATTACTACATGATTTAGACGATTACTTTTAATATTTAAAAATTAGATCTAGAATGTATGTCATAGCAAATTTATAATATTTTATAAACTATTATATTGTTTATCTACTTATCGATGTTTAAAAATGCCTTTCAATATTTTGTGTGAATTGATTGATTTTAAAATGTCTTTTGTCGCTTCAGTTTATGGTTGAGGTTAAAAGGATTTTAAAATTTTTATATTGTAAGATATAAGTCCTTTTCCTTTTCATTCGTTTTTTTCCCTGTACTTCTCTTTGTAAATTGTACTCCATTCGTTTTTATGTTGTTGTCTTTGTCATGTTTACTATCGTAGTTGATGGAACTTTTTGTCCATTTTTCTTATTCACGTCTTTGCCACTAGCTTATTGCCGCGTAGTCGTTAATATTAGATCTGAAAAAAAAAAAAAACCGTCCTACATGTATTTACATATAAAATCTTGCATATAGTTACTACATGTAGTAATAGATAATAGATATTTTAGTACCCACTTATTAACAAGATGAGTTTGTTATGATGTGGGTATTCATTACCTCTTAAAAATAAAAATAATAATTTATTATTCATATGTCTTGAGACTTTCTGATATAATCAAGATTAGCTTTTTGCTGCTAATTCGAAAGATTAGTTTTTTGCTGCCAATTCGAATAACTCACACTTCAGTTGAAAAAAATAGTTGTTTTTCCAGTTTCTCATCTTAATGCCTCATTTTGAAAACCTACCTGAATCCCACACCTATTCACCTTATTGAAGCTGATGACCTCATCGATATCATCGACGCTGAACTCCTATCTTTTCGCGTGAGGGTTTCCCTTCTTCCCTTCCACATCATGAACACGACATGTGGCAGCCACCGTCGACCACTAGAGGTGCCGTCGTTCAGACACGTCTCCGAAATCATTGCAGCCACTACTAAGTCATGCATAACCTCTATTTTTCTTCCTTTGACGATGATACAGTAATATTAATAAGAAAACTACATATTAATAAGGAAGTTGCATCACAACTCATCAATTTAATTTTGATTGATAATTAAAATTAATTTTGATTATTCCATTAGTATTTTTATTTATGGTATTGTATTTCTATATTTCTATAAATAATCCAACTCTAAATAGAGTGGAGGCACATCAATTTTGAATAATGATATTGTAATTCTTCCTCAATTCAATACATCTTATAGATTCTATTCATTCATTGGAACCTCAATAGTTTTGTAATTTTTTGAATAGTTTTATTTCTAGTTCTACCTACATCAGTGCTATCAGCTTGGAGCTTCCATCGACATTAATGACAAAGACAACTTGTACTCAAACAGCCATGCATGAGTAAGAGGAACGTTTGGAGAATCAAATCACGTCGAAACTCAAAGCACGCCTCATTGAAATTACAACATCCATTTGACAAGCTATTGTTTCTTTGATTGATCACCGAATATCAGAGACATTACAGAGCAAAAATCGTCCTGCGAATTTCAATTATTCTTGCAGAACACAGTTGGCGTGAATTGATTTTTCGTGTTTTGGTGGTGATGCAATTTAGTAGTGGATATATCAATGTGAAAAATATTTCGCAATTGATGGCATCCCTGAGGATGTGCATGTAAAATTAGCTATAATCCTCTTTGAAGGGAAGGAACTATAAGACCCTATTTTTTATGCCCTAAAAGTTAAAGGGCCTAGCCTCATCTGTTGGGCCTAAGGCTGGACCATAGGGTGCCTAAAACCCCTAAACCAGCCCTAACACTTTCATTTTTCCACTTTTCAGAAAACTCTTCTCCTCCCCCTCTTAGAGCTACAACAACGAACTCTACTAGGGTTTGGTCCCAACCTTGGTCAAGCTAGCTCAAACCCATTTCTCTTTCACCTCGCAAATCTGTTCTAGGAGCTGGGGTGTCTTTTCTGCTCGTGCCAAACCCCTCACAGTAGCTTTTGATAAGGTAAGGGAAGCTAGGGCTTTACTATTTTTTTAATTAAGCTGCCTGTTTGGTTTGTTTTACGTTTGGGTGCTTGATATATGTTGCTGGTTGTGTGACAACATGTTGTATGTACTGCTATTATGGTTCAAATTGGGTTTTGCACTCAAGAGAGCAGGTGCGTTCTGCTGAAATCGCTCAGGCGAGCTAGGTGATCGCTCAAAACCCATTGGCAATGGCTCTGTAGAGTAGTAGAGACCACTACAAGTGCAAACATCTAGTGAATCCGACTGATTATATGTATCTGGATAATTGCGTCTTAGAGTCTTGCATTGTCTGCTATCACATGTTTGGATGACTGATATGTATTCTTGACTTTGAATTACATGTTTTAGTTGTATGATAAAAATACTTTTACTCTAACTTACCCTTTTTGTTTGTTCATGTGTTTTGTGTGAGGTTTTCTCCTTTTGCGATGATCATCAATTTATTGATGTGAGCAGATGTGGGAACTCCTCATGGTCATCAGGGTAATGGAAACTCTGCAGCATAGCTAAATCTTGGGTTGGATTCCCTCGCTCCGAGTACACTTTTAAGGCATTGTAGCTTATGTACTACTTTGCTCTTTGAGCATGTATTTTGAATAACTGTCAATTGTTCTAATCTTGTTTTTTCGTTTATGGCATCGTAGTGTGCCTTGGTTTCTTTCCTAGTATCTTTTGGATAACTGTAAGGAGTGACACATATACTCCATGATTTTTCTCTTTATATTATTCTTCGTGATGTCTCATTTAATTAAGCTTATTTATTAAATGGGACGTTACATTTATGGTATTAGAGCAGTCGTTCCTTAGAGTCTGTGGACTTGTGTGCCTGCTTAGCTTTCGTTGTGTCTTCCTAGTGTTGTTAGCTAAGTTTCTTGTCTAATCAAGTTTGTCTAATGGTTTTTCCTATGTGCCTAGTGACATGTCACCTCCTCGTACAAATCCTCAACCTCCTAGGGGCGATGTACCAGATATCACAAGAGCGATAGAGGCCATGGTGGCAGCCCTAACTCAGCAGAGTAATGCTATGATGCAACAACACGATGCTTCTATGCAACGTCAGGAAGTATTTATGGAGTAGCAGTAGTTGGTGATTCAGAAAATGGAGGCTACAAGGGTGGCTGTTGAGGCTGCTCATTGGCAACACCTGGAGGCCTACGATAGTTGGAGGAGAACAGGACCACTGCCCTTGTCTACGGCCCTGAACCACTACCTCCACCCCGAGAATGGAGTTTGGAGGACTTTTTGAAGCACCACCCAGTCAAGTTTAACGGCAAGACCAGTCCTAATGCTGCAAATCAATGGTTAAAGGATATGGAAAGGATCTTTGATGCAAAGATGTACCCAGAGGAGAGCAGGTTGGCCTTCGCAGTGTACATACTCACGGGAGAAGCAGAACATTGGTGGATCAAAATGAAGTCCATCATGGAGGAGAGGCAAGAACTAGTCACATGGGAAGTCTTTAGGAGGAAGTTTCTCTCGGAGTACTTCCTGGATAGCGTGAGATACGCTAAGGAGGTGGAGTTCCTCTAGCTGACCCAGGGAAACAAATCTGTGACTGAGTATGCAGAGAGGTTTAAACACCTCAGACTTTTTTATACCATGCCCTTAGATGAAGAATGAAGATGTAGAAAATTTGAGAACGGTCTCAAGGGAGACATCCGTCTGATGGTGGCCTCACTATCCATCAAGGATTTTGTAGCCTTGGTGGAAAAGGCTAGGCTTATGGAAAAGATGAAGGTTGAGGTGAAAGCTTAACACCCCCAGCAGTAGAGAATTGGTGGACCGTCTGGGTCCAAACCTAGGCATGAAGAGAGGAGGAAACCATATGCTAGGCCTCACCCTCAGTCCCAAGGGCCTAGAGGTTCTTCTTCCCAACCGAGCATAGTATAGTGCTTCCCGTGTGGAGGAACGCACGTGAGGAGTTTTTTTCCCTCAACTGGTATGCTTCAAGAGGTGCAACAATTGTGGCAAGGAAGGCCACTTCTACAGTGGCATAAACTTTAGTTCAGGCCCTATCTCAGAACCACCAGAGGAGAGGAGGCAACAGGCCTCAGGTAGCAGGCCGAGTATATGCTGTGATTGGAGCAGAGGCAGCAGACTCGGGTAACCTTGTCATGGGTAGTTGTATGATTGCTAGTGAATCTTTGTGTGTATTGTATGATTATGGAGCGACACACTCTTTTGTGTCAAAAACTTGTGTGCAAAGATTAGGTCTGCCAATTTGTGAGCTGCAATGTGACCTTGTGGAATCTACTCTAGCGTTGGGTTTGGTCAGGATATCGTCCTTGTGTGCTAAATGTCCAATGGAGGTAGAGGGGCACATATACAAAGTGAATTTGATATGCCTACCTCTTCAGGATTTGGAGGTGATCTTGGGGATGGATTGGCTCTCTGCCAATCGCGTTCTTATAGATTGTCGAGAGAAAAAGTTGTTGTTCTCCAACTCAATGGAGCCTGAGTTGTTATCTTCTCAAGGAGTTATTAAGGAGATCCAAGGTGGTGCACAATGCTTCATAATCTTCATGCATCTAGAGGTGGAGAAAGAGGAAGGGATGTTTGTTATACCGGTGGTGCATGAATTTGAGGATGTGTTCCCGGAGGAAGTACCAGGGTTGCCTCCCAGTAGAGAAGTTGAGTTCTATATTGATCTGGTTACCAGAAATCAGTCTAATATTAATGGCTCCTTATCGTATGGCTCTGGCTGAGTTGGTAGAACTCAAGAGTCAGATTGAGGAATTATTGGGGAAACAATTTATACGACCAAGTATGTCACCATTTGGAGCACCGATTTTGTTGGCGAAGAAGAAAGATGGGAGCTCACGCTTGTGTGTGGACCACTAGCAGTTGAATAAGATGACCATTAAGAATAAATACCCCCTTCTGAGGATAGATAATCTGATGGATCAGTTGCATGGGGCATCAATGTTCTCCAAGATAGATATGCGATCAGGGTATCACCAGATCTTGGTGAATGTGGATGATGTACAGAAGATAGCCTTTAGATCCAGATATGGGCATTACGAGTACGTGGTGATGCCTTTTGGTGTGATCAATGCTCCAGCTGTATTTATGGACTACATGAACAGGATCTTCAGGCAATTCTTAGATAAGTTTGTTGTAGTCTTCATAGACAACATACTCATCTACTCCAAGACTTAGGAGGAAAATGCAGAGCACTTAAGGTTACTGCTTAGTTTCTTGAGGGAGAAGCAATTGTATGCTAAGTTGTCCAAGTGTGAGTTTTGGATGGGAGAAGTACAATTCTTGGGGCATGTAATATCTGCATAGGGCATAGCGATGGATCCAACAAAAGTTGAGGTAGTGGTAAAATGGTAAAGTCCCAAGTCAGCAACAAAGATCAGAAGCTTCGTGGGTTTAACTGGCTACTACAGGAGATTCATAAAAGGATTCTCCAAAATAGTGGCGCCTCTGACACAGCTTACCAGGAAAGACCAACATTTTTCTCGGACATATAGGTGTGAGGAAAGCTTCCAAGAGCTTAAGTAGAAGTTGACGAGTGCTTCAGTGTTAGTCATCCCTGATGTTGGTAAACCCTTTGAGGTTTACACTGTGATGCCTCGCATCTAGCTCTTGGTTGTGTGTTGATGCAAGAGAAGAAGGCGGTGGCATATGCTTCGAGGCAACTTAAGGTGCATGAGAAAACCTACTCCACTCATGACTTGGAGTTGGCGGTTGTAGTATTTGCCTTGAAGATCTGGAGGCACTATCTATATGGTGCACAATTTTGTGTGTTCAGTGATCACAAGAGCGCCTCAAGTATTTGTTTGATCAGAACGAGCTGAACATAAGGCATAGAAGGTGGATGAAGTTCTGGAAGGATTATGATTTCAAATGTTATATCATCCGGGGAAGGAGAATATGGTGGCAAATGCTTTGAGTAGGAAGACGGTACATTCGGCGCATCTAATGATCAAGGAGATGGAGTTGCTAAAGAGATTCAGAGATATGTAGATGCAGGTGGAATTGAGATTCGAGTTCATTAGGTGTAGTACTCTGACTATATCTAGTGACTTCTTGAACTTAGTCAAGGAAAGGCAGTTGGCGGATACTAGTCTGGTAGGAGTGAGAGAATTGCTTGGAATACATGAAGCAAAGGAATTTGCCTTGGGTAGTGATGGTGTACAGAGATTCCAAGGTAGGGTGTGTGTACCTGATAATTTTGAGGTAAAAAGGTTGATCCTTGAGGAAGGATATAAGAGTCTTCTTAGTTTGCATCCTGGCATGACTAAGATTGTATCAAGATCTCAAGGAGACCTTCTGATGGCAAGGTATGAAGAAGGATGTAGCTCAGTTTGTATAAGCCTGTTTGACATGTCAAAAGGCAAAGGTAGAGCATCATAGGCCCAGTGGAATTCTACAACCTTTGGATATACCGATGTGGAAATGGGATAGCATAGCTATGAACTTTGTGACCCATTTGCCACAAACCTTTAGGGGTCACGATACGATTTGGGTTATAGTGGACCGATTGACCAAGAGTGCCCATTTCTTAGCAATGAACCTGAGGATACCTATGGCCAAGTTGGCCCAGCTGTACATTAAGGAAATAGTAAGATTGCATGGGGTACCATCAAGTATAGTTTTAGATAGAGATCCGCGATTTACTTCTCGTTTTTGACAGACTTTGCAGAGTGCTTTGAGTAGCAAGTTGACTATGAGTTCAATCTATCATCCCCAGACTAATGGCTAAACAGAGAGAACGATTCAATCGCTTGAGGATCTATTGAGGACATGCGTGTTGGATCATTTGGGTGCATGGGATGAAGTCTTACCTTTGATAGAGTTCACATACAACAAGCATTGACATGATGCCATATGAAGCTCTTTATGGCAAGAAGTGTAAGACCCCTCTATGTTGGTACCAAGATGGGGAAGTAGTGCTAGTTGGGTCAAAGTTATTGGAACAGACTACAAAGAAGTTGAGAATGGTGAGGGATAGGTTACAAACCTCTCAAAGTAGACAAAAGGCCTATGTGGACCGAAGAAGGAGACCCTTGGAATTTGCGACTGAAGATCATGTGTTCTTGATGGTGACCCGAACCACTGGTGTGGGAAGGGCTCTCCGCTCATGGAAGCTTTCTTCTAAGTTCCTTGGCCTTTATCAGATCTCAAGGAGAATTGGGCCTATGGCTTATGAGATTTCTTTGCCACCTCAGTTGGCCAATCTTCGTCCGATATTTCATGTCTCACAGTTGAGGAAGTATGTGTTTGACCCATCTCATGTATTGGAAGTCGAGGATGTACAGATCAGGGAAGATCTTACGATGGAGGTACCACCCATTGCTCTGGAGGATAGTCGAGTTAAGGAACGCTGGGGAAAACCAGTTAGTCTTGTCAAAGTCAACTAGGATCGGAGGACAGGTGACTCTACTTGGAAACTAGAGGAGGATATAAGGAAGTCACAACCACACCTGTTTCCTGGTAAGTCTTAATTTTCGAGGTCGAAAAATTTTGTTAATGGGCTTAGTGTCGCAACCGAGATCGCAGCGGGACGGCAAAAATAATTTAAAAAAAAAATAAAGGAGTCGCCACCATAGTTTATTATGGGAAACTATAGAAAAACCTTAAAAAAAATGGTCTTCGAAACCAAATTTGGGTTCGGGAGTCGATTACGTGTGGGGAAGGTATTAGCACCCCACAACATCCGTCTTAACATAATTCCTTATTTAATTAAGTGTGCAAGATAGAATTTGATATTTAAAATATTGTTGTTCCCCAAAAATCAAACAAAATAAAAACACATATAAAATAATAAAGATTAAAAACAAAATTAATTTTTTTATTTTTTTTGCCCAACAAGGATTGGACCCTTGATCCTACGTATTTCCATTTGTAAAATCAGGGATAACGTACTTCTTTCAAAAAATGATGTTTGATATTATTATTTTTTTTTTTAAGTTTTAGATTTATATATATATATATATATATATATATATATATATATATATATATACATACATTATTAATATGAAGAGAACTTGAGATTCTACATGATAAATATTTAAGTTATCAAACAAATATGAGATTTGACATAATATTTAAAATGATTTTATAATTTTTTTTATTATTACTATTTTTTTTTAAAAAAAGAATTAAAAGCCTATGAAAGAGTGTTTTGATTATTAAGCAAGTTCGAGACTTGACATGACATTCAAAACTTATAGAAAGAAAATATAAATTTTTTATTTTATTTATTTATTATTAATTTTAGAGAATTAAAGCCTACAAAAAAAATACCTTTTTAATTACCAAGATAAAAATAAAGCAAAAGAGAAAGGTTGAGCACATCAATGACAAACACAAAATCATATTACATGAGAACCCCGAACATATTTAATCATACAACAATTCAAACGATCTTATATTTGATGTTATAAGAGAATCATGAAAAGCATTAGGAGTAAAGAAAATTTACCTTAAGTGACCCCCTTTTGTGTGTGTGCTCTGTAATAAAAAAGAGAGAGGAGTTTTTCTAATTTTTTTTTCTGTCCCCTGCATTGGAGAAGTTCTTGTGCTTATATAGGCACTTGGGGGTACCACTAAGATCCTAGTCTTTAATTATAAGAAACTATACGGGGAAGGAATTGGTCTGGATGAAACATATTATAGCAATTAAATTGTTGCATAATATCCACGGTATTGATTATAATTATTAACGAAATATTGCATGTAATTACTAGAATCATATTTTCTGTCACATAAAGATCGTGATCAAATCATAACATATTATTCATATAATTGATTCTAATTATTACCAGGAATATTTTCTTCTAAATATTAAAAGCGTACCATTCTCTAAAAGAATTATTATCGGAATATTTGCTTCGAATTAAAATAATACATTCCCAGACTCACAATGCAAAGAGACACATAAGTGTAAATGCAAGATATTTATTCAAATTATTATAAAAAAATATTGCTCCTAATATTATACTCTTCTCTAAAAACAGAAATTATGAAATGTCCGTTTCTGACATGTCATGTGGAGAGTGTAAATAGCAAACAGTGGAGTGAAAAATATGTAAAGCATTTGGACTCATGAAAAGAGTGTGATAATTAAAAATAAATTAGATTCTCCTTCTCTTGGTTTTTTTCTTTTTCTTTTCTCCCATGGTAGAATTAAAGTTAAAAAAACCTACCATCAATCAAAACATATTTTTTATTTTATTTTATTTTATTATTTATTATTATTATTATTATATTATATAGGGTTAATTATGTTTTTCATCCCTCAAGTATTATGCGATTTTGTTTTTAGTCCCCCAACTAACGTTTGCTCCAATTTGGTTCCTCATGTTTTGAAACGATTGGAAATAGTCCTCCTTTTTGGACGCCGTTAGTTTTATTTGACACCTGGCAAACGGACTGCCACGTATGGATCCCATTTTAAGCTGTGTTAGTAGAGTGTGTTTCTGCACGTGCTAATTAAAGAGAAGCTCATCCAAATAAAAGAGGGGTTGGGAAATTTAGAAACCCTAAAATTGAAATTTGTGAATTGGGGCTTCGAGATAGTGAGGAATT
>Ga0099822_1000360_pt1 | contig 39837 bp, 16 predicted proteins | sample CowpeawhiteBW_FD_76839 | JGI IMG/M metagenome (GOLD analysis project Ga0099822, IMG submission 76839) | Root nodule microbial communities of legume samples collected from California USA - Cow pea white BW | ecosystem: Host-associated > Plants > Roots > Nodule | place: USA: California | collected... | reverse complement strand
AATAAAAATGATCATATCTTATAAAGATTAAAGTAGAGATTTTAAATTTAACAATATGAAAATAAAAAAAAAATAAAGAAACAAAATCAAAAACCAATTTTAAAAAAAATATATAAATAAATATATATATATATATATATAAATATATATATATATATATATATATATATATATATATATATAACTAATTCTCCTAAAATGGGTTTTTGATTTTGGTGCTTTATTTTTTTTTTCTTTTCATATTGTAAAATTTAAAATCTCTACTTTAATCTTTATAAGATATGATCATTTTTATTCTAGTCCTTGTAAAATATGTTATTTATTTTAGAGAGTTTAAAAGTAAATTTTTATTTGATTTTTTGAGTTGGGTGATCTATATTCCATACACCTTGAGTTTAATCACATTTAAAGATGCCTTTTCATATTTTCACCTTTGTTGGTTGTGACCAAGTCCCATGTGCTTTCTCATGTACCTTTTGGGACAAAGTTTATGGCTTTAGAATCAGACGTATATATTTGTACTATTTATTTGATGAACAAATAAGATTTCAAGTTTTATACTAATTTTGGAAGAGATAATAAATAGACAGATATAAATAATTAAATAAAAGTAGTAGTAATAGCTGTTCGATTTAAGAAAAAAATAAAAATGAAGTATTTATGTTTGGAAAAAATAAAGTACTAATTAAGATATAATTTTTAATTTGTAATTGTTAGCATTTTTTTTTCTATGGTAGCCTCCACAAGCTACGTATTATTAATTGTGTGTGTCCGTTCTTAGTCATAAAATTACATTAAGAAATTGATAAATTGTTTATTATGTTCCCTTTCAATGTGATGTTGAAATAAATTATAACAAATACAATTTAACATTACGAGTTTGATTATTTTATTTTTATCTTTGAAATAAAAATTTATTTTCATTCTCATATTTGAGTTTGACTATTTCTTCTTTATTTTTGAAATACAAATTTATTTTCATCTTCATTTCCATATCCAACTCAAATAAAATTTTTGTCCCATCATTTCAAATATTTATTAAAATAATTTCTTTTACAAAATATAAAAATCATAATAAAAAATGATATTATCAAGTATTTATGATTATAAAATATACTTCTTCTTTTCATGTCAAATTACAATTAAGAAATTATAATAATATAAATATCAAATAACAATTTAACAAAATTTAAATAATGATATAATTAATCTTACTTAAATTAAGTTCTGACTAAAGAAAAGTTAATACCAATACCAATTTTTATATATTACATAAAATATTAAAGTTATTTTAATAATTTGAGGTAGAAATAGGACAAACATATACATATTTATTTTTCTTTTCATATTGAATATAAAAAATCAGAATTTCCTATACTTATACTCATATCTAATAACAAAAAAAATTTCCATCAAAATAAAAACAAATTTGAAGTACCTCATGTTCATTTTTCATTCCTATTTAATATAAATAGACTCTCAATCAAACTATATATTAATATATTGAAAAAAAGATTGTGAGAATCAGAATATGTTAATTAATACCTTTTTCGTAACTCACAAGTAACTCATCGAAATTGAAGGGTTTGGAAAACGAGAGAAAACCCTCGCGTGTAGTTTGTTTCATTTATAAAAGTTTCCCCGCAACTGCCAAAATATAAAATATCCTCCATCCAATTATTTGCTCCTGAAAAATCTATAAAACGTAGGTTAGATGAAAAAATTGTGATTTAAACTAATTAAGTATTTTTTTATTTGATTTGTTTCATTATGACTAAAATAGACTTAGGTTAATTTACTTCATTTCATATAATAATTATTATATTTAAAAACTATAATAATATTAGTTTTTGAAAAAAAAAGTACACATATTATAATTTATATATTAACTGTTAAACTAAAATTCAAATCTAATAACATAAAGTTAGAAAAATATACTTTATTCTTATATACTTCAAGGTGTCTTTTAAAGATAAAACTATGATGGAGTTATAGACTTTAAAGCGGACAATACTTCAAATGTGATGATTGATCATAAGGATGTCACTTGACGAACTTGAGATAGGATCATTGATGTTATCTGCAGGAATGAAAACTCCCTTAGCCCTTGACTGGGAGAGTACTGGTACACTCACATTGCTTGGGAGTCAAGAATAATGGGCAGTTCAAATATTCATTTCTCCTTAAACTCTCTAAGGCATCTCTTAAGGAAAAAACTATTATAATATTCTAGACTCCAAAGCGAATGATACTTCAAATGTGATAATTGATAATAATCATGTCAATCGACCACTCATGCACCAAACAGGATCACACATCCGATAGAATAGAAACTTGGGCTTATTATTTCGTAATAAAAATACTTATGTCCAACTGGAAAGAAATTGTCCTCAAATTCTTAAATGATTGAGTATATGAGTTGAGTAAGTAAACTAAAGTTTGATCCACCACTAATAGCCAACTCATAAGATCATTAAGACGTGTATTATAATGGTGCAGAAAAACTTGCACATATAAATTTGTTATTAAAGCTAAAATACATATAGAAAATTTAGTTAAATATTTTAAATCCATATATTTTTAAAAATGAAAAAATAAATTAATCTAAAATTTTAAAAAATAACTAATTCTAATTTTCACTTAAAATTAAAAAATTAAAATTATATTTAACGTATTGATTTCCACCTCTTATAAAGATATTTAAGAAACAGAACAATACATAACATTGGAATTCGTTCATCTAGTAATAAAATTATTGAAAAAAATTAAAACTTTTTAGAAAGCAACTCGTCAACTATTCGAAACATGGCGAAGGAATTTCATTGGCTGACTTAAATATGCAATTTCTTAATTTGTATAGTACTAATCGAGTTGAAAGATGTGTATTGTCACATATATGCCATGTGAGCCACATAAGCATAATATTTATGAAGAAGTCAAAATCACATGGTTAAATATAATAATACTCACAATTTCTTTTAGGAGAAATTTGATTGATTTGAAGGAGCTAAAGGAAAAAAAATTGCAGTCGTGGCTCACAAGTTTTACAAATGTATAGTTTATTATTTCCTTCTCCCGTTAACCTACTAGCTGTAATTAGACAAAAATTGAGTAAGTCCAGGTTGAAAAAAAAATGAAAAAATTGTAATTTTAATTGTGAAGTCTATAGAAAAAAAAGTATATTGTAAAATTATTCATTTAAAAGGAATAATGACTTAAAATTTTACAATAAATATTATTTTTATAGACTGCAAAGTAAAAGTTACAACCTATTTTTTATCTATTTTTATTTAATTTTTATCTTGGACTTATGTCAAATTTATTTTAATGATTTATTTTTTAAGTTTTTGATAAATTTTTATATTTTTAATTAATTAATTTTTTGCAGTTTATTAAGTATTAAAAAATATACTCTTTTTGAATGAGTTTTTGTTGCTTTCCCCATTTTGTGACATGAAAAACCCCTCGAAAGAATTAAACCCAAATTTTATTGTTCAAATGTTTGTATTGAAGAAACAGATGGGAACAAAACCAAAAGTTAATTCTACAAAAGCAAAGGACCTCAAGTTTCGTCATGGTTTCCAAGTTGGGATATGAAGAAGTTCAACGAGAGTGTTATCCTTTGCATAAGGTGCACTAGAGAGGAATAATTCATAATAGTTGAAGGCAATATTCTATGAACGCGGTTAGAGTCCAACCATATATACTACAGATTCTACAACATTAACACATAGCTCCGCTAAATATGTTGTAGGAGAGGTCAATGAGATGAAGCTAAGATGTGGATGAGAAGTTTGTCAAAATGTCTTCAAAAAAAAATGTTCTTAGAGAGGTCTAGAAAATGTAGGGAGGTACAGAGGTGGTTGGAGATTTTTCCAATGAAGAGATTGAAGGCAAGGTTAAGGTGTTCTTGATGATAAGTTGAAAAAAAAAAAGGAATGAAATTGGTGATGAAAATTTGACATAATGATTATAAAATTGTAAAATAACATGTTGTGAAAACCAAGTTCGGGATTCAATTAAAAAGTATAAAATATTTTTAGTATTCAATTAGACTACAAAAATTTATAGAGACTTAGCTGAAAGTACTTAAATTTATTAGAGATTTAAAATTTAGTTAAACATGTGATATAAAATAACATATTATTACTCATTTAATTTATTATCATTACATACATAATTAAGTGCTTATTATATTTAATGTGTTCATTAGTTTAGATTAGTTGATGACTCAGTTTAATTTAATCAAACTTTAGTTAGATTGAATTGAATTTTATTTTTGATGGGGTTAAACGCGATCCAACTCAAACTAATTTATTTATATATAGGTTGAGTGAAGATTTATCTCCCATACTTGTATTATACTGACTCGCAATTAGCATAACCATACACAAACCTAAAATATGATAATGGTTTAGGATTTAGGAAATAATATACTCTAGAGATGAACACTTACAATATAAGCACAAATAAAAGCACACAATAAATCTAATGTGAATCGTCATCTCAAGTCTTACATCCATAAAGTCTTACATACTCAACAAAATTATTGTTACTCAACATGTATTTTTTTTTTTTTAAATGTTACAAACTCATCATCTCATGACATGCAATTACCTAAGTTTTTTATACACCCAAAAGACTTATTAAGGTGTGGTAACAAAACTCACATAAACTTTTCATTTTTATATTAGTTTTTCCATTTCCCCTCCTTAATATTACTTAACAAAACTCACATATCCTTCCTTCACAAAATGTTTCACACATAAAGAGTAACTCCATGACACTTTAATATTATTAAATTTCAAGTTAGAATTTTTCACACTCATCTTGAAGCAATGTGTCAATGACATTAACACCTTATTCCACGTATACTTTGACACCATTCGTTCTTCTTCTTCATACTTCAAAATCAATGATAGACATACTACCAATACTTCTTCTAGAATTTCTCTTGCCATTGGTGACTTGTGTGGGCTTATTGATGATAACAGTCATCCATCTTCTCAGCCTTGCATCCCAAACTCGCTACTGGAAACTTTCATGTCATTGTGACTTGCAACTTGCATCTATTATAACAACTTCAAAGCAACATAATGTAGAAATGTTGTCAATAATAATAATAAGGTTTAATTACTCAGATGGTACCCACTTTGGTAGAAGTGTGTCAATTTGGTACTCGTCGAAAAAAAGTGTCAATTGCGTCTCCACTTTTAAAAAAGTGCATTAATCAGGTCCCTTTCAAAAAAAAATAATTAACGTCGTTAACAGTAGGCCACGTGTCATTCTCACATTTTTTTAATTTTTTTTAACTTTTTTTAATTTTTTTTAATTTTTTCTGTAAAAATTTTTTGTTGCCACGTGTCAAGTTTCTGTTTTGACACGTGACAATGTCAGTGCCATGTGGTAGGATAATGCCACATGTGACAACTATCATTGTACTGGTTTCAATTTAGTACTCATATGTACCTGATTGTTTCAAATTAGTACCCACTTTTGTGTTTTTGGTTCAATTTTGTCCCAATTTTTTTTAATAATTGAAGTACATTTTTTAATTCATTTTTTTATAAGATTATTGTTATTTTTAATAAAAAAATATTAGTATAACATTTATACAAATAATAGATTTGGTCTTGAATTGGATAAAAACAATATTGTTTTACTTTGAAAAAAAAAGTAGATGATTATATTGTTCTATTAGTATAACATTTTTTGTACAACTAAATTTTAATATAAATATCAGAGTACTTAGTGTTGTAAAAATATTTATGCTTAATTACTTTTAATCTTATAAAAAATTGACTTAAAAAATCTTCTTCAATTATTTTAAAAAATTGGGATAAAATTGAACCAAAGACACAAAAATGAGGACTAAATTGAAACAATAAGGTACATATGGGTACTAAATTGAAATAAGTACAATGACAGTTGTCACACGTGGCAAATGCCACGTGGCACTGACATTGCCACGTGTCAAAACAGGAACTTGACACGTGACAACAACAAAAATTTACAAAAAAATTTAAAATTTAAAAAAAAAATTAAAATTTAAAAAAAATTAAAAACGTGAGAGTGACACGTGGCCTGCTGTTAACGGCGTTAATTATTTTTTTCTGAAATGGACCTGATTGATGCACTTTTTCAAAAATGGGGACACAATTGACACTTTTTTTTGCGAGTACCAAATTGACACACTCCTACTAAAGTGGGTACCATCTAACTAATTAAACCTAATAATAATTATAATTATAATTATAATTTAATTAAAAAATTCCATAAAATTTACATTTCAATAACATTTATCCAATTTGGCTCCATTTTTTTAGAATCAGAGATTTGAATTTCATCATGAAATTGTCATTCTCCATCCTTTTCAAATTCATCCTCTTTATTGTATTCTTTTTCCTAATTCATTATCTTCAAATTACTTCTTTTCCTTATTTCATTTTTCCATATCATTATCTTCAAATTACCCATCTTCATCCACTTCTTTGATATTAAAATGTGAATATTGGAATCCCAAAATATCTTTAACTTCAATGACTTTATTAACATTTGACATTTCATTTACTAAGGAACATTATCTTCCAAATGGAAAATTTTATATTACCTCTAGGCTTCCTTTTGATTGCAACACATCAAGTCTTGCTTGTCACTTCTTGATGCCAAATATGAGACATAACATATTTATCTTAAACTTATTTTGAATTCATTAGTATACCTCTATGTCATGTTTCAAACCAACCATAATAAAACACCATCACTTTCTTAGAAAGGTCGAAATATTATAATCTAGCCCGTGTGTTGATTGATCTTGTAGAAATTATTTTGGTTTCTAGTTGTAATACATTTTACATAAATCCCAAAATTTACTACTTTTTATTCTTGCTTCATGCATACGTGTAAAATTTGTAACTGTTGACAAATCATGTAAAAATAAGAAAAAATATAAATATAAATATAAAAATAAAATAAAATAAAAAATAAGACAAAAAAATAAAAGAGCTAATAAAATAAATCTAAGTAATTCATTCTAAGTATCTGTACCAACTTCTTTATTGGCTTTCATGTTGTCACATCCAAAATCATGTTGGTTCTCAAGTGGGTTTTCACCAAAGTCCCACATCGAGTAATATGAAGAAGAGAGTAGCAGAAAAATACTATAAAAATAAAGAGTTGGTTTTAGAGTTGTTACCACAACTCAATAAGTCTCTTGGGTATATGAGGGGCTTGAGTAGTTGTGTGTCATTTGAAAGTTTGCAATTTTTGCTAGAAAAATTGCACTATGAAGGGTTTGCAATTTTTGTCAGAAAAATTGCACTTGGGTGATAATATACTTCTTGTTGAGTGGTTGTGGATGTAGGCCCATGTTAAATTTTCTGTGTGCTTTTATTTATTTTTCTACTCTTATTTGTGGATGTGCTTCTGCTTGAAGAGATTATTATATTTAGTGCGTGATTTCCCGACAAATCCTGAACATATTTCTCTTATGAAAACCTAAGTTGTAACCAGGAGGAGACACCTCGTTTTTACCTAAATAAAAAATTTAGAGAAAGAGCCACAAAAGAACAAATAAAGAAAAAAAAAGGAGAAAAATAGTTGGAGCCAAGGAATGAAAGAGTGAGACGTATAGAAAAGTAGAAATAAAAGTTTTCGCTAAGGCAATATTATTTACCCAATTCTTATTTGTGGCATTTTTCATTACTGTACCGGCACAGTAGTTTTGAAAATTTAGAGAACAATTTATTTCTTATTCGTTCATGTTGCTATTTTGGAATAGGGGTATTTGGTTTTCATTTTTTATATGCAAAAATACTCTTTGTTTTTGTTTTTGTTTTGTTGTTGTCTTCCTTTTTATCATTGGCAATAATGATACATAATTGTTGTTGTTTTATGGGTGGTAATAATTGTACATGGGTAATTGTTTGATTTGGTGAAGGAATCAACAACCCATCATTGGTACTAGTTTTGTTCAACTTTTAATTTCCTTTCATTTACGGGGTAACATTGGTCACTATTTTTTATATATATTATTCTTTTACTTAAATTTCATTATATATGTTACGAGATTAATGGTAATGTTGGCGTGAAAAATGAGTTCGGAAAGCATGTTATTGCCAAAATTTTCCTTTTATTTGCTATTTCATTTTAATAATTTTATGGTCACATGCAAATATAATTTTATACATTTATTATTTCTTAACTATTAGCACCGATTCTTTCGATGTAAAAAATAAAGTAAATATTTTTTTCTAAAATTTATAAAATAATATTTTTCTCAGTTTTTGTGTGTATGTCCGGTCGTCACAGGCCACCTATTTTTAAATAATTCAAAAATATCAAAATAATATAAAATTTTCAAATATTAAAAGTCAACATTTTCTCAATGGATTTTTTTAACAATCTTTTATTGTGTATGGAAATACTTAGAGGTGAGATAAGTCCTTATCGGTTCAGCAAAAAAAAATAAAATAAATCATTTTTTCAAATAATTTTATTTAAGAACTATGTGATCATTTCCTTAAAAATTACGTGAACTCTATTTTTTATTGCGAATGAAAATATTTAGGAATGAAGATTAACTCTTGTAAAATTCAAAAGTTGAAAAAAAAAATATTTGTATACTTTTTATTATTTCGGGAAAAATTAAATATTTTGAAAAATTACATGAAAACATTTGCACATTTAATTGTGCATTGTAGGGGTTAACACTTTTACTACACGTAACTGACTCCGATCTCAATATTTGAATTTTCAGATCATGTCTTATTTTATGGTTTTTCCATTGTTTTTTATAATAAACTATATTGGTGACTTCCAACTCTCTACTTTTTTAGTATATAATTTTTTTGTTCGTCGTCCTGTCATAATTTTTGTTACGACAACTTGTATGGTGAAGTTGTACACCTTTCAATCGTATCTCAATGTCAAAAGTCTAAACTATGTTATGAGGATCGCATGGAAGATATGATTCATGATATTGAAGAAGATAATTTTCAATGAACACACGTGTATAATTCATTAGAGATGACTCAAAGAAATTTTTGTATTCTAATTGTTCAAAGCGAAATATGGATAGATCGATAATTTTTGGAGTTTTATATTATAATGAAATGAATAATTAAAATAATTAATAAAATTAAAATAATATTTTATGAATATATATATATATATATATATATGCTTTAAATTAAATTAAGTAAATAATTAAAATAATACATAAAATAAAATTTATTTATTTAAATGTTGATAACTTTTTTAATATATTTTATTATAAAATATAATTTTAAGTAATTTTATATTTTTTTTTCAATCACGTCATTCCTGACCATTATAAACTTTCGTTTCACTTTCCACTCAATTTATTCACTTTCTCTATCCAAACACTTTCACATTTTTTTTTTTACTTTTTCTTCATTTCCTTCTTTTTCCACTCCTTCAAATTTACTCTCTATACTCTCCAATTTCATCAAGCCTCCGTGAGCTATATAGTGAAACTACATCCTTATTATTCATGAATTGTTTCTTCGGTTTATATATATATATATATATATATATATATATATATATATATATATTCTATATTGAAAACTAAAAGCAACCCTAACCACTATCTTTCGTTTTCTTTCAGGTTTCATCAATTCATTTTGTATGTTGAAGTATTTAGAAAAGGAGAATAAGATAAGATAAGAAGAACTTAATTGCACGAAATGTTGGACATACTTTTGATATGGTCCAGATATTATGATTGTGCATGGACATGTGTAAAGGAGTTGAAATGAGAAAGTTGATGATTCGTTTTATCCATTATTCAATCCAAGAACACAAGTACAACTTGGTGGTCCACTTTAGGTTTCATCCTCGTATATGGTCTTCTTTTCAGGTTTTAATCCATCTTTATTACGATGGAATTAATATGAGAAAAAAAAAATTCAATATATTCAGGTACGTGTTTAAAAGAATTGTGTATTTAAAATCAATGAATGATTCTTCCTTTTAAAAATACTGAGATGATATTATTTTCTCTCTAATAAGTTATTCTAAGATGTAGATCTCACGTATGGTTTTGCATTTGTATTTAAAATTGAATAATGAAATATTAGTTTTATTTCAATCTGAATATTTAAGTCTATCACAGATCGTTCATCGAACAATTCAACCTATTACAGGCCGTTGGTCAAAAATTTAAAATTATATATTATTCATAAAATTAATGACCATGTAGAATATAATTTATACTAACAAATAATATAATTTATTGATCAATATTAACTCATAATAATAACAAAACAGAAAATAATAATTTTATATAATAAAATTATATCAATATAACATATTATACCTACATACAAATAATTAAGAATATTTTTGCATAGCAATTTTTTTCAATTTTTGGAGGATTTTTATTTAATAAAATATCCTTAAAAGTTTTACTATACAACAAGTGACCAAGAACTACCGCCTTTTATATTAGAGTACAATAAAAAACGTTAAATAGGTTTTTAGTCATTAAGTATATTATAAAATTAAAATTTTTTTTTTCCAAATTTTGATATATATTGAGCTTCAAACTTTAAATATGGATGGATATATCCACAATGTTAAGTTTTTTAAACCTGTAAAACGATATTCTAAACTAACATTTGATCTGAAATTTGTCAAAATGATGTAAACAACTCAAACTACATCTTTAAACACGTTGACATGTCAAAAATATTTCATACATGACTATATTTTTTTTTTCAAAGTTTGGAGATCAAACTATATGAAAATTTGATATATAAACAATTTTAATTTTTCGTCAAATTTAAAAATTCTTAATCTCATAAAATATCTCCATAATATATATATATATATATATATATATATAATAGGTTTTTTATTTATATTAGTATAACAAAACTATTTTATTTATCTATATTTTTAGTTAGATGTTTATCTCTGTTACCATAAATTTAACTATTTATTCGATGTTTTAATTATCTTATATATGTTTGCAGAATTTTGCTGTCCGATGAAGGAATCATATTGGCACTGTTTATTATAAGTCACGTGTGTCCTTTATATGTGAAGTGAAAGTGTTGCTTTTCATTTGCAGTGTTGCAGATGTCTCCAAGTGGCTATTCCCCACATGTACCTTAGTTGCACATTTACTTTTTTTACTTTTAACTTTTTATATTTCTTTTCAAACCTTTTTTAATACTGTATTATTATTTTTAAATCAATAAAAAAATATTTAAATTTAGCTAAAATTCTAGCAAATAAAAGTAAAAAACAAGGGGAAAAAACCACTTAAAATTTTCAATTCTTATAACTAATATAAAAAAAATTATTTATTTTTTCAATTTTATCTCCGTGTTATTCTATTCTACACATGCACATGAATGTTTGATGAAAGGATAATAATGGATAATGTGTGACAGAAGAATGGAAAGCTTAAACCAATAGGAAAAGAAAGAGGCTTTAGGAGATACTATATTGTGTGGATTCAAATACTCTTCTCATAATATTTTACTGATTGAAAAATGCTATTATAAAAATTCATTTTAAAGAATCAATAATATTTTTATGTTATAAAAGAAAGAATTAAATGTTATCCAATTTTTTATTATTCTTTAAAAATTCAAAACTTATCAATACAACACTCATTTATATTATTTATAAATTGTTCTTTTGATTTTTTTTTTTAAACAATCGCAACTGAATACAACTTTAGCATTTATACCTTTATGATTATAGAATACTTTCTTTATACTTTCTTTACATAGATTTATAATATTTTGAGAAGCAAGAAAACTCTTATCTATCCGCATATGATTGAATTGACAAACTCCTAATTGAGTGGGGATTCCATTCTGGCACATGAGAATTTGGATCAAATGCTTCAACATCACCATAATAATAATAATAATAATAATAATAATAATAATAATAATAATAATAATAATAATAATAATAATAATAATAATAATAATAATCTATAACAATATATAAATAGATTTCCTCTTTTGTATCCACATTTCAAAATACCAATTTTGTTCTTTCAAATATAATTATTTATTAAATCTTTTAAATTGTCAGTTATTTTTATAAATTTTTTCTCTATTTATCAATAATTATTTTCTCATCTTTTAATAATTATTTTATCATATTTTCTTATATATTTTACTTTATTTTTAATAAATATAATTTTATTTTATATATTAACTTAATAATATTATATTATCATCATCTATTAATATAATATTATGTACATTTAAAAAATGCCTACATGTGTGAAACGTTTGTGTATACACTAGTAATAATAATAATTATTATTATTATTATTTATTATTATTATTATTATTATAAATATTATTATAATTATGGTTAAATTTTAATATGAAAAAATTATCTAGTGGATTTAATACCGATAAATCACGAGTAAATCAAACATTAATATATCATGTTTCATAAAAAAAAAATTTAAAATTATCAATTTATAGTTTTTTTACACACTTCTATTTTTTTTATATATTTTGAGATTATTCTAGATTAATATTATAGGTATTGAAAGGTCCAAGTGTTAGCTAGATTTGGAACATTATATGTGGGTGATGGATAATAATTGATAGGTGAATTCAAGAAAATAAATATTAATGGTTCACACAGTCCATAGCAAGTGATTAAAGAATCCTTTCAACCCCATGTCGAGAATTAGAACATCATTGTCATTTGTGTCCTCTTTGCTTTTAAGCTATTCGATTAGAGGCTACACATCTAAATATCAACCATGCATGCATTTTTTTCGTACAAAAAGCATCTTCAATTGATACCCATTGTCAATTGGTCCTACATATATGTGTAGTGAAGTTCAAATATTTTAAATTTTATGGGTGTTAAAATGGACCGATATATTATATGTGTATTGAATTTCAATATTCTAAATGTTATAGGTGTCAAGATAGACCGACATATCAGTCCATCAGTCCATCAATATAAAATCGGGTTACAATTTTTAACCTGTTAATCCATTTTTGTTGGATTACTTAAACCCATCAAATTGGTGAGTCAAGTCACTTTTGGTTTGCTAGAATGTTTTATTTTATGTTTTAATTAAAAATTAAAATAAAAATAATTATAAAGATTAAATTTTTCATATTATATTTTTATGAAAATGTAAATGTAATAATTATTTTAATTTATTCAATTAAAAATATTAATTAATCAATTTAAAGCTTAAAAAATATTTATATGATTAACTATGTTTTTAAATATTTATTTCTAAATGTATATACAAATAAATTTAAAAAATTTTAAAAGTAACAGGTCAGCTCGCCAGCCGTCCAATCTATCCTATGGTAGAACGAATTATATATTTTTATCTGTTTTTTAATGACAAATAAGTCCGGCCTAATATTTTTTTAAGGACTAAATATATTACTATTGTATCATTGTAACTTTTAATTAACATTTTTTAAAACACATTATAATACATATAAATAAGAAATATTGATGAAAAAAAAAGTAGTTTTAATTACAGTTTTTACGTATTTTGGAAAGCTTATTATCTGATGATAAGTCTTATTAAAAAATGAATAATTTTAAATAATTAAAAATCAATTCTAAATTATAAATTTGGAAATAGAATCAATGAATTCCATCATCCATTTGGTAATTTCTTTTTAAGATACATATTATCATCAATGGTCGAGATAATCTCAGCTTGCTAACTTGATTTATTATTTTTGAAATTTTTTCTTAAAAAATAAAATTAAAAATCAGTGTTATTGGTAATTAAAGAGAGTGCAATTGTCACATATCATTTAATCGCGTAAAAAATAAAAATGGTATAACAAGAATAATTCACTTACACGGCCTAAAAATTGATAAAAGAATAAACTTTAACAATTTTATATTATAATTATATTTAATTTAAATATATTATTTTTACCTAATATTATTTGTGAATATTATTCGGATATTATTTTTCCGATCCAATAGGATAGTAGTAAGTACTATGGAAGAAAGTATACACGTGATGTAAATCATGTCTTTATAACTTTATGTAACTTTTTGTGTGTGAAGTGACTACTCGTACTTTCAACGACTAAAATATGTGTCTAGTAACATAATAATGATACATAAAATAAAATATAAGAGTGAACTCTCTTTGAAAATATTTTTCAATTTATTTATGTCTCCATATTTGTTTTTGGTGTATATATTTTTAGAACTTATATATTATATGCTAATAACATAAAATAATTTTAAACAACCATTCAATTATTTTACATAACTTCATTGATTTCAACGATAATTATCTTACAATCACTTGTAATTATTAGGAGATCTCTTTAATTTTCTATTTAAAATATTTTTTCCATCACTTATAAGATATTGAATATTTTGAATAAAAATGTTACTATGTTCAACCAATTTTAGAGGAAGTTGAAAAAGTTTCTTATTGAGTTCACAAATCTTATCTTGAACCAAGATTCAAATGGGAGCACCACCATTTATCTTTGGTGGATTAGTACCTCAAGTGGCATGACCGAGTTACTTTCCCTTCTCTTTCTTGTCATTCCGATTTATGATCCATTTACTTTCATGTTCTTATTCTTTATTTCAAATTCATTTATGTTCTTCTCCATTTTATGTTTTCGCAATTTATGTGTTTTGATTATCTTGTATTCTTCAATTGAACCTTCACATTTAAATAATTTAATATTTTTATTTATTAACAAAAAATTTATATATAATTGAGTACTTTAGGTACTCTAGCCCATTTACACAATATTTATATTCAGTGTCTCATAAATTTATATCTAAAGAGTTTAAATAAAAATACCCTTCCAAAAATTCCTACCTAGTCATAGTTGACTAAGAAGCTAACCATCCATAAGGACTACCCAAAACAAACAAATATCCCATCAATGTCCACATATTTGAGTAACTCCAAAACTATTCTAGTTGATGCACTACAATCAACTTGCTATATTTCCCATATTTGCCTAAGTTGTTTATAGTTTTATCACTGTTTTGCTATAGCTCATCCACGTCCTACCTTTGTCCTTATTTTATATTAGTTCCCACCTTGATACAGCTGCAACATAGGCATAGCCTAGCATCCCTTCATGTCTTCATTGTTCTGCAAAAGAAAAAACCAACAAGCATCCTTGCGTGCCTTCCTTTATATATAACCACGTAATCAATACTACCTGCCAAATAAAACCAAACTTTAAACAGGTTCCTCTTATGTTCAACACACAACCTTTTGATCTTATAGCACCTTATTCCAAATTTGTAGCTAACCTTTGTCATGTCCCTCAATTTTTGCTTCACAAGGTTTTTAAACATTCAATAGGGCACTGGTATCAATCAGTATATGAGAATGTTATTGTTGACATCTTTTATTTGATCCACAACCATGCATTTAATTGTGTCAGGCTAAAAATATCTTTCAGAAGTTTTTCTGGAGATGAATATGATACACAAAACTTATACCCACCTATCACAGTGCTCCCAAATCTGCTTAGCAATAAGACAACCACAAAATAAGTGTGCAACGCTCTCCACAACTCGGTTACATAACTCATATGAATTATTGCCTATCCTAACACCTCTATGTTCTAAATTATTCTTTGTTGGTACCTTATTTAGTATGACTCTCTACCCCAAGTGTTGTGTAATTGTGAGAGCTTTCAAACTCCAAAAGGCATCAAACAACTTAGTGTACTCCCTTGTAGGAACGTTTTACATAACATTATATACAAACCTCACTGTGAACACTTCATCCTCGGCTTCTTTCCACACCCACTGTATCCTCCTCATCACAGTTAAAATTTTGGTTTGTTATAGTGCACATCAATTCCTCTTCTTGGTCTGATTCCCATGCTAATTTGTCTCTCCTCCGTGATAGATTCCAAACTCATCTTTTGTCTCTCCATTAACCCGGTTGTCTTGTAATTTTATCCTTACAAATTAAGATGACAAACAACTGAGGAAACCTATGACTAAGTCTTGTTTGTTTTACCCATTTGTCCTCCCAAAAATTTGGTCTTATATGCTACTCCCACTTTCTAAAGTAAATTATTATCAAACCACCACCACCACAGTTCACATTAATCCATACTATTCTCGTTTAAGTTCATGATCCATACTTTCAATTTAAAATCTTCTTCCATAACCCTTTATTTTCCACACATAGTGATAGAGACATGACTATAAATGTCCCAGGAATTTCAAAATAATTGATAGAAGCATACCCATAACTGTCACATTGGTCTAGATTAGCTTCAGATTTTGTAATTTTGTGTTTAGACTTTATTGAGCTTTTAATCATGTTGGACACTTTGTATTTAGACACATAATATATAAATCTTTTTGAGACTCGTTTGTAGAAAAATTGTAATTATTCAAATAAATGAATTACACTTTTAAATTACATCATCTAAACACATCATAAGGAAAATGCCAAGGAGAAATAAAAATAGCAACAAAAAAGTGGCATTTTCATTGAGTTAAAACTATAAAACAGTTCAGTACAAAGGACATAACGTTCCAAAGGCATCTGAGTTGTGAAATGTGGTCGTTAATTTTTTTTCTTTTTTTTTTCTTTAAGGGCTGCATAAGTTCTTCAAATCCTCTTCCTTCGCATACCAGTTTGGTATTATTTTGAAAACATAAGGATGAAGATCCTTGTACGAGTTCCTAATGGTTCCTTCTGCAACTCCTGTAGCAACTGATATATCTGCACTAACACAGTAGGTCAGATACAAACATGTCATAATACCGCACCAGCTAATTCTTATGATCACTAAGACCTTCATACAATTGAATATTCTTTTAGAAATTTATTTGAAATCAAATTTAATTCCAAATTTATCACATAAGAAATAGAGTAGACAATTTAACCAGTCGATATGTTCTTATTCATTGGTTTTATGCTTCAGCCTAGGAGAAGTGGCACTGACCTTTGAGAGGTTTTTTATCATCAGAAAGCTGAGTTATGATGTATATAACTGCTGCAGCAATTGATATGGGGCTTCTCCTGGAAGATTAAAGATGCTATTAGTATCTATCACAAGAAAATAAATCAGAAAATTATGAAAAAAGGAAATGCATTTGTGGTGCAATCAAACAGGCTGAAGAAATCTATAAGCACTAAAATGGATTCGAGTAGAGGTGAGAGGACAGCGCAAATGATTTGTCCTTTAAATTCAAATTTTACGAGTCACGCAAGCGTGCAATACAATAAAGCATGCCTATATATGTCTAACATTAGTTCATGACCCACAACTCATCCTTTGGCTAGTTAAAGGACAAAGCGTTCAAATTAAAAGCTATTGCATACTACCCTTAACCATATCCCCCGTCCTGTCTCGTAACCCTTGAACACTTACAATTATAAAGCGCTAATATGCTAGTGTGGTTGGTTCATTTTTATCACAGTATTGCCAACTTTATACTTTTGCCACCTGAAATTCCTCCTAGTAGCGACACCAAGGTATTTATTGAATTCATAATCAACAATAATGTAATAGTATGAAAAGGTAAATAACATGACAGACAGCCAAGCTTAACACTGAACTATTTCATTCTCTAAAGAAAATACAAGACAAAATAAAATTTACCTTATATCAAATTCTTCTGATTTCTGAACAGCTTCCTGAGCGGCTTTAACAGCTTGATTATTCATACCGAGATTTGAACAAAAACGTCTCTAATGATTGAGCAGAAGATAATGTTAGTTGAACAAACATAAAACTAATTAGTCAGCTAACCCAATGATTAAATTAGCTAGCCGCGCAACATAAGCACCCTTCATCAATTAAAACCTCACCATAAAGTCTCCAGCGTGTATTGTTCCCATCTCTACAGATTGGCCCTTCTCCAAACCCAGTTGTTTCACTACGTATTCTTTCGCTCGGCCAATGTCCTTCTTGGAAGCTCCGTTGGCAACAGAGCAAATTTCTATTTCAAATCCATAGGTTCATGTAAGATAACTTCATTGAAAAGATAAATCAGGAAGCATCAAACGTCAAAAGAAACATAAGGTTGCACCCTTTACAGTGCGAGGCTTGTCCTCTTGTCGACAGGCAATGTAGAGGCAAGCAGCCAATAATGCATCCTGATTTCTTCCTCTACTGGACTTCTGGTCTTCAACTCGCTTATATATCTCATTAGCCCGATCCTTCAAATCAATTGCAAACAGAACATAAGAGGAGAACTAAAACTAATTTTCCATAAAATTCAATGTTCAACTCAAAAGATCAACTAGAATAACTGCTTCAAGGAGCAGGTGATATAATGCAAAGAATATAAACATTGTTCTGACAAGTTCAACCTATTTGTTGCCATTAATAAACATTGTTCGACCCTCTTACTACCAGTAAAAATGAAATCACCACTCATAATTACATGCTTGTCTCACCATCTCGTAGCACCGTGGACTCACGGGACAAATTTTACAACATTCGTATACATTTTCAGAAGAAACTTCTATATGTGTTTCGATGAGAGTAACCTAATTTTTTAGGGTATTTCAATTGATATTCCCTAAAATGCTCTGTTCACATCTAATTCCAAAAATTAAACAATTGTCCAGCATTTAACCTTTTGTTGAAGTCAGGAATTTAAAGTCCACTAAATTAGGAGTAACCGTCCATTTTCTTATTGTAACAGAACTTGTCTCCAATGCAGGTGGGGCCTTTCAAGAGATTCTGGCCAGAGAGATGCAAAGGGCTTCCAAATTGTAGAAGTTCACAACTTTTGCTTTATTTTGTGAAAATAAAATTATATTATAGTAATACTTTCAAATATTAAAATTGTGCTGTTATTTTTAACGGATAGAGGGTCCAATTTTCATGCTTAAAAAGTTTCCAAAAATTTTAAGACGGTTGTGACCTTGAGTCCCGTTCCGTTAAATGGAAATGCCAGTGCATCGCACCAGCGAATTCCAAAAATTAGTGAAGTGCTCCATTACTCCAATGGATATGAATGGCACTACCAAGAACCTTGTTCAATGGCGGCCCCACGGCCCGCCATTGCAGAATGGCTTGGTGGATGATTTCTGATTGCCCGCCATGGCACCACCACAACAAGAAATCCAAACAAGTTGCTTCACAATCCAGCAAAATTTTGGGCTGACTCCTTTCAACCGAATTACTTTACATTCTAAATTCAGACATTGTTAAAATCTTCATTCAAACACATTCTTGATCAAGGTTTAAAAAAGGTGACGGTTTATAGCTACTTAAAAAAGTTATCAAAAACAAAAACGAGTAATACCTTGATAGTTGCAACAAGTCCCAACCTGAAATTCCACCGCCAGCCACGTCAGCAAATACGACAAAAAAACCATTCTCAACTAATTTAAACAAATAAATAAATAATGCGTAGTGCGTGACCTATCGGACATGGTGGCTATGCTTTTGAAGGCGACGATGAGTCCGCGGTCGGGGTTGGAGCCGCGGTTCTGCCAGCGGCCGAGCGAGGAGGAGAGAAACTCGCCGGAGGCGCCGTTCGGCCTGGCGATGACGGTGGAGAGGCCGCCGTCAGTGAGAAGCGGGTTGGTGGGACCGCCAACACGCACGGGGTCGTTGTCGCCGGACTCGTTGGCGAAGGTTCGCCACTCGGAGGTTTCGTCGATGGAGTGAGACTCCAAGACGAGACCGCACTCGGAGCAGACGGTGTCCCCCGCCGAGTGGTCGAAGACAACCTCCGTGTGCTTCTTGCAGTCGGTGCAGAATACGTCAGACATGGCTATGTCTCGCTAGGGTTTTGGGTTTTGAGGTTTGAGAAGAAGAAGTGCATCAGCAGAAGAGAGAGTTTGCAGAAATTTAAAGAAAGAGAAAAAAAATTTAATAAATTGAGCATTTATGTCGTTATGTTGTTGAAGAAGAGCGGTTTAGGAAAGTCATGTGGTTTTCGTGCTGAGTTGGATCTTTCTCTCTCTTTTCCACATATTGGATTAAGTTAAATAGTGTAATTAATTAGTACCTATAGCTTGCGTAAGCTTTATTAAATAGTATAATTAGTTGTTAATTAATTAATGACGTCGTCAAAACATTTATTACAAGCGTCATTTTATTATTTCCTGTATATTTCTGTAACCATCTTTAAAGGCAGTTGCTCAAACCGATGTAGTATTTAATAAGGTGAATTAAATATCTTTCTTAAAATATCTAATAACATGAGTTTTTCTTTTCATACTACTAATATTTAATAACTTTATTAATGTAAGTCAAATACGAAGTTTTAATTTATTTTCTAGGAGGGTTATTATCGTATTTTACTTTTAAGATTTTATATCTACTTTCCTTTAAATATAATGATTTTATAATATTTTCACTTTATTTACTTTAAGTATGTTTTATTTCAATGTTTGCAAAAATATATTAATATACTTAAAAAATGACTTATTATTTGCTTTAATAATTTTTTCTTGGGTTAAATATTTTTTTGTCTCTCAACTTTCAGTGAATTTTGAAATTAGTTCATTTTGAAACTTTGAACTCATTTAGTTCTTCATCTCTCGAAATACGTGGATTTAGTCATTTTAATCAAATTTTGTTAAGTTTATTTGACGTTTCAAGCGCATTTCGGGATTGTATTTGAGTTATTTATATTGTTTGACACATTTTTGCTTTAATGTTAAGTCAAATACTATTATAAACAGTGTTTGAAATGTTAAATAAACTTAACAAAAATTGATTAAAAGGACTAAATTCACATCTTTTGGAAGATGAATGACTAAATTAGTACAAAATTTCAAAATGAACTAATTTCAAAATTCACTAAAAATTAAGGACCAAAAATATATTTAATCAGAAAAGAACACAGAATAAGAGAGGGATGGAGGACGTCACAATGTAGCATATTGATAAATCAAATGAAGATTTGTCACAAAGATGTTAATCTTTTATAAAAATCAATGTTCTAATCTAAGAACCAAGAAAGTCATCTCTCAAATAATGCAAATGCATATAATATGACTCAAAAGTGTCTACATCAGTGTTTGGTAAGTTTAAGAAAGCTTGAAAACCTTACAAGACCTGAACTCGAAAACGTAAAAGCATAAACTAATTTCTAAAAGAAAGCTCAAAAGCTAAAAACATAAAAACATAACTAATTTCTAAAAGAAAGCCCAATAGTCCAAAAACATAAATTAATTTTCCTAAAAACTATCCTTCAAATGTGCTATAAGCCATGATCTCCGTATCCTTTGAATTTTCAATTCCTTGTAGAATCAGAAGCCTTGAATAGATTTGTTCTTCCAATCTCTTGCTCCTTGTCCTTCTCATATGTCTTTTGAATTGTATAGGTTCATCTTCAAGTTCTTCTTGAATGGAATCCAGGGACAGTCCTCTATCGCTTGAGTGTAATACATTCAACATGTTTTTCATAAGCAAAGATCCAATAATATTATTAAACTTCACCTTCAAATTTTACACGTGTGGTGAGAACTACACTTTCCTCACAACATACTCGTGGCCATTGAGCACACTTATTGGAACCCTATAGTCCTTGACATCCCAGACCTTTAGACTCTTGTCCATAAATGTGGTGGCGATGGCACATTCTTTGTACTTGTTCCTGTCGCAGGCAAGGACATTATTATCGCGAGCGGGGAGGATCATGGTAGACCCAAACTGGCAAATGTCCCAAATGCAAATGGTGTTAGTCACTAGAGGTAAAGTCAAAGTCGAAGACATCACCACATAACGCAATGGTTAACAAAGGACACAAAAACCAAACATCTTTTTACAAATGCAAACATGATTGTACCTTGGTTTTTTTACCGTGAAGGTACAATTTTCCCAACAAATTACGTAAAATTGCATAATTTAAGAAAATGACAAGGTATAGGTAAGTCGTGCAAGGGTGTGACAAATTTAAATGAAGAAGTCGTGCACCCATCAAAACGAGTTTCTAAAATACTTTTGCTTACGTTAGAAGTCATTTTGGGAGGGAACTACTTCAATATAGAAGTCGTTATAGGGGTAGACGACTTTCAATTTGATGGTTTTGGAATTGGAAGTCATCTAGGGGGAATTGGACGACTTTAGTTCAAAAGTCATCAAAATGGGGACGATTTCAGGGGGACCTGTTATTCCATTTACATTTCTTTTATAAGTATACAACATTTAGTGTGTACCTTAAAAAATGTAATTCCAATTATCATATTTTACCATTTGAATGTACATATATTGGTAATTAAGTTATATAAAGTTATTTTAACATCACAAATTATAAATGGTTATTGATTATAAGATTTGTATTGTAAAAGAATATATTAATAATAATTTCCAAATAAAACAACACACAAGTAAAATCGTCACCCCCTACACGACTCACCTAAAACTATTAATATTTTAGAATTTTGTCCATATTCATAATTTATTGTAAAAATTGCCCCTTGTTTGTTACAAGCGGTAAAGATTATGGTTGTGGTTTTGTCACTAAGGAGACACTCGACGATACATGACAGTCGCACCATAAATATGATGATCGACCTGGGCTTCGACTTTCGTCTCCATCTTAACCTTTAGCGCCACCTCGCCCTTTCTTTTCGTGCTCTTTTTCAATTCCATCACGATGTCGTTCTGCACCTCTTTCTCAGTGCTCATGATGTAGGCCTCTGGGTGGTGTTCCTGTAGTAGTGGAGGAAGGAGGAGATGGTGGTAGTGACCCTCTTGGGTGGTCTCCAACATAAGGTGATGTGGTGGGTAAAATTGGGGACATCGAAGGGGCATTCGTTGAAAACAAGTGCGGGGTTTGATCTTACAAACTCCATGGTGAGGAGGGAGCGGCTGGATTTGTGAAGGATTTTAGTGTAGGAAGGGGTAGTGATGACAATGACGCAGTGGCCACGTGCGACGAATAGTGTGGCTATGGTGTAGAGAGGGATGTGATGGCCTGATGTTAGGAAATGAATGAAGTGAAGGTTCAATGGTGGGTGTTCATTATCCATTGGTCTAAGAAACTCTTGCATTGGCCTCACTCGATACATGATGAGAGTCAAGGTGCAAGATGCTAAGGAAGGGGGAGGAGACTTTGCAAACTATGTATGAGAATGTGGAATGTTGGCACCTTGTGATTTCTGCTAAGGGAATCTTCTCATTTGTATGCATGCAGTATCACACAAACAGTGAAAGGGAGTGAAAGAACAAAAGATACATCAAATTAACATTGAAAGATAATTTTTGGGATTGAGCAATCCAAAATATACTTTCAAATCTAGTAAAACATTTCAAATTGTATATTATGAAAAATATACTATGTTTCGAAATGTCCAATCCATAATATCTCACTGAATTCAGAAGTGTATCCAAATTGCTCGATCTGAAATGCATGCTTACAATTAAAGCCCCAAATACTACTTACCCTACATACGAAGGTCTAAGAAAATCCAAGGAAGGAAGAATGGGATGTGAAATTAATATTTTATAGTTTTTAATAAAGGGTTAAATGTGTTTTTGTCTCTTAACTTTCAGTGAATTTTGGAATTAATCTATTTTGAAACTCTAAACCAATTTAGTCTTTCATCTTTCGAAATACGTGGATTTAGTCTTTTTAATCAAATTTTGTTAGGTTTATTTGATGTTTCGTACGCATTTCAGGATTGCATTTGAGTTGTTTATACTATAGGACACATTTTTGCTTTAATGTTAAGTCAAATATTATTATGAAACGCGTTTGAAATGTTAAATAAACTTAACAAAATTTGATTAACAAGAATAAATCTACGTATTTCGAAATATGAAGGACTAAATTGGTACAAAGTTTCAAAATAGACTAATTTCAAAATTCACTGAAAGTTAAGGGATAAAAACATATTTAACTATTTAATAAATGATAAAATTGGAATATAACAATTTATGGGGGTGCATAGAGAAAAAAAGGATGTAGGAAGAAATGACCGAAGCCCTCATGACAATCAATGTTTGAAAATCGGTCCATTATTTTTTTGTTGGGCAAAGGCCAATGCATCAAAGTATTTTGGGGATTTTTTGTTGATAATTAATTGATATTTTTTTTTTCTATTGAAGAATTTGAGCCAGAATTTTCAAACACGTCACCTAAACCTAAATATAAGCAAGAGTAAAGTGTAATATTCTAAGAATATCTCTAAAAAGGATGTGAATGAAAAACACAAAGAAAACTAAATAAAAAAAAACTGGAAATGAAATAAAATTTGGGAGAAAGAGTATATACATGGTTAAAATTGAGAAAATAATTTATAGATGCCCTTTCTTATGTGATATAATATAATAAAAAATGTTATTGATTTTTTATGTACTAGTTAATATAGATTAAACTGTAATTTTAGTTTATCATTTAATTTTGTTTATTATTTTTGTCAATGACTCATTTATTACAAACTATGAATTTAAAATGTCGTATCAAATAAATGTTTGATACATCTTCAAACTATTTGAGAAAGAAAACCTTGTTTTTAATTTTATGTAGTCTAAAAAAGTATGTAACCAGTAAAATCATTGTCATGTTATTAGGAATGAGATTATTTTATATATTCCAAACGAAATAAATATATTTTTATCTGGACTAGAGCACTAAGTAATAAAAGTAAAACCTGTTTTTATAAATATAATATGAGAACATTTTAAAATATGTAAATAATGAATAATAATTTCTAAGTTATGTTTTAGGATTATAAAATAGAAAATTTAACTATTTTATTATTATAACCTAAGATTACAAGATGCTCTTATATCATTTTCTTATTCAAGCTTGACGATTAGGAATTTAGGAATTTACTGAGTTTGGTTTGTTTTTAATAAGTTTAGATTTTCCTTTGAGTTTATTGTATTGTCTATTTTTATAATGTATTGATGTTCTTTAATTAAAAATGTTTTTAATGTATTTTATAATATCAAAATTAATATCTATAGATATTTTGAAGATTCAAAGAATTAAGTAAAAGAATCAAAATTTGTTTTTATCTAATTAAAATTTTATGAGTTAGTTTCATTGTTTTCCTTTTATATAAACACTTTGTTTCTTCTACGGAGCATGCTTCTAGGAGATAAGACTTTGCATATTTGATTAATTGAGAAAAATTGAGTTCTTGTTTGTCAGTAATTTAGAAAAGAATTAGCTAACCTTAAGCGTAGTTAAATAAGGAAATTCAAAATATAATTCATGTAGGAATATAAAAGAAATCTAAAATCTTCTCTACGTCATAATTTTTTTTGTCTTCTTACAAATCTCAATCCATTTAATTATTGGTGTTATCAGTTTATTATTGATCCTATCATCTCTTACCAGTGAAAATTTTCAAACATCTTTCTCATTAACCCAATATCTATCTATTATACCAATAACTAATTTCATTGCCCGCCAGTTTTTATTTTTCAAACCAAGTCGACCTGGATTTTACAGGTTAGTTAATCACGAATTGAGTTAATAATAAATCGGTTTCAATTTGATTTATTTATTTATGTATTTGTGAGTCAAAAAATTTATAACTTAATTCAATTCTTTAGAATCGGTGAATTAATTGATTAATTTATTTATGAATGTTTTTCTTTAATAATTTATTGTATTAACGGAGAGTAAATTGACTAAAATTATTTTTTATAATAGTATAATCAAAGTGTTTATTTTTGAAATATTGTTATAAAGATGATAATCACATATTAAAGTATCAATTTATGTAACTTGATATACAAATAAATCAAACATTCAAATTATTCAAATGTTATTGAATAACCTTTTAATATTTAAAATATATAATTATAAATCTATATAATTAAAAATATTAAATAATTAAAAAATATATATATAAAAATATCAATAAATTAAATAAATCTAGTTCAATTCAATTATAAAAAAAATAATTTTTTGAAATCAATCAGATTTGAACCCGTGATCCATACCTAGTATTATGCCATATGTGCCTTTCACGAATCTCAACAAAATGAAATCACTAAGGATGAATAATATCAAACATTAAAGAACGGTAAAAATTTGTCTTGGAGAAAAACTATTTTATGGAATAAAATGTATTTTCCAATACTATTCAATTTCCAGTGAAATATTATTTTTAAATTAAAATATTATCATGTAACACCAACTGTTAAATTAATTAATTTTTTCACCAATAGCATTTAATTAATCTTTTTATAAAAAATGAATTAATTTATATTAATAAATATTATTATATATCATAATCAAATTTAAATACAGAATCATAAAATAATTTATTGTGTGAAGTTATTTAAAAAATCTGTCGAATAAAATTAGGTATGAGTGGTTTATAGGAGGAAGGAACTCATGAGTTACTTCAATTAATGATCAGTCTTTAATGGTGGCTGCAATTTTCAGCTTTTCATTTTTCCAACCTTGCCCTTTTCTTTCACTTCTCTACCATAACATAACTTTACCACATTCCCCATAGATCTGAAATCCCTACTCAGAATTTCACAGGGTAATGTAATGTTGAGACACTCACCAATTTTTTCTACTGTCTTTGGACTCAGATTATTTCTAACGCTTTCACTTCTTATCCTGTTATTGTTTTCCAATATCTGCTTCATTCAAACAATACTGGATCTTCAATTTTTGGCTTTCAATGTTCTTGTATGTGTGTGTTTTCATTTTGATGAGTTCATTAGTGAGCCTAAAAATCTGTATTGATTGATAATCTGATAGTTCAGAGTTTTGGTGAATTTTATTCTTTATGCACTGGGATGATGATTTTAGGGATTTTTCTCCTTTTTCTTTAATTGGAATTCACTTACCCCTTTTTCGCAAATTGCAGTTTACCAGGCACAAATATAATCCCGTGCAAGTGGGAATGAATAATTGGGTTTAGAGTTAGAGCAGGTGGTGTGGTGTCCTATGCAATGAGTGCACAAATGTGATGTGCAGTTCAGTCCACAACAGCTGTTTCTTGAGTCGGAATTTGTGTTGTGTGTGTCATTGGCTTCCTCATCTATTTCCTCTTTTTTCACGCCTTAATCTCTCTGAAATTTGTAGCAGCATCCATCACTCTATGGAGTCTGTACTGGGTAATTGGCCATCCTATGACCCTCACAACTTCAGTCAGCTTCGACCTTCCGATCCTTCAAGTTCTTCTGTAAGTTGTGTAGTCTAAGAAATTGATAATCCTTGTAATGACCATTCAATCATGCAAATGTATGCTTTATCACTTGCTGAGAAATCTGATTGTGATTCTGAGTTTTTGGTGTGCTACTGTCTCATCTATAGGCATTTATTTGGTTGGATGTTCAGGGAAGAGAGAATTGCATTGTTTTTTATTCTCAACCTACTTGTCTCTTGAGGAAAAACTTTGGTTATTAGCCATCAAGATAAGACTTTCTTCTAGTTGACATACTTGCTTATTTGAATCCTATATTTTCATTTTAAGATTGTTCGTTAAAGTTTTAAGTTGGTATATGGTAGAGAAGTTGTAGTGTAGAAGAGCATGTGTTTGCAATCATCACATTTTTTCGTTTGTTCCTTTTTATCACAAGTGACAGAGTATTTCTTGATATTCTGATTATTATTACTAATTCATAATAGGATGGCATTGTGCAATTTGTCGTTCACCTCAGGTTGAAGCTCTTATCAATTTCGAAGTTTTAAACTTTTCAAGCCTGGAATGATTTTCTGTTTCCTTTTTTTTTTCTTGTTCTTTTTCACTCTAAACATAATACTGTTAAATTTGGTTTTCTTGTTCAATATTGTAGCACTGCTTTACTTTTTTCAAAATAGTTGGAAAGGCTAGTTTTATACGTAATTTGTCCTTTATATTATAAGAAATATCTTTTCAGCTTTCAGCCATATATTAGTTTCCATTAGCCTGAGACAAATTTAGTTGTTTCACAATACGTTTTGCTGAATGTAGTTGTCCTTATCCGTTTCATAGATTATTAGAATCGCTAATCCACAAAATTACAAACAAATAAGTATTACTCATGAAATTTATCTATTAAAAATGAAGGAGACCATTAGATTCATTTGATACCTATGCTGAAGCATAAAACTATGATTCCACTATTCATTTCCTTTTTCTAACCAAGCCATGGATAAACCAAACAGTTTTAGGGCCAACAGCTTCTTTGTGCATACTTCGACTGAAGTTTGCAACTTAAGTTTGAATGAACCTTATGTTACAGACTGAACGAACTTAGTTTGTAAAACGACTCTATCTTACATTTCAAACTAGAGGCAAAACTCAGTTTGCAATGGTACCAACTGAAAATCAAGCAACAATTTTCTCAGTTTTACTTTTTGAATGAACGTTGGGGATCTCTCAGCTGAAAACTAAACATGCCTGTTTTGCACCTCGTTACTCTATTTTTTTCTGAAGTGTACTATGGATCACCTAATCATATATTTTCATTTGCTCTCTGAAGAGGAAACTTCTATTTTCATGCAGAAAATAGCACCGGCCACTTACCATCCTACTCACAGCAGGACCCTTCCACCACCTGATCAAGGTAGTCACTACAACTTTTTCTACTTCTGGTGCAATGCTTTGCTCTCTTTTTATCTGATCAATAAGCTGTTTGAAAAATGTATTTTCCTTTAATCATGATTTTGGAGGAGGATCCAAACTATATGCTTTAAACCCATTACTTTAATCTTGTTTTCTCTGTTTGCCACATACAAAAAGTTTTGCTTATATAGAAAGGCAAGAAACGTGAAAAACATTGGTTGCAGGTTTTTATTTTTTCTTTTTTTGACAGATGTACACCCCTCATTTTCTGTCTCTTTTATTTGGGTAGAATTACTACTGATGTTTGGTAACTGAGGGTTTGCTAACCTGTTTCTGAAATTTGTTCTGACAGTGATAAGCACTGAGGCCAAAAATATCCTCCTGAGACATATCTATCAGCATGCTGAGGAGAAGGTTAGTGACTCTTAAAAGTTAAATCCAATATGTTTTGGTACAGTTAGGTCTGCACATGCTTGTACACATTCCTAACCTCCATTCATCAGCCCACATGGATCTAATAGATGTCAATGATCTTTCGTCTTTTTCAGTTGAAACCAAAAAGAGCAGCATCTGATAATCTTTTACCAGAGCATGGATGCAAGCAACCTAGAGTTTCCAGTTGACACATGTCATTGGCCATCTTTTACATGTGATTGTGAGCTACTTTCCCGTAGATATACCCTTATTTTTCAAGAATTTGGTTCTTGTTTGGAATTGTGAACTATTTTTCCAACTATACAATGGGGAGTTTTGTAAATATAATTACCCATCAAAATTTACAGGAAAGGAATGATGATGCTTTCATTGTTTATTTTTGTGCCATGGCCTATTGTGCTATAGTGGTAACAACCGATTCTCCACATTAGTTCTCAGGAAGAGATTCGTGCTTTTTAATTGAGGATTTTCAAAAGGCATCTCAGTCTTTTGGACTCAGGAGTATGCTTGTGCCGTATTTTTCATTCATCATTGATAAAAATGAATGTGTACTCTATAGTACAAATTAATGGTTATGAATTTAGTTTGATGACTTTGAAGCTGATCTTAAGAAAAGAGAAGAGAACTGATGCACCACACCCTGTTATATTCCATTTATTTATACTTAATTACACAACTTGTAATGCTGGTTAATCTGCTATCGTAAGTGCACTTTTTATATCAAGAAAGACTGGATGAGTCATCTATATGTAATATTATCTAGAGATAACACTTATGCCATTAGTATTGGTTGGAGCTATGGAGCTACTCAACTTCTGAATAAAGAAACTCAGTTATCTTGTAATGAAAGGGATTATGTTATCGTCATAGGGCATGTTTAGATAAATGATTCGACTAAATTCTTATTTATTAAATTTTTATTACATTAGGACCTCTCGTAAGTTTGACCTTGCAATTTATTTGAAAAAAAAAGTGTATTCTCTATGAAAATTTAAGGCTTTTGGACTTTTTTTTTTTTTTTCTGGGAGACGTTCTTAAACCATTTTAAGTGTGAGGAAAGGTCTCGATTGATTGAGTATGACATTGCATGGAAGTGGACATAAGAATTAAGCTTCGATGTTCAAATCACAAAGTGATTAAAAGAAAATAACGAAGAGTAAATATGAATATTGATAGTGAATTAAAATTAATCTTTGTTGTGAACATATTATATAAATGTTTATGATTTTAAATGTCGTAATATATTAGATAAGATGTAACATTCTAATTTAGTATATTTACACTACTAAATGAATTATTATAAATTAGGTATTAAGTAATAAACCATCACATAAACATTTAATATATATCATCACATGTAGATAAACCACAAATTAACACAGAAGATATGATAAATTAATAGTATTTTACAATCTCAAATTATAAAACCATCTTATATAAACATAGTCATGAGTCATGCATATAAACCACAAATTAACACAGAAGATAGGATAAGTTAATAGTATTTTACAATCTCAAATTATAAAACCATCTTATATAAACATAGTCATGAGTCATGCATTTGACAATTCATCACATCTATATTTCTAACATGACCTATTGTGGACTCAATTTTTGGAATATGTATTAAGTACTCGAAATCATGCACCTACCATGACATCATGACAGAAATTATCACAATCGACCCAAATTTATTAGGTCTCAATCCCTCATGAGAGATTTAATTCACTTATAGTATCATCAAAAGTACCCTAAATTCTGTAATAGGAACCTCCTTTAACTTTCACCACACAAACCTCATTTTGTATGAGTTTGTGAATTTAGTAGGATAACTTCATATGTGGACTACTACTCAATGCATAATACTAAACTTACCAATATGGCATCCCTCCATAGGAAATGCCATATCCATACCATGCACACCACATATCTATCCAAACCATTTCATAGTTTTTAATATATTATCAACCACTTAAAATAATACCCATTTCATAACCACGATACTCCTCGTTATTTCCTTATATGTATCACATATCTCATATAAGTTAAACAATTAACAATATTATACAAAAACCTCACCATGTATGCAATCCAACATTAAATATTACTACAAAAGTCATCATCCATCCATATATTCATCGTATTTCAACATTTTAAAACATACTATATTCAATAAATAACATACTAATAATTTAAACCCCATATTTCATATTAGCACATATCACTTTAACCATTACAGACACACTCATCAAGTTTTCTTTTTGCTTAGTGACACACCCCTGGAGGAATACTTACTTAGGGAACAAATGACTCGTCCAACGACATAAACCCTGAAACTAATAGTATTCAAAGTTGTCAAGCGAACTAGGCTCGCTCAGCTACTCATTCACTCGTCCACCGACTCAAGCCCTTGGAGCTTGTTTTAAATCAAGTTCGCTCAGGGAGCTCTAAGTCACCCAAGGAATGAAAAGTCTTTATTATCTTTGTAATTTTATTTTTAAGGTTCGCTTAGTGGGAGTTTGGATCACCCAACAACTCTGCATAAATCAGACACATAAATCTACATATCAGATGGTGTCCTTGGCTTTAATCAGTGTTTTTATCCTCTATCCAAATCAGACTATCCACTAGAAGGGCAAATATGAACTTACTATGTTAAGATTCTAATCGGGTAGGATTGTAGATCTCGACGCCAAGAGTCCTATAATATACACCGATCTTCAAATAGATAAAGAATAGAGTCAGATATTTAGAAAAAAGATAGAAAAAGAATTTAGAAATAATAATTCTTATAAAATGAAATTCAATTAATAGAACATTTTGTTTACAAGGTGACCTTTTCTAATAAAATAATCCAGAATCGTTTTTTAAAGTCATTACCACTATTGACTATCTTTTACGTCCTTATTTAGGATGATTTTATCTTTTGATTATAATATAGGCAATAAATATAATAACTAGTTATAAGATAATAGTTTGTATTTAAGATATTTAATTATCTCATAAAGGATAACTGTTCTTTTCATCAACATGATGTGCATAATATAAAAAAATTAATAAGATTATTTTATATACTCTTTTGGCTAATCAAAGAAAGGTTTGTTTAATGTAGTTTATTAGTTTGTGAGAATTATAAGTAAGCTATTCTCACATCGCACAAAGCTTATCGTGACATCACCCCTCTTCTCTAAATTATAACAATTTTAAATGAGTTTCTCATCTACAATTTTCGTGTAGTAGGATTCTTTCAGTTAATTAGTTGTTTTTCATGAACATGGTCTACCTATGTTTCGATGCTTCTTCATCTTATATTAATCTGATTTGGCGGTGCCTGAAGTAGTTTTTGACAGTTTTTAATGATTTTTTTTTCCAGCACTCTCATATCTCATATTTTCTTCTTGCATCTTTAAATTTGTGAAAAAAGTTGAAATTTTCCATGCAAAAAAAAAAAATTGAATTATATAATCTAGAAATTCATTCTACTGTGTAATTTAAAATTCAAAAGTATAAACTTATTATAAATGTATAATCTTAAATATTTTCAAATTGTAAAATTTAGAAATATATTGCAGATGATACAATCAATAATACGTTTTTCTAGACCACGCATTCATCATCGTTTTTGGATTATATATTATAGATTGACCAATCTAATTTATTTTCAAATTTCGCCATCCAAAAATAGTAACAAAAATAAAAGTTATACTAAATTTAGAAATCCAAATTTTCTTTTCCTTTAAAGTTTAGCTCGAATCTCTAAAGGGTTACTACAGTTGCATGTTGTTGGAAGGCTAATATTTTAAAAAATCGTTTATAGAAAACATAATTTCACAATTGGTAGTGAAAAAAGGTTGTCTCAGTTGGAAGAAACACAAATTTTAAAGCGTCTTCAAGAGTGACCCAATTCCAAGGCATTGACACATTGGTGAGGACATCAAGACTTAAAAAAATGAAACTGTGTTTGGAACACTTAGTTTTAAAACTTCAATATTCTAAAGTAAGTGTTGATGATGTTGAGAATAGCAAAGAAACAAAATCTAGATGATTACAGAAAAAGAAGAACTTAAAGAATGAATAAAGTTTTGAAGCTCAAAAGATGTCGAAGAGACGCCGCCATCATCGCCTCTAGTTTTGATGATTTTTTGAGAGCTTTATTTTAAGTAGTACTGTGTTTATTGTGGGTAACACACATGCATACTTAGTTTCACCATTATGATGATCTTGTCTCTACTTTTTTGTGTGTAATTTTTATTGAACTATTTAAAAGATTACAATAGTTGGTACGCTAAATAAATTCCTACTTAGATATTGTTGAACTCATTTTGTATACTAATAGTTATTCTTTTTGGTATTTAGTTATTCAAAAACTAGAGAAACTTTAACTAAAAGGCTGTAATTACACTATGTATATATTTAGGCATGTATTTTGCTTGCTTGACCAGTTTTATTTAATGTCTATAATGTATGTACTAGAGATAAAATTACTCTATTTTTTGGTTGTTACCGTTTTAATTTTCTTTTCTTTATGTTATATTTGAAGATCTATAATGTTATTTTAGACTATTTAAGAGTAGTTTTTAGGTTATGTTATTTTTTATAGATTGATTTGATTTGGAGGAGAGGGAGATGAAGAGATGAAGAGATGAAAAGGATTCGAGAGTGAAGTTGATGTTGTTTCTTTTAAATATTTGAAGGTGATATAGAGTGGATTAAAGAGTGAAGTTTGTGTCTCAATCATTGATGTGATATATTAAAAAAAACTTTTAATAGATAAAAAAAGTTATATTACCAAAATATCCCTGATATTAAAAATAATATAAAATTATATATGAATGATTTAAAATTACTTTTATAATTTTTATTGAATGATCAAAATTGTAAAAAAAATATTTATAGAAAAATGAATAATACAATATATTTGGTATAAAAATAAATTTAACATTTACATATTAAATGTTTAGATAGGAAAAAATTTATTTACATGGAGATTTTATGTTTTTTTAATAGTAACGAGAATAATTTAGTAATTTTTCCTACATTATCCTTTAATCTCACCATATATAGCAGGATGATATTTCATAGGAATGTTGTTAATCCTCTCTCGTCATCCCCCTTCTCCATCATCATGAAAGGAACACGGAACACATGAAAGACATCTTATTCATCTCTTCCTAATCCTTTTGCACAGTAAATAGAGTTGTCAAAATGGATCATCACCCGGTTCGACCCACCACGAGTTGGTCATTTAGTGAGTCAATCCAATCCGGCTCACTTATTAGCAAGCTTAAAAAATTACCACAGGTTGGTGGATTAAACGGATTGACTCACTTAATTAAAAAATAATAATTTTTTCTTCAATTCTAAAAAAAACTAAGTTATAATTTTGATTAAAATCTAAATAAAGTTAAAGCATATTACAAGTTCATAGTTTCACTGAGATTACTTTTAACTAAAAGAAAATGTACTAAAAGAAAAAAAAAAGTGGTATTAAGTTGATAACTTTGATTCTAGTGTTTACTTTTTGAATTTTTATTTTATATACTTTTAGTATTTGTTCTAAATATCTATATAAAGTTATATAATTTATTTTGTCAAAAATGGATCAATTACACTAGTTTAGAGAGAGAATTAGAGAGAGAAGAGCATTTAAGATTTTTATTTTTATAATATAATTTAAAATTTAAAATTTATGGGTAGGTTGGTGAGCACGTGTTCAACATGCGTGAGTCGGGTTCTTAGTGAGTCGGGTCCAATTTTGGCCTGTATTGAAATTTTTTATTTTTTTTAATCCAATCTGACTCGAACCTGTAATAGACTAAGTTGACTCGCATGTTATGACCTATTCTGACAGATACACCAGTAAATATGTGCAAAATGTTAATACATAAGTAAATATTTAACAACTGATATAAAAAACTGTTAATTCTTACCTTAAAAGATACCTAAAATCGTATGTATAGCTAAATAAATATATATTATTCGTATAACATAATACAAAGATAATGACAGCAAATTTTAGACTTTTTCTTAGGTTCAATTTATAATTTTTATTTTGTATTTTTTATTGTAAAGATCCTGATTACAGATATTATTAAATTAATTATATCATCACATAATACTAATAACATAATTCTAATAACAGGAATTAATATATATATATATATATATATATATATATATATATATATATATATATATATATATATACCATCTATTTTAATATTTCAAATCTTTGCAGTATTATTATTGCTCACCACTGTCATGTGCATGTTCCTTTACTCGTGTATAACATATTATTATTATAGGTCGAAAACCACAACATTATACAAAACAAAAGTTAAACTAGTGAAAATTCAAAACATAATACACGTAACAATTAACATCATGAGCTCAAAACCAACAATTTATATCAATAATCAAATGTCTATATATCACATAACACATCTCTCTTAGCTCAATTCTCATGGCTTAATCATAGACATCTCATTTTACTTCCTAAATACATTTTTAGAGATTGGATTTTAATCATGTTTGTGTTTTTGGGTGAACATATAAATAAAACATTTTAATATAAAACAAGTACAATTGTAATTTTTTATTTAACTTAGTAATATAATATAATTTTTACTTCAGATAATAATTTTTCCTTAAGATTTTATAAATTTAATGAAAAATGATAAATTTCAATATTAATTTATTACTATAAAGCTTAAAATTATATTTATAATGTCACACTACAAGAAAACTTTTAAATAGTGACTAATAATTATTAGTAACTATATACTGACCAATTTAGATATCAATTTTCAAAACTAAAAATTATTGGTTATTAAATTAGTCACTATTATGAATAAAAAGTTATTATTGGTACATAAATTAGTTTTTAAAATTAACTATCATGATTTTAAATACCAAAGAAAATTGGTCACTAAAAATTAACTATCTAAATTTTGGCTACCAAAATAAATTAATTTATAAATTAGTCTCTAATTATTAGTAATCAATTTAGTAATCAATTATAATTTTTTATTTATAATATTGACTATTTTAATAACTAATAATTTTTTGTTTTGTAAATTAATATTTAAATTAGTCATTATAGTGACTATTTTTTTTTATAAAATTGATTTTTAATTAAAAAATTTTTTGTAACGTAAAATTTTTATTATTATAATTAATTCAAAAGTAAATAAACATAAGCATAAATTCCATGAAGTCACCGCATTTATAAGAAAGTTAAGTAAAAGACTTTAAAGAATAAAAAATATTAATCAAACTGAAAAAAGATAAATAAGATAAAGCTAAATTATATAAAAAAATTAAAGTACTGATAATATAATAAATAAAATTATTCCTTCTTTACTAATGTCCAAGTAGTCCAAATTTTATAAGACCAAAGTTAATAATAATTTATATATCTCTTTCAATGGATGAGGACATTTTCAGAATAAAACGTCGATTCTAAGAGTAAACGACACCTTAAACGTGTCAACTGATTTATTATCTTATTAAAATATTAAAATGATATATTATTAAACAATAAGATAATATAACAGTAAAAAAAATCAATTATAAAAATTAAATTAAAAAATATTAAATTTGTATACATCTAATATATAAAAAAATAATGAAAATTTAGTAAAATATCTAAATTTTATGTAAAAATTAAAACTGGATATTTATTTTTTATCTCTCTTGATCGGACTATTTGATTATATGAAGATTTTATTTTTATTCAATTTTTGTAGGTGTTATGCTCATAATCTCTTTCATCGATACTACTTTAAAAAATCGATAAACTATATTTACACTCTGTACAATTTCAGAAACGTGAAGAACGAAAGAATGAATAAAATAAAAAGAAAATAAATTAAATATTTTGTTAAAAAACCCATAGATAATTCAATTATTAACAGGTTCCTTCAGACACTAATGGCGTAATCAATTGTTTTTGACAGAAGTGACTGTTTATTCTGCATTCATGCGATGGCTTTGAAACAGTCTCCTTATTCCTTCCACGCTCTTTCTTCTTTCTTATTATCTCATTTCTATTTACACATTTTATTTATAATTAAATGAAATAAAAAACTAAAAAATTAATTAAGTGTTTTATATTAATTGTAATACATTAATGAAAAGAAACACCACAACGTACAAATAAAAGTAATCAATAACTTTGTCAAAGATTATTGAAAATAGTTTCGATTTGAAGTCAATCAAAATATTATTATTAAAATTAATTATATTTGAGGTGTTACCTGTTTTATAATTTGTAACTTTTACTTAATTAAAAAATATATGAGAGGTTGAGAGAAAAATATATATTTAAATATTGTGAGAGAGGTTTTAAATTTCAAATCTGATAATATATAAATATTAATTAACTCTAAAAGGTGTTAGGTCAAGAAACTTGGTATAATAATAAAAATTATATGAGTATATAATATAGGTAACCGAAGGTGGAAAAGCTTAAAAATATAAATTTAAAATTTTGGTAACTATTTTTTTATTACTTTTGACCCTTTGTTTCTCAAATGTTTTTTGAATTGGCCATGCAAGAAAAGAATCTATATCTTAAGATGAGAAGAATAATGATGATTGGGGCTGATTAATAAATAATTAACATGAGTATTCATCATAATTTTGACTAACCTTGAATTTGAGTAGACATATGGGAAAAATGAGGTGGATGTTGATTTGATGCTCACGCGCTCAAAGGCGCGTTTAATAAGGTTGTTCCGCGCACTTCATAAGACAATTTCCAAACGCAAAGGAAGAAAAGAAATATTGCAATATTCATTTTGTATTTTTCTTTTTGCGGATTTTTTTCTAATTGTTTAAAAAAAGAATCAATTCCTACGAAAAAAATTGTTTTGTTTCAGCTTTATTCGATGCGTCTTGGCTGAGGTATAATATAAAAATAGTATAGAAAAAGTTAGTTCCAAACAGTTTTACTATTTTAAAATAAATTTAAATGTATTTTTTTAGACATTACTGTCCTTATGTTCAATTTTTATTAAAAAATAAAAAAGGAAAGAAAACTATAAGGGGTAACACTAAATCTATGATAAAATAGGCAAAAGAAAATCTATTATAAAAAAATGAATGATTTTTATCATGAAAATCATTTCATATTTTGAACCTCTTATACTAGAATTTTTTTTTTTTGACAAAGTTAGCTTTTTAGCACAAGAAAATTTTTTTTCTCTATACAAATTACATCAAACTTTTCTTACATCCATTGAAACGCTCTCAAGTATATATTGTTAAAAGTTTGTCAACAAAAATTTGTTAAAAAGTAAGTTTCCATTAAGAATTTATCATTAGTGAATCCTCCCACATTTCAAAAAATACTTTAACTTCTAGAAATTTTTGCTTTACAAAAGTTTGTTTGATCCAATTTAGTCCTTAACTTATTTTTTCCTTAATTATATAACCTCACATATCCCAATAGAATCTTGATTATTCTATAACCATAGAGACTTAGAGAAAATGTGTTCTAGCAACTATTTCATACAATCTTATTACTTCTTTGATAAACAAATGTGTTTTCTACATGGAAATCTTCAATTTTACTAATACAAAATAAATGTTCTTCGTCTAATGTTTTAAGATGACTCATACAACATCAAGTCTCACTTTTTCCGTAACAAATAGATAACAAAATTTATAGAGATGTTATTTTACGCATACTCTTTATCTAAACTTCAACATCTCATCAAATTTAACAAAAAAAAAGAAATACTTCGACTTGATCAACACCTAACAAATCTTTGACACGTCTCAAATTAAGTTTATACAATTTTTTTTATTAAACATACCAAAAAAAAAGTATTTAGTCATAACTAATATGTTGCAAGCGATGTAATCATATCCCTTCATCAAATCCAAACTCACATTTTTAGAAACTTTAAACAATTCTAATTCCTTCATCATCATACATATATTGTTTTATACATATATTATTTTTAACTAAGTGCATTAACAACCATGTGTAACTTAGTGAATGATAATTCCATTGAAAATTATAATGTTTGATAAATTGTGTATACCTTCTTTATCTTATAGCTTACTTCTTCTTAATCAAACAAATATTTTAACTAAAAATCATAACTTATTGACAATATAAAATATTATATTTCACATTTTTTTTTTGTGAAACAAATTATTATGCAAGTAAATTTGTAGATTGATAAAAGACACAAATTTCAACGATTTAAGCCTCTTTCTTATGTTATTCCAGACTAGATTTTTTTTTATAATAGATTTAAACTCAACTCCTTTTTTTTTTTTCAGTTTGTTTATGTTATAAGTGAGTTGTTTTTAATTTTCTTGAATATGAATTTATTTTGTTTCATTTTGACTTTCTTTTCAATAATTATTTCATGCGATGAAAAATTATTATTCAACTATGAAATGTTAGCTACGTTAGCTTGAAAAACATAAAATCTTATATTATTAAATAATTAAAAACTATAACTAATGATAAATTTATTGAATACTTTTATTTAATTGTTTGTATCAGATTAAATGATATTATTTCAGAAACACGTTTTATTTAATACTACCTTGACTTTAATTCTTTTCTCAATAAATTGTGAGAAATTATTATTAAATTATAAAATGTCAGTTTAACCGAGTTGTTATGATAACGTAAATTTTATAAAAAATATATATAAAATCTTATATTATTAAATAATTATAAACTACAATTAATAATAAATTTATTGGCTTTTATTGATTTTGTATCACATTAAATGATATTATTTCAGAAACCGTTTCTATTTAATACTAACTTAATTTTAATTGTTTTCTAGTAGTTGTGGCAGTTAAAATGAAATGATGATTAGGACTGAGAGGAGTTTATAATATATATATATATATATATATATATATATATATATATATATATATATATATATATATATATATATATATTTTTTTTTATT
>Ga0099822_1000355_pt1 | contig 40064 bp, 18 predicted proteins | sample CowpeawhiteBW_FD_76839 | JGI IMG/M metagenome (GOLD analysis project Ga0099822, IMG submission 76839) | Root nodule microbial communities of legume samples collected from California USA - Cow pea white BW | ecosystem: Host-associated > Plants > Roots > Nodule | place: USA: California | collected... | reverse complement strand
TACTTAAATTTTTTTTTCCCTCCTATTTATTTGAAAAAAAAAAAAAATTAAAAATGTTTAAGCAAAAAAAAAAAAAAAAAAAAAAAAACTTAGGCCATACAACATTCAATGTACTAAATCTGAAAAAAGGACTTAGGCGATAAAACATTCGATGTATGTATATCCTTTTAATGATAGTATATAGGCTTATCTACAGAAATAAATAGATATAATTATTTTTTTCACTCTAATTATTAGAGATAATGGGATAATGACATTGTTAGCAAAATTTCTTATTTTAAATGAATTCCAAATTAGTATCTAAATTTAAATATTATCGATCTTTTGTATTTGTTTAAAGATAGAAAATTGTTACCTACGGAAAATATGACGAAAACCTTACAAAATGGACCTAACAAAATTCTTCGAAAATGAGTTTACCCTCATTAACCTTAGTCTTTCAGACCATAAGACTACATGAGCTCAACAAAACCCTTTGAAAATGGCCTACCACACAAATTCTTTAAGTTATAGAAAAGTTAATTTTTTTTTTTTTCTGTAAAATTACGATTTAGTTCAATTTATGTTGAAACCGTGTGAAACCACACTCAATCTGCAGCAAAAATCGATACCTGATGAATCCAAAAATACAATGGAGTAGTTACCATCTTTTCTACAAACCTATAAGCTTATAAAATTCAAACTTTGATCACCCACAACTTCTGCTCGCTCTAAGAAAACTGTGGCCCCATTTAAATTTCAATAATTAAAGCAGACAAAGTTATAGAATTGTGCAAAACAATTTTACTTAAATTATAAGGTACAATTTTACATTTTTAAAATTAAACACTAGTACAAAATATAGTTTTTACCTCGTCTAATATGTTTCGGTTATAAAAAATCGAAGCATATAATGGCGCGGTGGTATTTTTGCAATTCTATTCAACTTTTATATCTCGGTTCGCAAAACATCCGAAACAAAACATCAAAAACTTTCCATTTGGCTTCGGGTGATAGAGGACCGGTGCCAAAAACCAATGATATGCTCGGTTATTAAATAAATCGAGACCCTATTTTATATAGGGTTGAAAACGCGGACCTTTTTCTTTTTCTTCTTCCCCGCCCCTCTCAATTTCTCTCTGAAACTTCATTTCTCTCTTCTCTCTCCCTGCAACTCTAACTATTCCACGCTGCACCTCCACGCTATTGGAGAAGGTTTCCCAATTGGTTTTTCTCAACTCGGTCGCGCTTTGTTTCGCCTTTGCAGTTCTTCACGTGCTCAAGTTTTTTTCTTTTCTCTTTCGCAGATTCCGACGAAACCCCATCTTCTGGCTCTGAAGAAAAACCTGAGTACTCACTCGTTCTCTCTCATATGCTCTCTCTCACGTGCATTGCTTCTAGGCCTCTGTGTTTCTTCCTTTGAATTTGAACTTTTGTGTTACGAGATTGATGGGTTTGCTTTGACGGTGTAGAGGGGTGATACTTGTTTCGCGAGTGTAGCGGCAAGAGGAGAGCGTGAGGCCAAGGTGGGTGTGGGCGTAGAAGATCAATGGTGTCATTGATTCTGATAAGACATAAGCATCGAAGTAGGAGTTTTCGACGGCTGAAACCACCGTGCATTGAACCTCTTGCAGCGTTAAGGGTTTTGTTGAACTTGGTTGAGGGTCTCCATGAATCTGCTGCAATCCCATTTCACAAGAAAGGTTTGAGGGTCTCCAACGCGCTGCAGCGCTGCGTAGAACAGGCCTCGGTTCAGGCGTGACCCGAGGCAGAAAAACACTTTACCAAAAGCCATCCCTTTTGGCCTCGCCCCAATATGCCTCGGTTCTGGAACCGGGGCAGAATATAAAAAACAACCGGGGCCAAAAGCCCTTACTATACTAGTGAAGTTTATAATTCTGTACTTTCATATTTTATTAACTCGTACTAATTATTCATATATCTTTTTCTTTTTTAAAAAACAAAACATCTTTCTTAAATGTTATCTAAATATACCATATATTTGTTATACATAAAATACTTGTTAGCATTCAATTAACCTTGTTTACATAGTATTTCGAACCTCATCACATACATATTGCGTTGCTTACGCTACTGAGAAAATTTTCTGAAATTAACCTCTGTGTAGTTATTACGTTTCTTACATCTTTGTTATGAATTACTATAACACTTTAATAATGCGTTAGTTACGTTACAACTATAGTATGGAACTGCAGAAATACACGAAACCTTTTCACTATCACTAGACCCCATTGAAAGAAGAGATAAGGCCATCAAATTACTCATAAATGATATGTTAAAAATATATGACAAACTTTGAACAATACCATATACGGAACGGATTCAATGACTTTTTAAGTAATTTTTCTTGTGTTGAATTATCAACTTCAGTCCTTCACAAAAATTAAAAGAAACCGGTTAAAAATTGAACAAAATTGCGTGACTTTTCGGAGAAAAAAATCACTGAATCCGTTCCCTACCCTATACATACACAATACACAATGATAAGACAGTAACAATGAGCCAAATTAGGAAGGGAACTATTATAAAAGTAAAAATAATTGATGACAGGGAACAGCATCAAAGATGCAAATCCTTGTGTGTCCTTTAGGGTACATTAAAGAAAATAAAATGAACCAAGGCAAACGGAACACGGCATTTCTTCTTCATTACTAATATGTCAACAACGTACCAAGTTTAAATTCTTCCACTAGGTGCCTATTTCGTTTTCTACTCCCTTAACAGCTTGCTGCAACATACAACAAAAGAAAGTTTCATCTTTCAGCTTTGAGTAAAAAATATATGGTAGGTAGAGGAAAAGAACAACACATGTTGGATGCATTGCACAAGAATTAACTGATTTGTGGTGAACATCACCTGAAAGCATGACAAGGCATATTGCACATCACTTGCCGATATTTGGTGGTGGAGAACAACTCTCAATCTGAAATCAACAGACACTGTCATTGACCTCTTGCCATATTCACAGAATGGAATTGTTATCTGATATGAACTAATTACTTCACGTATACAAAGAGAAGTAAGCAGAAAGAAACATAAGTTTAGGACATCAATAATGTTTTTAGCAAACGTGGCTCCTGTTCCCAAAGTCCACCAAAAATGTTTTTCAGAACAAACATTTTCCTTTTTTATAAAAGAAAAAGTCATATGCATTGCATGTCATGATATTCACGTTTTTTCATTGACCTGGTAACAAAAGGAAAATACAACAGATGCACACAGTCAAAATTGAAAGTATTGCAAAATAAGAGTGAATTTTAAACTTGGTGAAAAGGTCCCGTTATAAAAATATTCTAAACTGATGTACAACAAGTTTCTCCAACATTTGGATAAACATGTCAAATCGACTCAAGACACTCAAGACATATTATGCTTATAAAAAAGTAGAAAAGATCAACATGCTGATTCACTGATTACGTTGGGGTACACAAATAAAGAGATATTAGTCAACAAAAATAACAATTGAAACATGAATTTTGAAGGATGCGAGGTTTATGTCATAGTGCATTAAACTTCAGAAAGAACTCATAGTACTACTGACTTGACTTGACTTCATTGTAAAGTTTGCAATCATTTCAATAATTTATAACAGGCTGAACGTTCTTGAGAGGAAACAAGACCTGGATGAGCTCTCCTGCATCACAAGGATACCACGTTCTTCCAAGTACTTGCGTATTTTTTCTGCCCCAGTCCGTATACCATCTTCAATGTCAATGAATACCTAATATCAGAAAGAAAAACTCAGCGGTTCCTTAAGGGATATCTACAAAATTATAGTTATGTTGTTTTCACTTGGCATTCTAGGCTCAGTATTGGGACAGAAATTAAGAAATAAAACGTAAACAAGACAGAGTGCACTATCAAAACACAAATAAACAGAGCAACAATGAAGTTTCATCATATAAACAAGTTACACTGCACTAGATTCTAAATACTCACTATATTAGTCTCCCCAGCAAAGGTATCCACTCTCAGTCCTTTAAGTTCCCTCAATCCATCTGAAAGGAGAAAGTTATAGTACAATAGTAAGTTTAAGAGAAAATGGTTTCGAAGAGTTTAAGAAAATTAGAATTCATGAAACAGATCAGGACTCCACATGGAGTCATCTAAAACTGTGACATTTACCAGCTAAAAGTCTAGCTTTCTTGTGATCATTTTCTAGCTTTCCAATATTTTCCTGCAAGGCAACAAGTGCTGCAGCACAAATGATGCCAATCTGTCTCATTCCACCACCTAAGGTTTTCCGGAGTCGTCTAGCCTGCAAAAAAAAAAATAGATAAACAAGACTTGAACATCTTCTGTAAGAACCTACCTACAATTAATTTCCCTCTAAAAGTATAAAACTACCTTGGCAATAAAATTCTTGGAGCCAACAATAACAGATCCAACTGGAGCACCTATACCTTTAGATAGGCAAACCTAATTCATATTTTCAAAGAAATAAAGTCAGTTTGCTTTACTATTATTCAATGGTGTATTATAGACGCAACAAATTCATATGAAACAGGCCATAAAATCAGTCCTCTGGAACTTTCCTCAATAAATTAGATAAAGGCAAAACTTCAAAAGGCCAAGAAAATATAATGAATTGTAGGCAAACAGGAAAAAAGAACAGAAAGCATACGGAAACTGAATCAGCTGCTTGGACAAGCCTATCCACCGGAACACCAAGTGCCTGAAAAGCCAAACTTTTCAGTTATAAATTATAATGCGTATGTTAGCAGGAAGGAGAAACAAAAAGCAAACAGGAAGCTAAAGACTAAAAGGTAGAGATATAATTAAAGGCAACTGTCAATGAGAAAAGTAATAACATTATCGGTTTATCTCACTTCATACTAAACAAATGTAGAAGTCACATCTAATCATTCAAATGGTAAACAACTTTTCTTTCAAATTGATTTGACTATAAATTCACATTGTCATATTCCTTCTTCTATCTCTGAAAGTAATTTTACACGTATAAATAAATTATGACCAACCCTCCGTGTTAGGATGGCAGATAGGAAAGTCACTACAGGATTCTCCCCAATACAACTTGCCCATGATTATAATAAATACTTTTAGGAGAACATAAGAAACGAATGTTCTTACAACTGATGCGTTAAAAATACGGGCTCCATCAATGTGAAGCTTCAGTCCGTGCCTCTTAGCTAAATCCCCAACTCTGTCTGTATATTCAACTGAGAGGCATCTGCCACCAGAGCTGCATTCAGGTAAATGTGAGCCATAATGTGTATATGGTTTTGAATCAATTATCCGCAGAAAGGAACATTTAAAATCCAATGAAAAACTAGCAAATTCCCTGGGCCTGAACTAGTACCTATGTGGCAACCATAACCAACAACAGTGTGCAGAGCAATAAGTGTCTGTAAACAAAGAGCAAATCTACAACACACAATTTGGATGGTTAAACTAAGTTCTTAAATGCTTACTTTGCGTGAGTATTTTCCAAACAAATAAGCCTGGTGGTTGGATACAGTAACTCCCCCCTTGGGTCCCTGATAGCAGCCTCAATCAAATCAATGTCCATGGTTCCATCATCGTTATTCTTCACTGGTCTTGGATGCACCCCTCCAATAGTTGCAATGCCGCCGTTCTCATAAATATAGATATGGCAATTGTCTCCCAGAATAACTTCACTTCCCCTAACATCACAATGGACAAGTACACATATAAGGTTCCCCATAGTGCCGGATGGAACAAAAAGAGCAGCTTCCTTGCCCATTGTCTTTGCCATCTCTGCTTCTAAGCGAAAAGCAGTAGGGTCATTGCCTAGAACATCGTCATCAACTTCAGCACTTGCCATGGCAGCCCGCATGGCTTCCGTTGGCTTCGTAACTGTGTCTGACCGAAGATCCACGATTCTGGTTACCATCTTCTCCTCAACTAAAATAAAACAAGCCAAACGTCGAAAAGTCGATCATTTTCCCTCTCTCACCATTTCCATTTTGTACAAATCCAATCTCAAAACAATTAATCACCAATTTTAAACAAATGAATTTCTCTGCCACCACTATTATCACTATTATTGTATTCAAATTCACTACTCGAGAATACTGTAAAAATTATCGCGACACAAAACAGTATCGTAGTCTCGTAATTTACACATCATGTATTTTCGATTATAATTCACAAAACTCCACCAATAACAAAGTACAGACAGAAGCACAAATACACGTATCAGTGTAATCTCCGCAATCCACGTTAGATGTAATTTAAAAATTCCCAGAATTTAGGAGTCTAATTGAACAATTCTTTCGACACATAACAAAACACGTACAAACAAGAAATTACCGCCGAAAATTATCCGTAAAATGAGAGGAGGGATGATAATCTTGAAACAGTCTCCACTCTCCACAAAATTTTAGAAATATAACAACACAGATATCACGAAATATAATTATACAACATTACATACTAGACGGTTCTGGAAGACAAAATATCGTCGAATTTCCTATTTTGGGAAAGCAAACAGTATTCATAAAATAATACCATCAATGATAGAAAACAAAATGCAAAATACACTGCAAGATAAGAAACGGTGAAGAAAAAAACACATATAAAAAGACGCAACTGCTGCAAAGGACAGGACACATGCAAGAGCAAGGCAACCCGTGAACCTTCTTTTTGTTATCTTTCTAAGACAACTGTACCGTCATTAACAGAAGTAAAAGCAAGATCAGCGGACAGAAAAAATGTGCACAGCATCATTATTCTTAACATTTGGTTTTAGTGGTTGAGAAAGGAACAAGAAGAAAAACGTGTTTGTACGATGAATTTTGAGTTTAGAAGAGTTAATCCAATTTACCAGATAAAGGTTCAAGAAGATCGCAGGCAACCCTAGCTCTGGCTCACTCTGAGTCCAGGTGAAGTGCATGCAGTGCGAGAAACCAACGCTTTTTGCGAGTTCCATGGGAAGGGTGGTTATACTTATATATAGAGACAGTAGTTACAAATTAGTGTAGGTGGAATCAGAAAATTAATTAATATACAGAGACATATAAATAATGGAAAATCCACCTTTTATCAGTAAGTTTATTATTTTAAAATTCTGAAGGAAAGAAAATCTCAAATTTTTTTGCATGGAAAATTATGAAAAGACTTATACCAGTTTTTATACTGTACTCTACTCTATTAATTAATAATTTTGATTTCGTTATTTATTATTTTCTGACAGAGGATGTTTTTCTAACAATGTTATTCCTGCCATCTGTTTGATATTATCCCATTGGAAAAAGGTTCTTTTTTTGGGAACACTCATCTTAACCATTATTCAAAAATGCTGTACATGCTGGCATTGACTCACCTCTACACTTCACAAGTTCTCATCTTCTTCCTTAGCATTAAAATATCAGATTCATGGAAAAAACACTTTTTCAAAAGCATTTTCTCCTCAACTTTTATGCACACTTCATTGTAGTTTCTGTCTTTTGCTTATCACAAAATAACTTCATTGGCTCATAATATAATTTTTTTTTTTTACATTATTACTTTCCTTATCTTTTAGAAAAGTGCTGTCCAACATCACTGGTTCCTTTTAAAAGAGGCAAAGGCAAATCCATTCATTGGCATGCCTTATACTCAATTTTTTTAAACCAATTTTTAACTTAATCTATTTTTTTAATTATAGTTTAGTATTTATTTGTTTTCTGGGATCTCCTTTGCAAATGTCTTATCTATCCCTGTGTGGCTGAGCAGCCTGTTAGGTGTGCAATTTTGGCGGCTAGGGTGTGTTTGAACTTTAATGATACACGAAATCAATTTTTGCTTTCCATCGAACACATTCACACTATTATTAAATATAATTAAATAATTCACCTCGAATTCATCTAACTTAAAAGTTATGACGTTATTTCTTTGTAGAAAAATGTTTTTATGGTATAAGTTGACAATCAGTATTTTGATATTAAAAAAGTTAATTTTGTATTTTTAAAGGAAAAAAAATTAAAGTTAAAACAATAAATGTAAAATGTGTTTAAAAATTATTTGATGTAAAAATAATAGTATCACTTAAAAATGAAATTAAAACACATTAATACCTTTTCATATATAACTGCTCTATAACAATTTAATACTTCGCGGTTTAAAATTATTAAGGTTGTTATTTTTATTTCTTAAAATTAACTAGTATTTTGGGTCTCAATAAATACTCATTTTTTATTGCCTAATTTCTCCTCAAATAAAACACATTAGTAGTAATATTTATATCAGATAAAAGCTAATGTATTTATTTAAAAGAAACGTTGAAGATAGAGTTTGTATGATTTAGTTAATGATGGTATCATAGACGAGGACCTTATGATACCTCAATAAATTTACTTTCGTGAAATAAGGAAAAAAAATCTTATATTTAATAATTTATCATTATGGTTATTTTTTAAATAGAGGAAATAAAACTAAGGTAACTTGATATATGAAAGACAGTAAAATTTAATTAATTTTTTTCATTACATAATATAGTTGATAATTTTCATATATGAAATGTATTTAATTGAGGTCATAAATTTATAGTAATATATAAATTAATGTTTGAAAGTTTGTACTAAATAGTATATAGTGATGACCTTCATTTAGTGTTTAAATCATATGAAATCATCAAGTGATAAAAAAATTAGAAGAAAGTTTATTGCATATGTGAAATACGATGGATTCCAAATGTTGACGGACTTGAACTCACTCTTATTTCGTGAATTTGAATTTGCATATAGTAGTGATTAAATGGTTCAAGTGTTTATATATTTGACTTAAATATATCTATAGGAAGATAACACTAGATGGTCATGAATACCAGTCTAACTCAAATTCTTAAAAAAGTGATATTTTTGTACAATTCAACTTCACAAAATCGACTTGTAAAAGATAAGGTTTGCACCTCCTTATATTATAATACTCCAACTATTACATAAATAATTATTATCTAATTATAAATTGGGAGTAATTTCTTTTTCATAAATAAGATTTTCTTAGAGAGAATGTTAATCATAACATCATGTATATATATACATGTGCATGTATTATGTGTTTTGTATGTATGTATGCATGTATGTCAACATTTTCCAATTTTTTTTTAACTATTTAGAGTATATTGCAAGAAAATGTAAATTTTTGTACAATATTAAGAGTTAGAATAGATGACTATTTGTAACATCCCTGGCTACCCCTCCTCGGATCCCAGAGACTGTCAGGTTACTACAGCCCAATGCACCCGAACCCATCACCCTTCTCCGTCCCTATCAACATCTTAAAGAATGTATCCAAAGCAATTATTACTAAGCATTATATTCGTATAAAATGTACATATGAATAAAAAACATGAAAATAAAGAGGTTTTTGTAAATTTTAAATATCAATATTAACAATTTTAACAAACAATACAAACCAATGCGACTTTAGGATTGGACCTATAACAATAAGACTCAATCTCATTTCCTCATACTTGTGGATCTTCCGCTAATTTATTATGAAGATAAAAAATTACTTAGGAAGTAAATACATAATAGAGTATTTTCATTAAAAACATTGGTTTAATAATAATTATTTTTATTGATAATATTAATCATTTACTGATCCAAAAAAAGAGATGTATTATGTTGAGGAGGTATTGGCACAAGTTAGTATATCAATATTCGATTCCAATTAATGTGTTATTATAACTTATTCATATATTCACTTACTTTGTAATTACTTTCTTAAACCTCACCATGGACCCTGTATTTCATCTCATTATCTAACAAACAACGACTTCCCAAACATAAACACTCATACGTTAATCTTAGTCTAGTTTCATCTCATTGCAACAAAACCTATGTTCTTTCTCATTATTTTTTTTTTATATTTTCAACAATCACATAACGTGAAAACTATTAAGATATTTCATAATTTCCTTTACCAATAATTTATACATTATCAAATCATATAAACAAAAGTATAAAATGAAAATAAAGTATACATATAACTTTCTTTTATCTAAGTTCATTGAATAAAAAAATATTTACTTTTACTTTGTTTTTATTATCAATTTATGTATTTTTTGAATTATAAAAAAATGTTTAAAATAATAATAAAAACTAACATAAAATAAGAATTAGAACAATAACTTCAAATAGATTAAGTATATATGGGTTAATATATCACATATAAATAAAATGACAAAAACATAAAACTATTACATAACTAAAGATAAATTGAATTGTAAAAACCCATTTATTTTAATACTCAAATTTAGTTGTCTCAGTTTTTATAAAAACACAAAATCTCTCTTTCCCTCTACACCAATCTCACTCTCCCCTTCCAATCAATCTTGTTCCTTCACCTTTCTCATATGATCCTCGTCTTTTCGTAAATCAAAGTTCATATTTGAGATTGTGACAGAGTCCTCTTAAAGTCTACCCGAATAATTTTCTCATCCATGTACGTTGTGATGAACCTTGTAGCACGAAAATAAAGAGGAGAAGGTTCAGGGCTGCAACGAAAATGGAGTGAAATGAAAGAGTGGATTCAAGCTTGGAGGCTCTTGGGCTTGTTGATGCATTTGGGCTTAGGCTTGTTGGGATTGCATCAAGTTGGAAATCTCACATTTTCTCTTTCAGTTTGGCGGTTCTTGCATGCAAGGTTCTTGAATGCATGTGGTTATTGTGGCTTTGATTCTACTTTAATTTTGAGGAGAGCCTCATTCCTCTCTATTTTCCTTTGTTTTGGCTTATTTAGGTTGAATTGGAGTTTTGGTGCTCGAATTATCTTGGGGTTTTCTTCGTTTCAATCTTGCTTTACACTAATGGTAAGGGAAGCTAGCTTAAATCTTGAAATTTTATGAGTGTTTGTGATTTTTAGTACTTTGCTTGTATTGGTTGATTTGATGTGGTGTGAGTATGACTACAAGTATTCTGTTTGGTTGGATTGATAATGATCTGTAAATTTTGTATGTGACTCTGATTGAACTAAAGAAATTATCTTTGTGAGGCTTCAATTTAAGTAATGTGACATTTGTTGAGATGGCGTCAGGCCGCACTAATGGGGCAATGGGCGCCAGTTTTGGAAACTCAAAAGAGAAGCCATTGCACATGTGGCGTTAGGCACCACCCTCTCACTGTCAGGTGTTAGCTTGATAGTGGTTCACTATCTTGCTAACATTAGGCGCTACCCATATTTTCAACATTGCGTCCTCTTGGTAAAATGAATATTCCAGCTTCGTTAACCGTCGAATCGAGCTGAAATTTTGGCAGCTAATTTTAGACATATGATTCTTTACTTTAATAAGTGAGATCTTTGTTTTAAAGTTTGTGGTTAGAGAAATTATTTTCACCATTTTGATGTACTTTAAGGATGTATATGATTGTGAAAATAATTAATTGTGGTAAAAGTATATTGTGAAACTATGATGATGATGAGTTTTGTTAATGTGTACGAGCATCGTATGTGTTTAACACAATTTCATGGATCTCATGGGCAGTGGCAGACCTTAAAAGGTCCGTAGGGAGGCCATGCCCCCCCTCCCAAGATTTTCTAAATTTTTTAAAATTTTTTAGATTGATTTTTTATTTTTTTTTATAAAATATAATATTTAATATTAATAAAAAAAAAATTAAACATAATAAAGAATTATAAAATTTATTAAAATATTTTTTTTTTGTCTCTCATTTTAAGTTTTTCACATATTGTATTCATTTATTACTTTTGCATCTCTTATGCTTTTTGTTTTAAAAAAGAAATAGAAAGTTAGACATAAATTCATTATCTCAGTTCTCAGTTCTCATCCGTTCTCTTTTAAGATAAAAAAAAAGGTAACTCTTTCCTTTTTATTGATAAAAAAATATTAATTTGATATTTAATTTTTTTTTTCATCTTATGAGTTTTTTTGTATATTTACTTTTTATGAATATAAAAAGAAAATAACCATTTTTGAATTGTGACTTGATTATCATATTCTTTTAGTAATTACGTTTCTCAATTTTTAATTAGATTTTTGATAAATTAATTTTTGTCTTAATTTTTTTTATATAGATATATTGATGAAAAATAAAATAATAGATTTTTTTAAGTAATAAGAGAAGATATTAAGCTGGTTAATATAATTAATATTTCATTAATGAAACTGAAAATATTAGTTAATTTCTAAAAATATTGAAAATTAAAACTGTATTAATTGGACTGATACAAATATAAGTTATAGCAGATGTAACATATCTAGCGTAGAGATTTCCCTAAACAAAACCTAACAAAAGCATCGTATAAAATCATATTTCATGTATTTTTTTGCGGTAAATTTTATTAATTTATTAACTTTAAATATACTTACATGCAATGATTACATATATGAATATATATAAATATTTAAGGATGAAATTTAATTTTGCTATCTACACACATAGAGGTGTTAATATATTTTTTAAAAAAGATTATTAGCTAGACGAATATTATAATATCTTTACCCGAGTTATCAATTACCATATATGTAGGATTTTGTTTACCTATAGTATAGTTTTTACGCATATTGAGTGTAGTGTTGTTAGAATATAGAATGTTTTTAATACATACACCAATAAATGCATTAAGTTAGTGGGTCTAGTGATGTTGTTAGGATAAGTACGGGAGGGACTTTCCAACTTACCATTAAAACTTTGTCATTTTTTTTAACTAATATAGTTTACCTAATCCTCACCAAAACTTAAATAAAACTTTGTTTTTTTAAATACAACTAGGGTATGGAATATTTAAATAATGTGATTATTTATATCTAAAAAAGTATTTTATAATTTATCAAGACAAAATGGAAGAAAAAATTAAATATTTTTTTAAGAAGTATATGGTTAAGTAAAATGAAAATAATATATATATATATGTCTGTTAATTATAAAAAATATTTATAGAAAAATTCTAATTCTAAGAGATAACAACTACAAAAAGAAAAGACGACAAGATAAAATAAAATTACATTGAATAAGAGTAATTGCGACTTTGAAAAGGCTAAAGTAAAATAAAAATTTGATAATTAAAGATAAAGTGAAAGAAAAAAAGTAAGAAAATAGGAGAGATAGATCAAGAGAGATGGGGAAACAGGGAGGGAGTAAGTGTGATAATTTGGAATTAAAGGTTTTAAGAATGAGGTAAGAGGAAGTGATGTTTGAACTTTTTTTTATTAATAGAGTTAGTGTTTTTTTGATTTTTTATTTATTTTGAAATATATATTATTTATTTTAACTTTATATTTTTATTTAATTTTTTTATAGTTACGATTCTCTTTTGTTTTAGTTATGTATCTATAATTATGTATATCTTTTGTTTTAGTTATGTATCTATAATTATGTATATAGAGGATTTTTTTTTTCCATATTTCAAAATAATAATTTTACCCTTTAACATATAATTATTTATTACATTTTTTAAGATTGACTATAACTTTTACAAATTTTTATAAAAAATCGTCTATTTTTGCTTCTCTTCTTTTTCTTTATTTATCAATAGTTATTCTCTAATCTTTTCTGATATATTTCACTTTATTTTTAAAAAATATAATTTTATTTTGTATATTAACTTAAAAATATTATATTATCATCACCTACTAATATAATATCATGCATATTTAAAAAATACGTACACAGAGACGCGACAGCGCCTATGTGTACGCTAGTGTTATTTAACTTACTTTTCATTGCACATTAATCCTTGCTATTTATTTATGGGTTAAATATGTTTTTTGTCCATCAACTTTTAGTGAAAATTAGAATTAGTCTATCTTCAAAACTTTGGTCCAATTTAGTCTCCAAACTTTAAAATTATGTGGATTTAGTCCTTTTCAACAAATTTTGTTAAGTTTATTTAAGATTTCAAATGCATTTTATGATAGCATTTGAGTTGTTTACATCATCAAATAAACTTAAAATAATTTGGTTATAAGGACTAAATTCACGCAATTATAAAGTTAGAGGACTAAATTGGACTAAAATTTTGGAGAGGGACTAATTCCAATTTTCACTAAAGGTTGAGGGTTGAGGACCAACAACATATTTAACCCTTTATTTATCATCATATCATTTAGTTTATCTTTAATTATACAATATATATATATATATATATATATATATATCATTAATTTATGTTTAATTAGTTATATTTACTAAATTTATAATTATGTCATTTAATTTATCTATAACACTAATCTTCTTCATTAAATTTATTATTATGTTATTTATGTAACATTTCATTTTGAGTAGTATAAAACTATTAAAATAAAATATTTCATAATAATATTCAAGGCAGATTAATAAAATAAAACGTATATAAATATAGTTTTTTAATAGTAAACTATAAAAATATATAATTTATATAACAATGTCAAACCTACAAAAAAATATTCTTATATCAAACATACTAACCACTTATATATTCGCTGCAATATCACAACTTTAACTATGAACTTCTCATCTTTCAGAGGTGCCTATAAACTTGCATCTTCGTATGCTCACACAAGAATGGTGACCAGCGCACAAAAAGAAAATAACACAAGATCACAAATTGCAAAGCTAAGCTAATATACAAAAGAGTTATCTTAAGACCATTTAAATCATATAAATTATAAGCCATACATAGACAAACTACAATAATCCACATAATTGCACACAGACAAATGACACCAAACTCAATTGTCTAGATACATGCATTTGGAATCAGATTCACTAGAGACTTGCACTTGTGGTGGTCTTTATTGTTCTTCAGGACCGTTACCAATGAGTTTCACCATATCACACACAAGGTTAATCCATCATTATCTAAGACTATTATTCTGCCATAGGCTAGAACCTCCTCTTGCTCTCACAACATGATCTATTCTACTCTATTTGAGTGTGAATGATTATTAGAGTTTCAGGATGTCACCTTATTTAAATCCATTATCCAATGCATACACTAAAATAATTCCACAATAGAATCTACCTATGAGGAGTGACGAATCTTGAAAAAAAAGTTTGAAAGTGCCAAAATAATATACTCAAATTTTATATATTTAATTATTATTACTAATATAAAAAAAGTATATATAATTTAGTATTGAAATCCTTGTATGTTTTTCTTTAAAAAAATTATAGTTTTGAAATTGAATTTAATATGAAATTTATTTTAAATAAGTTTTTCTAATTTCATCTCTTTCCCTGGATATTCTCTAGTTGAGAACGTTTTTCTTATAATAAATTTCAAATAATTAATATGAAATATTCTGCCTACAATTTAAAAGAATTAATATAAAACTTTCCACTTATAATTCTTTGAATGTTAAAAATTGGTTCTCTAATTCAACAATTGAATTGCAAATATTATGCTTAAAAATAGGTGAGAAAGTAAATTTATTTTCTTTTTATCTTTCAAATAAACTGCATCGATAGATAAAATTACTATATTTATTAAAGGAGTGTTATTCCAACAAGATTGTTAATAGCTAACATAATTTATATGTTTACATTTTGTTCACACAATTATTTACATTTCATAGAAATACCAAATAAACACAACAAATAATCTCCAGAAACTTCTATATCTGTATCTCCTCTCTCTCTCCTCGGGATAAACAGTAACACTGTTGAGGAGACTTTGGTTTAAATACTCGTTTAAATTCAAAATGAGTTTATCATTTCAAAATTATACAGATAATAATAAAAGTCAGCTTTACATTATATTTATGAATTTTTAAATTAATTATAAAATATTCCTTCTAATTTATATACTAATAAATAAAAAATATCGTTGAGGAGCAAGTTAATGTGAATTAGAAAGAAAAATTATGCCACCATTGTGTACCTATGCCAAAGAATAACTTATGTAACAAATAGTACGCAATGAGAACCAGAAATCTAGTTCATTTAATTCATTGATATAAATACCGTAACATTCTTCAAAAATAAGATGACAATATCGAAAAAAAAAATTATATTATGATTCTTATATTTTAATATCTTTTATATTTTCTGATATGATTCAGAATAAATTATTCATTCTTATAAGAAAAACAGTAATATATTAATTAATGATTTACGATGAATTACAAAAAAAAAAAAAAAAGAATTCACAGTGTCGTCTTCTAAAAGATAACACAGGCATCATCTCAAAATGCTCATACAATTTATCATGCCATGACAAGTTCCAAACTACAACTAGGGATCATTACAAAATCTACCCCAACTTTGTTTCTTCCCCGACAGCATTGGATTCTTCCAAGCTTCTGTCACGTGCGTTGACAGCATCTGTAAATACACCATGATTGAGGTTACTTGTTTCCACTATATCACCCATTTCTGGCATGGTCTTCCCATTGTCAGCATTGCCTTCAGTAGTACTGGTACCGTCCATTTTTGGTGCACCATTCTCTGTAGCTGGTGAAGTATTTGTAAATTTAACATTAATTTCAACTTCACAATTCTCTGTACCCTGTATATCAGTTTCATCGGTCTTGGTCTCGGTCATCTCACTTGACTCAGGAGCATGGTTGTTTGCTTCAATCTCTTCATGCTGTTGCGCTTGTAATCTGCAAAACACCATGCTTCGAGTTCTTTAATTGTAGTAGGGAACTTGGGCTGTTCCACTGCTCTATCTTCATCCGTAACATCAAAAAACCCCGAAGGGTTTCAATTTTTTTGTTATTAATCAAGGGTAAAACAGGCACAAGGGAGGTGCAGGAAGAAAAAATGTGATGCTGGAAGTAATGCCGTCTTTGCAAATAGGATATACTTTGGGAAATTTTGTTTTCATCTCCATAAATATGAAACCTCCACTTTGTTCTTTTGGTTAAGTAGTCCTTTTTGGAGTTTGCAATTTGGAAAATTTTTAGATTTATGTATTCATTATGAATTTTGTAATTTGAAACTTAAAAGTTTCGTTAAATGATTTCTTTTGAATTGTAAGATTTGAAAATTATTTAAAAAAAAAAAAGTAGACTGTGTAGTTCATAATGTACTTTTAACTTTAAGACTATAAAAGCATAAGTCATTATTTGCATTCAATTTTTTTATAATGTATAATGTGCAAGTTATTTTTTGTGTAAAAAAAAATTATGAACTTTTGAATTGTACACTTTCATAATGCATTATTAAATATTATAAAAACTTTCATTTGAATGTAATATGATATGTTTTCCTCTTTTAGATAGAGAATGTGTGAGAGGTATAAAATATATCATGAAAGGAATACACAACAAGAGAAACGACATATCACAAAAGAAGACGATGAAGGATCACAATAACATAAAAATAGATACTAAAAATTAGGCTTAATTAGTATTTTGGTCTTAATATTTATAGATTTTATTCAATATGATCTTTAAATATCTTTTTTCCTCAATATAGTATCTATTTTTATTTAAAAGGATTTAATGTTGTCTTTTCCGTTAAGTTAATGTTAATATCATTTGGAAGGATTCACTAAATGTCATGCATTTTCGGTGTTACCATCCAGTCATTCTTCTCGTAAATCTCCCACATGCATGTCTAGTCCAAGTTCAACTATTACCACACTAAATTTGACAATGCTTTGATTTTTGATCATAACCACATTCACGATAACAAAGGTGATAAAATCACTCTCCCTAGAGAGTTTCTACAACGCTCACATAAAATCCTCAAACATTATTTGTTGGGCAGTGGAGAAAGGGAAAAATGAAAACATGATGGTGAAAAAAAGGAGAAAGGGAAAAAAGGTGGTGTAAGGTGGATGGTAGAAATAAGAGAGAAATGAAAAAAAAGGTGGTAAACGGTGAAAAAAGGTGAAGGAAGATAAATTAGAAATTGACATGTGATCACATTCTGAATTATGTTAACACTAATTTAACGGAAATGGACACATTAAATAATTTTTAAATAAAATAATAACGAAATTGAAGACAACAAATATTAAATAATCACATTAAATAAACTCATTAAATATTAAGATCAAAATGCTAATTAAATTTAAAGATTAAAAAAAATATTTTAAACACATCATAAAAGGTAAGAAGAATCATAAAAGCATAAAAAAATATAACTCAAATTTGTTGTCCATTATAAAAGTGGGTCATCTCATGGTAATGACTTCCTTCTTTCCAATTCTTTAAATACCTTTCCTAATGTTCAGAAGAAAAAAAATATAATATATTCAATGATCAAGATTATATACATATTAAAGTTATTATTTCAAATTTAATTTAAAATTTGAAAGACAAGCTGAATTAAAGAATTTAAAGGGTACCTATAACACATTTATTTCATCCTTGTGTAGTATCTACAATAAAATAACATAATTCTTAATAAAGCAAGGCAGTAATAATAGATTAATAAATTTGCTTTTTAGGTTTTGTGTAAAATATCAAGTTCGCGTGGCCTAATGGATAAGGCGCTCGCCTCCGGAGCGGGAGACTGTGGGTTCGAGTCCCATCGTGAACGATTTATTTTTTACTAAAAAGTGTTTTGTTTTTCATTTTATCAAATTAATACCATTGTCATTTTTCAAAAGTTTTTATCTGAAATAATAATAATATAATCTTCAATTTAAAGTGGAGTCCATAATCCCAGCTATCATTAGTGCAATAATATGTATAGTTCAATATGTATTTTTGAAAAGTTTAGACAAAAAAATACACCAAACTAACATTCGTAGATTTTACAAAATAACATGTATAGTTCTATAAATTTCTTTCTAGAGAATCTATTATCAAATTATAAAAAATCATTTTATTTAATTGATATTAAAATTGATTGAAATCGGGTTTATTCATTCTATAGTTGAACAAACTCATTTATTATTTTAAAGTTAATACAGACACAATTTATTATTTCAAAACTATTACAGAAAAACACTTATATTATATGGTAGAGTTGAATATTAAAAAAAAAAAAAATCATAGCGTTTTCTTAATGAACTCTCAACTTGTCTTTTTTGGGGTGAGTATTGTTTTATAAGTTACACCTAATTATGTTTGTGTTTTAGTTTCTTAAACTTTTATTCTGAATGTCATTAACTTTTATTTAAAGAATATATTTAATGGGAAAAACTAAAACACCACATGAACAGTTGAAGAGTTAAGAATGACACAAATATATTGAAATAAAAAAAAAATTGATCAACAAAATACTAAGAGTCTTATTTTTGTTTTCAAAAGATGAGACACTAACATTAATTTAATAAAAAATTATAAGTTCATACAAGAAGATTGATGATGTGTTGGCTGATGTGATAAGTATATTATCACTTAGACGACTTTGTTCTTTTGGGTGGATGTACTATTCATAAGAAATGAGAATAAATGATTAGGAGGTGAATAACGTATTTTTTTGTAGGTGATACAAGATAATGAAAAGAGATGATTAGAGGGATTGACTGAAAATTCAATCTCACCAGCTATAGTGAAATTAGGGAGTGACACAGTTGGATTTATCAAATTATCCCTCATTATTTAATCTTTGTTACATGTGATTTAGCGGTTAAAATCAATATACGTGGTTTTAGTTCACTTTCTTAATTTTATGTTAATGATAATAATAATTTATTATGGTTATAATAAAAATTATTACTTCTAAAATTACTATTAAAAAGAAGAAAAGAAAAGTTTTCATGTAAATTAATTATTTTCCACCTTATATATATTAAATTTATTTTTATACAAAATATATTGTATCATTCATTTTATATAATTTTTTTTTTATATTTTCAATCATTCAATAAAATTTATAAAATAACTTTAAATTATTTATATATAATTTTATATTACCTATAACAGTAAGGACATTTTGGTAATCTAACTTTTTTTTTCTATTAATTTTTTTTAATATATCACATAAGTGAATTCAGTCATAAACTTTTTCACAAACTTCACTCTCTAATCCACTTTAAAATCTCCTCTGAATCACTTAGAATAAACAACATCAACTTCACTCTCTAATCATTTCGATCTCTTCCTCTTCCTCTCCCTCTCCCTCTAATCATTCATCTCAAAAGAACAAGGCCTTAATAATGACACTTAACAACATATAGTACAATGTTAATAAAGAAAAACAAAATTCAAGATTTTAAATTGAATAATTTAAAAAAATACATTAAAATGTTTAATAACATAGATTAAAGGTTTAATCATGCTTTTGGTCCCCATTTTCGTAGTAAAATCTCAATTTGGTTTCTCTATTTTTTTCGTCTCAATTTGGTCCCTTCCATTAGTGGTACATTATCACCATTAAAGGGGTGCCATGTGTCTTTTTTGATTTTTTTATTTTTTAATTTAAAAAAATTTGTCACGTGTCAAGCTGTCATCGTGCCACATGGCAGTGACAGAGTGATGTAGCATTGACAATGACATGTGTCACTTATATGTCAGATGTCATTTCCACTTTTTCAATTTGGTCCCTTTATTTTAATTTTTGTCTCAATTTAGTCCAAATTTCTGTAAAAATTCAATAATTTTATCCCTCTCCAAATTGAAATTAAATTAAATTTGTATATAAATATACACAAATATTTCTATCAAATTGATATTTCAAGTAAATATTTTTAACAAAATTAAGTTTATTTAATTAATATTTTACATTAAACTTTATTTACATCGTACTTTAATATTGTTTTTTTATTTGAATTTATATTTTAAATAATTGTATATTTTTGTGTAAAGTTCAATAATTTGTACACTAATGTTTGAATTGGTATAAAAATAACAATTATAAAAATTTTTAAAATAATTTTAACTAGTTTATGTAACAATAAAAAACATATAAATTTAAAATTTGAAAACAATTTTAAGTAAAGTTGAATGTGAAACACAAATTTAAATAAACTTAGTTATGTTAAAAATATATAATAAAAATATAAACTTGAATAAAAATATCAAATTTAATAAAAACTAGCGTACACACAGTCGCTTCATGCCTGGCATAATACTGACATGTGGTATTATCACTGCCACATCTCTCTGTCATTGCCACATGGCACAACAACACCTTGACACGTGGCAAAATTTTTATTTTTTAAAAAAATTCAAAAAAATCCAAAAAATCCAAAAATATTCAAAAAAAAATCCAAAAAAATCAAAAAAATTCAAGAACAGACACATGGCACCCCATTTAACGCTGTTACTATACCACTAATGGATAGGACTAAATTGAGATAAAATTTTCCAAAACAGGCACCAAATTGAGATGAAAAAAAAAAATAGAGGGACCAAATTAAGATTTTGCTACGAAAATAGGGACCAAAGGCATGATTAAACCTAGATTAAAATGTTAACAAAGGATTAGCATCTTAATAAAGTAAATTCAAAGATTTTAGATTGATTTTTTCTAGAATTTGTAAAAAAGTTAACATGCTAAAATGATATTTGTTTTGATCGTGTTCAATTCTCCCACATCACTTATACGTCGAGGTCTAAGGCGGTTTAAATATTTCACTCTCCTTTCATACATTGAAACACCTTCTAAAGAAAAAATTGTAATGAACTTCATACTCCAAAACGAATATTACATAAGATGTATATTGATTGAGAACGATTCTATCGTCGAAAACTTTATTTATTATACTTTTGTATAAATTTCTCCACACAAATTCTTTTCTCAAATAAAATTAATTTTTGCTTAAAATAATTGTAATTTTTTATATTCAACCTAAAATTTAAATATACATTTTCTTGCGTTAGGGATATTTTTCAATGGCGGAAAACTAATAAAATTGAATTCTAGAAAAGCTAACTTTGATTATTTTGTTTATTTGTTATTTATGCGCATGGATTTGGGGAAGACAATTGTTTGTTTATGTGTTATGTAAATAAATGAAGGCCTACAAATGTGAGGACGTGTTCTTATTCTTTCCTCAGATGCAAAGAAAGATTTAGAAAGCAAGTTGTTGAAATGTGCATTTACGAAAATAGATTTGTTTTTAGTATGCATATGACCTTAACATTCATTGTGCCATTCACGAAGAAAGTGAGGTTAGTGTATGCGGCTTTGTGGCATTGTGTTTGCGATATTGGTTGATTGTGGTGGTTTGGTAGCAGTTAGTTGAGACTAGACTCAGTGGCGGAGCACTATGGTGTGGTGGTAGGGGATCATGGCTTCCAAAAATTTTAAATTTTTTTTATATTATAGGTATTTTAATTTTTTTTATATTATAGATATTAAAAAATATACTATAAATTAATGATGATTAACATAAAAGAAAAATAGTGTACTGTGTGTTTTTTATAACTAGATTTTAAGTGTGATTTGATTATCATTGAATTTTATTTTGATAATCTTTTAGATATGTGTGATTTCTTTTTTAGTTATCGTTATACTAAATTATATATTTATTTTTATTTTATTAATGACAATAATTAAATGTATAAATTTTGGATGTATTATTTTGATCCTCTCGATAATATTGGTCAAAATCAACTGAACTATCAAAGTTATGCTAGATTAACGAGAAGCAGGTAAAAATCAATTCTCATAGATATAAGTGAGATATGATGGAGAATCAATTCTCCTCTTATCTATAGTGTAGATAATTGATTATCAATGAAGGAGAATCAATTGTCTTAGTTTTGTATGTACACAAAAATCAATTTTTTTGAATAAAATGTTATTTTGAAGTTGTAAATTCTATTTCTCATTTTCCTCCACAATATTTGACAACTGAGTTTTCATATTCAATAATAATAATATATAAACAATTTTATACATTAATATTAATAACACAATAATATTCACCACAACAACAATTTATTCATCTTTCAATTTCATTTATTAAAATATTTTTTTATCATCTACATAAATTAAATTACTCACAATTTTTTAGTCTTTTCTCTCATTTTCTTACAATTTTTATTGTCTTTTGCTTAATTCAAATAACTCCTCATTTACTTTTTGTTTCCTCCTTAAATACATTATTTTCACTCTCTCAAATTCAACCTCTAATCCAAACAAAGCATGACCTTGTTTGGATATAGAATTTCATAATTTCTGTGACATTTGAATAGATTGAACTTAAATTAATCTCACTTAAAATTGTTTTATTTTTCAAATATTTTCTATTGGATAAGAAAAATCAAATACAATGAAACTAATTTTCTTGTTTGAATAAATTACTTCAATTACTAGAAAATTTGAAAAACTATTTAAATGTTAAATAATTGTTAAAGATTAAAAAATATTAATATTGATATTCTTTTGTAACCAATTTTGACCGATGTTATTTTCTTTTTTATCAAAGTTCTTCAAAAATTTCTAATACACATTACCTAAAAATTTTATGGATTTACATTAAACGAGATTATTTTAAAGTTGTGAGATATTAGATTTGGTCAGTACCAAGTAAGATAACACTAAGTCAAACTCATATAAGGTGGAACCAAGTCAATCCAAGTTAGAGTGGAATGAAGTTGATTTAAGCACACAATGAGTTAAGTTGATCTAAGTTCAGTTTAAGCCAAGTAGGTCCAAATTTCAGTCAAGTTGAGTTAGCTTAAATATAGGTCAAGTCGAGTTGTCCCAAACCTAAGCCAAATAAGTTAGCATAACCCAAGTTGACTTAGTTGGTTTGGCCCAAGGTTGAGCCAAGCATTTCGAAGCTCGAGTTGAGATAAGTCAGAGCAACCCACATTCAATATAATTGGAGCGAGTCTATGATCAACCATGCTAGGGTGGTCCCATGTTAAATCGAGTTAGCCCAAATGAGCCGCATTAAGCCAAGTCAACCCAGACCCAAGTCAAGCCTAAACCCAGCAAGCCCACATTTATTTGAGTCCGGGATAATCCACATTTAGCTAAGTTGAGTTAGGCACAAATAGTCATAATATGATCAATACTAGGCAGGGCTTATTTTGATAAAGTTCGAGTTTAGTTAAAATCTTCTTAAGTCTAATCAAGTCGAGTTTGCCCAAGAAAGCCAGATCGAGTTAAGTCAACTCAAATCTATGTCAAGTTAAGTGAGCTCAAGCAAGTCGAGTTGGGCCCAGTCATCCCAAACTTAAGTCAAGTTGTGTCGGTCCGAATCGACCAACTAAGGCTTGGTCAAGTGGAGTTGGCCTGGGTCAGAGTTGAGTGAACTAGGGTCGAGATTGAGTTAAGTTAGCTTGGGTCTAGGTCGAGTTGAGTTATTCTAGACTCAGTATAACCAAGTCGATCTGGATCAATAAAGTCAAGTCGATTAAGATCAAAAGAGCCAAGTAAGTCCAACCCCAAGTATGGTAGAGTCAATCGGGTCTGGGTTAAGGCAAGTTAGGATGGGATGATGTTCAGTTGAGTTGGGCTAGGCCCACGTTGACTCAAGTTCAATCGAGTCCAACTTTGGTCAAGTCCAGGTTGATTAGGTGTATCTGGGACTGAGAGAAATCGAACTAGAGTTGGCTAAGTCAAGTTGAGACAATGTTAGGTTGAGGCATTGGATTAGGACAATGTCAAACTAAGTTGAGTGGATCTCACATTAACTCGAGCTAAGTCCATCCAAGCCTAGAATGTTCTAAACTACAAAAATTGGAATATAAATTTAAAAATGTGAAGATTTCAAATTCTTACTTTTAGATGAAATTTAAAAATCCTTAATTTTAAGGAACCCAAATACTCAATGAAATTTTGGAATTTTAATTTATTTCAAAATTCCTTATCCAAATAAGGTATTTTGTTATAAATCATATCAAATTCTTTAACAAAAATAATTACCCTGTTAGAATGTTTTTGTCTAAGCACAATCTAGGTGTAAGTTGTTTAGTCTAAAATCACGCTTTTGCAATTTGTTTGTGACAGTGTTGGACTTCCACTTTTAACTTGGTGAAGAAAGTGAGGTTGGTGTTGGTGTTAGTTGTTGTGTGACGTTGTGTTCACAAGGGTGCTTGATTGAAGAGGTGGTTTGTTGAGATTTGACTGTTTGGAATTCTGTTAACGTAAAAGGATAAGAGACAAAAATTGATTCTCGCCATTGAATTGCGAAGGAAAATCAATTCTCAATATCATTTATACTACAAAGAATTGATTGATTATTGGTGAAGGAGAATCAATTCTTTCAGTTTTGTATGTATACAAAATCGATCGGTTCTCTAGAATAAAATGTTGTTTTGAAATTTTAGGTTGTGGCAGTTAAAACGGAGAAAGAGAGAAGGGAGGGTAAATAGGAAGTAAGAAAGCAGCATCCATGGTAATGTAATAATAATAATGTAAGGGTAATGCTTGAAGTGCAGCACAGCAGAGGCATTTATTATTAAGTGTAATGAATTAAGACACCAAATCTAAAGGCAAAGGTCTCTCACACACAGAGTAGAATTATAGAATAGAGAGATAGCGGAGAAGGTGAGGGTGAGGGTGAGGGCCAGGGCAGAGAGACAGTAATAATAAGCAGAAGGAGGGAGCAACCATGCCTTCTCTCATTTCTCTCTCTCTTCTTACTCTCACACCGTCTTCGCTGCATTCATGTGCTTTTGAGTTGTGTGTGTCAGCCAGCATTACCCTCTTCTCTCACTGCTAGATCCAATCGCTTTCTCTCTCTACCTCAATTCAACCCTAACTCTTCCTTTTCTTCGCATAATTCACGCTCCTCTCTCTCCTGTCCAATCCAAATCCGCCAATTTCTCACTTTCCTTAAATCAAATCTCCCTCACTCACTGCTTCTTTCAGATGATTTGAATCCAGCTTAGTGGAGCTAGGATTTGGAGCAACAACCGATCCCTGTCTTCAATCGATTTCATTTTTGCTTTTTCTGGTGATGATAGTAGCAGCAGCAGCATAGAGGGAGAGAGAGAGAAATCTGATGGAGGATATATCGAAATACGCGCACAGTCCTGCACACGTGGCAGTGGCCAGGCGTGACCACGCCGCACTGCGCCACCTCGTTTCCACGATTCCTCGACTCGCCAAAGCCGGTGAGGTCAACACAGAGGCGGAATCGCTCGCGGCGGAGCTCAAAGCTGACCAGGTGTCGGCGGTTATCGACCGCCGCGACGTGCCGGGAAGAGAAACCCCTCTCCACCTCGCGGTGCGTCTCAGGGACGCCGTCTCCGCGGAGATTCTCATGTGTGCCGGTGCGGATTGGAGTCTTCAGAACGAGCAGGGTTGGAGTGCGCTCCAAGAAGCCGTGTGCACTAGAGAGGAAGCCATTGCGGTGATCATCGCGCGCCACTACCAGCCTCTTGCGTGGGCGAAATGGTGCCGCAGACTTCCCCGCATTGTAGCTTCCGCCGCTCGAATCCGCGACTTCTACATGGAGATATCTTTTCATTTCGAGAGCTCCGTCATTCCCTTCATTGGCCGCATTGCCCCTTCCGACACCTACCGAATTTGGAAGCGCGGTTCCAACCTCCGCGCTGATATGACCCTCGCTGGCTTCGACGGCTTCCGCATCCAGCGTTCCGACCAAACGTTTTTGTTTCTCGGAGAGGGTTATGCTTCCGAGGATGGGAATTTGAACCTGCCACCGGGTTCTTTGCTGGCGCTTGCTCACAAGGAGAAGGAGGTTACCAATGCTTTGGAGGGAGCTGGTACGCAGCCAACGGAAGCTGAGGTTAATCATGAAGTTTCTTTGATGTCTCAGACTAATATGTATAGGCCTGGTATTGATGTTACTCAGGCGGAGCTTGTTCCCCATTTGAACTGGCGGCGACAGGAGAAGACTGAGATGGTGGGGAATTGGAAGGCTAAGGTTTATGACATGCTCCATGTGATGGTGAGTGTCAAGTCGAGGAGGGTGCCGGGTGCTATGACTGATGAGGAGCTTTTTGCTGTGGATGATGGGGAGAGTGTGGTTAATGGAGAGAACAATGATGAGTATGAGGATGTGCTCACTGCTGAGGAAAGAATGCAGTTGGATTCGGCGCTGCGGATGGGGAACTCTGATGGTATTGGTCAGGAGGAGGAACCTGGAGGGGGGTTTGATGGTCATTGTGAAGCCAATGCTGGGGCTAAAGAGAAGAAGAGCTGGTTTGGTTGGAACAAGAAAAACATGAAAGGTGGCGGCGGTGAGGAGCTTGAGGATTTGAAGACTGCGAAGAAGCTGTCGGGTGATCAGCAAAAGCCACAACCTGAGATTGTGAAGGATAAAAACTTTAAGAGGAAAAAGAAGAAAGGAGGAGTTAACGAGTCCAAGAATGAGAGTGAGTACAAGAAAGGATTAAGACCTGTCTTGTGGTTGACACCGGACTTTCCTTTGAAAACAGACGAGCTTCTGCCCCTGCTTGACATCTTAGCAAACAAGGTTAAGGCTATCAGGAGACTCAGAGAACTTTTGACGACTAAACTTCCTCATGGAACCTTTCCTGTTAAGGTAACCTAAACATCATCATATTCTCAACCTTCCTTAGCTTATTTCGCACTGTTGCTTTGCTCTGCACTCTTGTGGTTACTATCCATACTTTTGGAAAACAAAAAATAGGAGTTTTTTTGAGTTATAAACATTCTTCTTCCTCCTCATTAAAGTTATTGTTATTGGGTTCGAAGTCCAGGTTTTCTTTGATTATGCGTATATTACAGATTCCTCTCCTGCTGTCCCAAGTGGGTGCCATACTATTTTTTTTTTTTTATATTTAGTTGATGAGTAGATAACTCAAAAAGAGATTGATGAATATAATTATCGTTATCTGGAGATATACTATCATCATTCTATTGCCAAGTATGTGGTTTGAAGTTCGGAGCATCATTATTTGAGATATTTATGGTTTTTAGATATCTTTTTCGTCGTATGGTTGTTACGTTTGTTCTGGTTGAACGCTTAGAAGAATGAGACATTTGTCCCTGCCTTACACTTAGCATTCTTTAGGCTGACACATGTAGTTTCCCTACTGCGGATAAATTTTTGAAGTTATACATTCCTCATTTTTTTATCCAGAAGCAGCAGAACTAGATAATGCAAAGCAAAATTACGTATCGTTGCCTTAAATTCATTCAAATTAAGCTAGTTTCTTTTCCACTGTGCATTCCACATTTTTCTTCAAGATATGAATGCACTAGCACTCCCGAGAGGGGATTCATACTGGTTTTGTAAGTTTAATGGACATCAGCCCTTAGAATGCCACTTATAAATACAATTGTTGTACGATAATCAAATGAAAAATACTGAATGCCTCCGTCTTGTGTTTTTCTGAATGTCAAATACATACTGATATATGAAAAGTATGCTAGTTAATATTAATACATGTCAATTGTATTGCATAATATTAATATTTCATATGCATTGCTAACTAATTTATTTACATATCAATTCCCCACCGTGTCATTATAAAAATGACAGTGTTCACGTTTCTCTATTGTGGGATACTTTGCATGAATGCAAGCTTTTAATATTGCCCTGGTTATTCTTACTGCTTTGCAGGTAGCTATCCCTATAGTCCCTACTATACGGGTCCTTGTCACTTTTACCAAATTTGAGGAGCTTCAGCCAGTAGAGGAGTTTTCAACTCCACTCTCTAGCCCAGCTTACTTCCAGGATGCCAAATCCAAGGAATCAGAAGGGTCTACATCATGGATTTCATGGATGAAGGGAAGTCGTGGTATACAGTCCGGTGAGTCTGATAGTCATAGATATAGGGATGAAATCGATCCTTTCAGTATACCTTCGGACTACAAATGGGTGGATGCCAATGAGAGGAAACGCCGCATGAAGGCAAAGAGAGCCAAAAATAAGAAACATAAGAAGCAGACAGCTACTAAAGGAGGAGACGGAGTACAGGTAGTGGGTGAGGATGTGGAAGAATCCTAATAACACGGTATCTCTCTAATTGCTGCCTTGATGATCGTTGTCAGAAAGAAAGTGTATGTGTCATTGTGCACAGCTGACTTTATTTTTCACATTGGATGATCTAGCCAAGAATTTACTGCAAGCTTTTTGGGGGATCCATTGTTACTCCTTAAGAAAAGGGTGCCTATGTTTTTCCCCTTTCGCGATGTTGGGTTATGAAGAGTTTACATCATCTGGAAATAGTTGTATTGTCATTTGAAGAGAAAACGAAGAGGAAGAGTCTCTATGGCCTTCAATTAGTTGGCTCCATTCTGATTTTGCCCAAGATACATTACCTATATTTGTATGTACATCTGTATCTCTGATTATTGATTTTGAATTTTTGTGAGTGGTATTTCTGTTTTCACTGTTCGTTCGTGAAGTTTTGGCTATTCTTTTGAACTGACTTTTGGCCTAGTAAAATTTGTTGAAATTTGTACCTACATCATTGAATACAAGAACCTCTCTCTCTCTTTTCGCTTTAATAGTTTTTTTTACACATTTACTCTGATAATAGTTAGGATCTTTTTTGTATTTTCTTTTTTTTGCACTAAAGTGCATAATCGAAAATTGCTTAAGTATTTTCTTATCTAAAAAATCATCGAGTACACCGTAACCTTTATAGTTTAAATGTTTACCAATAAGCTGGTAACAAAGTGAGAGAATTTTTAATGGACAAACTAAGATTTATATAGCTTGTATTTCTTTTAAAGTTTTTTTAATAAAAAATTTCAGTACAAGATGTAAACATAGTATGCAATCATATTTTTATCAAGGAGCACACAAAAATTCTTAGTTAAGCTCCATCATTTTTCTAATCCAAGTATCCATAACCATTTTTAGTTTTATGGAACGGATATGAAAGCAAAAAAGAAAACTCATACACATAAAGTTCAGATCTAGTTTCTAATAAATTTTCGGAAACATGCAAGATTTCATAATTTTGGGAGTTTCAAGAGTTAAACTGAATAAGGTATTGAATATGTCACGCAGTGGTTATAGAATTTGGGGACAGAATACAGGCTCACTGTTTTTCCCTACTTCTACTTGTAAAATTGATGGAAATATCCCATACCCAGCCGAGCCTGTTGACGATTTACCTAGGAACTCCACATGAAACACAACCAAAAAAGAACTAGGCAAGAAATTACGTAATATAAAAACAAGGTGCAAGCATTTTGATTCTTTCAACACCACCATCATTTAGAAATCGTGTCGTTTTTATTCTTTGCATATATGTACAATAGCTACACTACACATACAAAGAATCATAATGATATGGCACCCAGTGATGATCTAATTTACAAACATAACTCTTACCAAAATCTGTCTTTGTTAACAGTCAAGTACCCAGCCATTACCTTTCCACCAGTATTTCTCATTCCATCTATAAGAAAGGACCAGCTAGAACCCAACGCCCCAACGTAAAAATCTGAGTCAGTGGCCATCAAGAAATTAACAAGTGGATAATTTGTGCTGGTCTCTCTACCCAGGCTGGCTTCATACTCAGCCATCGACATGTTACTCTTAACTTGGCGTCTTACGTTTGTGAAGTAAAAGTTCCAATGAGAATATTCTCTTGTCTTGTCAACCACTTCCTGAATCAAATTAGTCTTATAATGTCAGTGCTTAACTAACTAGTATCATCCAAAAGATGAATCCAAATAACTACAATTGCAAAGCTGTATCCAGCAACAACTGTAATACCTGCATCTCAGTGGACAACCAAATACTATTAAGGTGAGGGAAGTGTCTCCGAATCCGACCCGCAAGCTGCATGTATTCTTCAAATCCAACCACCTTCATTTCACATGCTTTGTCTCCCATTCTTACATGCATACTTAGAAGAGGCCTTGGGACCCATGGCTTGTGACTGGACCACACGTATTCATCAATATCACCAGACCTTGCCTTCGCACTATTTTCCTGAATAAATGAAACCTTTTTTCATGAGTACAATTCTATGGGCAAAATCTGGTAAATTTTCTAACATTCCCTACTTTTAATCTCCCATGTTTAGATGAAAAACATGATTAAGTTAAAAAGTGCCAACCTTTGGCCAATCCCCAGCAAGACTTTCAAGAACAACTTTTGCTGCTAATTTTCCAAAGCTAAGATGGCGTGCCTCGTTCATTAAATTGCATGTGTATTCGGTCGGGAACCTCATCAAGTAACGTACTGCCTGAAAACAATATTTATGGTAACAAGATCAGATCATGAACCATCACTAAAATGAGGACTTATCATAACGTAACTCCTTTTTCACAAGTCTGAACAGGTACCTGTGCTCTCCACCACCGTCTATCCATTTTTCTATGAGAAGCTAACAAAGTTCCGTTTAAATCAGTTGTGGGTTGCAGATAATTCCACGGGAGGCCCCACTTCCTGAAGTTGACATTGGAAAAATAAAACTCCAATAAGTTCATGCTCCCAGAATGGAAGATATCATAAATATGTGATTGCAGTTGAGAGGTTGGTTACCTGGGAGTTGGTCCAGCCCATATATGCTTTGTTGTATAATTTTCCTTTGTGGTCACAATTCCCTTACTCCACGCATCTTCACTTTTTATGAGTTCAAAAGCGCGCCGCCGGCATTCTAGAGAGGTTTCAGGGAAGAAGTAACAACTCCAACTAGACCTGGAAGATCCTGCATATAAAAGAGTAACATCATACTCATCATATATAGACTTCTTGTAATAATAACAGTAGCATTTGAAGACTTTTGTGGAGAGCAGAAGTTCACATTGTACATTGGTTGTTACAACTGAAACAGATACCACAATGAGTGATGACAAAAAATTTACCTTTGCAGCCTTCATGGTGAGCTCTGTTGTAATAGTTAGTGACAAGGACTCTTCCTTCATTGATTGCAATAGCTAGAAGTCCTGTCATCCCAACAATCTGAGCCCCAATGCCAAATCCAGGTAATCTCTCCCAGTCAGTAAGGAGGAACTTCACATCAGGGCTACTGCAGTTTAAGGGATGCTGATGGATCCAAAGGTCACGCTGCACTTTTCTGGTCATGGGATAGTTTTCTTCATCTGACCCTGCAATCTGCAAAAGCTTCTATATCAATAAACCTAACCACATTCCTTCCAATTTTTTCACCACGAACATTATAAATGTCACTTTAGCTTCCGTATGCTGTTTTCTATGCATTCAAAGAAAAACATTGAACTGGACAATAGTACATTTGGAGATAACAATGTATCAAGTAATGGTTTCCGACAACTACGGCAAACAAATCTGTTTGATGGTGAACTAGCTCGTGGTGAATCCAAAAACACTTCAGAAATAGTTTAAGAACGCACCCATGGAGGATAGGCCCCTTCGGATGCAGCCTCATGCCTGAGCTTTTGCATCTGCTCATTGAATGCAGCCACAGAAAATGTCTGCAAAGACCCCTTCCAAGTTGTCCATGGCGGAAAAACATCAGTTCCTGTACGCTTATCAAGATACTCAAATAGCTCTGTTTTCATCTTGCAGTTTTCTAAATGTGGGGCATTAGGCAAACTGGACCCACTAATTCCATGTTTTTGCAAGTACTCTTTGCCACCACTTGTGGACTCATTCAACACAGCGCTCCATGCTGAATAAAGCAATGAGACTTTCTCTTCGTTATCTCGCTCTCTGCTGCTTTTAGAATCCCATAATCTCTCTGTTTCCTTAAGCTTGAAATGGCAATCCGAACGTGTAATCATGTCTAAGAAACAGAGAAAACATAATTCACTGTTAATTTCATTTGATATTTTCATCACAGTTAATCGGATTGGCCACAGTAATACTACATCACTGGGATCAGTTCTCATACTATTACAGGCATGTCATAATTCCAATGCTGATTACGCAAAAACAACGTATATACTGTGAAAAATATGCAGTTCAAGTAAAAAATAAGGTATGCTTAACGTAAAGACACTAATTACTGATTAAAGTATAATCCTTTAAAGTTGCTTCATGGCCAAGCCTAACCCATTTTCATCAAGTTCGCTTCAAGGATAAACGTCCTTGATTACATCAAACTTTAAAAAAGGTTGGGACTCGAAATAAACTAGGTTCTTTTTCTTAAAGAAGCAAAGGAAAATAAGAAACACAAAGGAAACCAAAGAAGTAAAACTGGTTCCACCTCTCTCCTTTTTCTTCTGTGTTTAAAGTTTTGAATCAAACACGGCTATTCTTCACAACCCAGTTTTAAAGTTTCTGGAATAGTCAATGTTCTATCTACAAAGCAATAGTTATATGATAACAGAGGTAGATGATGGTCCTGCATCCACAACCCCACTTCCGTAAAACAGAGAAAAAAAAGAACAAGAAATGTTCGAAATCAAAGAAAGGAAAAGGAAATTGACTTACTGATGTCGTTAGGAAAAGTTGAATTCCCTGATGAATTAGCCATTGACATGGTTGAAAACAAAATGGGACCAAACTGAAAGGAACCAAAGGAAGTCAAAGCAGCCAAGAACAGAGAGGTGAGGCACACTCCACAGAGAAATCCCACCACACAAATTTGGCAAGGAAACGAGTTTCCCATTTGCAAAGCTTTCTGCGAAACCACTCTCTCAATAGACTTCTGATTCAGTGGCTCCATTTCACTTTCCTCACAACGATTCTTTCTTTCTTTATTCAAAAAGCTTCTTCCCCAGCAACACTTTTCCTCATGTACTACCACAACAACACTAACTTGTGACGCTGATCCACAGTTACCTTGTTCAACTTGTGAGTCCTTCAACCACTTCAGGGAAAGAGAAAATTAAAGAAAACATACACAATTATTTGCACCTGTCTCCTTAAACACTTTTGTGGGACCACCTTTGTCAACCTTGCAACCGCAAAATTAATGCAAAGTTTCCATTAGGATTTAACAAAGCTACCCTCATACACAAACTCATGAAAAGACACAGAAACACATAAAAAGAAATCAGCATATCATCATAGATGCTTCAGCAGCCACAATAGCGTCATATTAAAAGAAAGTTGTAGCCCACATATTCTCTTGTACAATACAATCATCGTATCACAACTACACAAATAGCACAGCGAAAGTGACGGGCTAATAAATTAAGCTCAAAACAGAGAAGGGTCTAACCTAACCCAACCCAACCCAACCGAATTATTAGAAGCTATGAGAAAAACATAAAACTGTGAAAAAAAAAAATAGAAGTGTTTGGAAAGTGTGGCAATGACGATTGCTAATTACTATGACTGATTGTGAAAAGACATGCGAATGCAAGGTGGAGAGAAAAAGCATTAGGAGATAAACACATGTGATGAAAACGACAAAAGTTGCAATCGGGGGAGAAGATAAGAATATGTGGCATCAGCTTTAGCAGAACCACTGAGAAACAGTGACACGGATTTTTACCTGAACTCCGCGCGTGTCTAAAAATCTATCTATAATATATTAATAGTTAGAACTTAGAAGTGATAAACATAAATTTGGAAAAGGTGAAAAGGATATGACATTTTTGGGAAGGTGAAGAACAAAGGAGAGAGACAGGTTGAGAATCGTGAAGGGAAACAGTGAAATGTTGGTGTCTGATGCAGAGTGGGGTGGTACCAATGGAAAAGGATCAAATTCTGGTGTAGTTGCCACATATGTTCTTCATTCTTCTCCATATTTGTGGTCCCCTCTTCCTTCTTTTTTATTTGTAATCTTTGGGTTAGTAGGTTCTTTAATTTGACGTAGAAATTTTCAATTTTTATTACCCCAAAGAAAGGAATAAATGCACCTGGCATGACTTGTAAACTGTGATGATGAAGATGAAAAAAACACGCCACCAAGAACTTTCCAATTTCATTCTATACAATACTATGATGTTTGTTCTCTTTGTTAATACAATAGTAAACAAACGACATTTAAATTAGGTTGGAGATGATGACCTTGTTAGTGCTGCCACTGCCTGCATGTACTTTACTTCATACTTACTTTTGTATTTTATTATTTTAAAATTAATTAACATATGCTATGTTGCATAAAAAAATTGTATTAGTTGAAATTGGACCTCTTAATTATATATAAAAATAGGTTCATTAAGCAGAAAATCAAGATTTTTTTTACTGGAGATTAGTCAAAGCTTGCATTTAAGACTATTTATTATTAAGTGAGAATAAATTCATAGATATCTATTATTTACTTATTCATTCAGTGGTTTAAATTAATTAAGATAAAAGAGCGAAAATGAGCTGGCTGTGTGTGCATGTGCATCCTTTTCTTTCCTTCATAAATAATTTCATTCTTTTTAATTCAATTTCAACACATTCTGTTTAAGCATTATTCTTCTGCTTTTAACTAGTAGGTATTTTGAAGAAGGTTAGTTTATCTTCTTCTTTTTCTTTTTCTTTTTTTAAGTTATATTCCTAATTTCATTAGTTTGGAGTAAAAATCGTGATAAAAAATGTAACGATACTTAAAATAAAAAGCTAAAAAAATATAAAAAACACATTAACTTATAATTATACTAGAGATAAAAAAAAAGAGTCAAAATTGTGAAAAATAATTAAATGACTATTAGGACAAATAGAAAGAGTACAAAATTATTAAATAAATAGTACAGCAAATCATTACACAATAATAAAAGTAATGGTAAACTTTCATCTTTTTCAAATATTAAATATTCTTTTAATTTAAGATATTTAGGAAACGTCTACTAACAACAATTCATAAAGGGCCACAGTAATGATTATAAAAAAAATACTCTGAAGTTTGCTTCGATGAATATTTAAAAAAAAAAATCCAACCAGTTTACAGTTTCTTTTTTATAATTTTTAATTTAAATTTAATTATTGTTTTGACTAATTCTTTCATATTTTTCTTAAAATATTCTTCTGGTGAAATAAAAATGCAGGAAATAAAATTAAGATATTAATTAAAAGTAAAATATTTTAAGAAAAATATCATTAAATAAAATAAACGTAAATAAAAATGGTTTATGTTTCAGAAAAAAAAAAGTGCCAATTTTTCTTATAAATTAGTAAAAGTAGTATTGTATGTCAATTTTATCTGTTTTTATATTTATATTTCAATAATTTCATTTCTAATAGTATCTATTACAGTCTCATTCTACATCTTCAAAATTTAACTATTTTGTTAATAGCTACTAAATGCATTTAATACAGAAGGTTTTCATTAAAAAAACTTTATTAATGAAATGTAAATATAATAAATATTTTTAATGATTTAATTATTTTAAATTTTAAAGGGATGATAAGAGGGCGGGGACGGGTTTCCCTATCCCATAATCATTCACATACCTAAACTTAACGGGTATCAAATTTTTGTCTCTTGCTCATTCCTACCGAGTAACGAGTATATTGTCGTATCCATACATATACTCATTTTCTTATTGTTTCAATATTAATTACTTAATTTTTATAAAATAATAAAAAATTATGGTAAAGACAACATAATATATCAAATATTAAATATTAAGAGGAGGGTTATTTTTTCGATATAAAATATTTAGAAAGAAATTATAATTGCATGCATATCAAATTAATCTCAAATTAGAATATCAAATAAAATTTTATGAAAACCAAAATATTTATTAAATTTACAAATATTAATAAACCTTAGCTGATAAAATCTAAAAATATTTTTAAAAAAATATAAAAGAAACACAAATATTCAAATTAAAATATATTTTAAATGTTTGTTTACTTCAATTTTTTAAATTCAGAAAAAACTCTTTTTTATGCACAAATAAATATTATAATACATCATTTTATCAAGATCACGTAAAGCATAACTATTAAACTAATAATAATAAAATTTAAAAATCGATCACATATCTTTTAAAATTCAATATATATTAAATGATGATAAAAAAAACATTAATGAAAATCACATTAAATTTTTATATTATAGTAAATAAAATTTATTTATATAAACAATTATAGTGACAAAATTACAGCATGATTATAATGAGTTATAAAATGAAAAATAATTATATAAAATATATCAAAATAGTATTCTACATGATAAAAATAAACAAATAAAAATATTAAAAAGTTATCAAATGTGTGTTTTATAAACAACTTGAAAAACTATTGAATGAAATTGCACAAAGAAATTTATATGTATAATTATGGGTACAGTCAATGATAACGAAACAAAAATGGTTCTTCAAATGAAACAAAATTTAATAATAATAGAGTAAAGAAAATAAATTTTTTATGTTACCTAGTAAAGGAAAGGTTTATGCTATTAAATATAAATTGAGAGTCTTATATATATATAATGTTAATTAATTAATTGTGAATATTTTAATAATTTAAGCGGTGACGGGTATTATGGCGTGTATAGAGATGGGAACGAGGTGAATATGTACATCCTCATACCCAATTGAAAAGTCGGGGATTTCCTATACCCAATCAATGCGGAGATTTTTCGTTACAATAGAGACGAATTCGAGCTATACCTACGAGGATGAGTTTATTTGTCATCTCGAATTACAATCTTAAAAAATTATATTTTTAGTGAATTTTAAATTATAATATTATTTAGTGTTATATATGTTTTTGATCCCTTAACTTTCAGTAAAAATTGAAATTAGTCTCTCTCCAAAATTTTGACCTAATTTAGTCTCTATACTTTATAAATGTGTGAATTTAGTCTTTTTAATGCAATTTTGTTAAGTTGATTCGACGTATTCATGATGACATTTGAGTTGTTTACAGCATTTGAGACAATTCCGCTTCAATATTAGTTGAATGTTAGCTAAGAAATGCATTTGAAATATCAACAAAATTTGGTTTGAAGGACTAAATTCATATATTTTTAAAATTGAGAGAGTGAACTCGGTCTAAGTTTTGGAAAATGATTTATTCCAATTTTCATTAAAAATTAAGAGGCTAAAAATATATTTAATGCTATTATTTAAAACCACTTTATTTACTGTATCTATTACACAGTACAGAGTTTGTACCAATAAAAAAGAGTGACACTCTTGAGCCCATATGATTTATAATGAACCTCATTATACGATTCTCATTTTATATACCAGTTTAATCCCAGTATTTTTATATGTTCATTGTAAAAAATAGATTGTGGATTATAATTAAAAATTATAATAAATAACAACTTTAATAGACAAATATAATTGATATTTAAGATAAATATAATATGAAGAGAAAAATATTTTGTGGATAAAAAAAGTGAAGTTAGAAAAGTAAGTTGGAAGCAGCTACAAACAAGTGGCTCCGGGGAATGGGGTGGTTGTAGAGGCATAGCATGTCACATGTCACATGCCCCTGCTTCTGAAATAATTGCCACTTATTGGACACGTGGCCCAATCATAAAATCAGAAAGATGAGTTTTTTCTTTCACTTTGTTTCTCGGTAATGTCAGTGAATCCTTTCATAAGCAGATAAACACTATAATCAAACTTAATTAAATGCCAACTTTTGTTGACTTCTTCACACATCTCTCTTCAATCTTAAATATAATTAAAAAAAGTACTATTGGAATTTGTGAATTATTTTTAAATAACTATAAGTATATTTCTATTAAGATATATTAGTTGATCTTGTTTTTTTATGTTGTGTTTATTTACATGATGATTATATGTTATCCGTAAGTTGAGAATAATGCAAGTAAAGGACATCAACAATAAAATAATTTTAGAGGGGTGTACATTAAAGGGGTACATTCAGTTAAATCTAATTAAATCTATTTATGTTAGTCTTTTTCTTTTTTGGTATAGCATAAAGTTTTTTTTTTCATTATTGTGTTTCGGAAAACACATTGAGCATACATACTTAGTTTAATTATTTAAGATAAATTATGACATGTTTTAATTAGTAGAATAGGATAATGATATCTTGACCCTTTTTTTTTTACTTATTTTTAACATACTACTTTAATTATCTTTTAATTATTTATGTTGATTTCTTTTAGTAATGTGATGTGATGATCTAAGAATGATTAGAGTGATGAATTAAAAGCCAATAGAAAAAAAGGAGTCAAAATATTATTATCTAGTAGAATAATTCTACTAATTTGGATGTTACACTTTTTGTTAAAAACAATAATTTAATCCTTATTTTTGTTCGATTTTGTGAATTTACTCCTAATAATTATTTTTTGTCCAATAAGATCTTAATTTTTGTTACTTTTGTTCAATTTAGTTATTTTTGTTAATATCGTTTAAATCATTGACATACAGTGAATGTTGTATGTTACATGTCAGTTCTTCATTTTTAAATTTTTAAATTTTTCTTACTTGTAAAAAAATGTTCAGTATCAAGTCAACATCATGTCACGTAGTAGTAGTAGTAGTGCCACATGACAGGATCAGTGACAAGCGTTATTGACACATGTTAGCGTCAATGACACATGTTAGTGTCAGTGACACGTGTCAATGTCTTATAAAGGGGTCAAAGTGAGTCAATCTGTCTTATACAGGTTGAGCTAAAAAAGGCTAGTTCAACCCGACCCAACCCACAATGGATTTGTGGGTTGACTCACTTACAAATATTTTTTTTACAATTTATTTTATATATTTATTGCATTACAATGGAAGTGAATTGACTTAATTTATTTTTTATAATAGTGGAATCAAAGTGTTCACCTAATTCTTAAAGTATTAGTATAAATATAGTTAAAGATTAAAGTATCAGCATATATAACTTGACAAACAAATTAATTAAACTTTCAAATATGATTGAACAACATTCTAGCATTTAAAAACATAAAACTGTGAATCTATCAATTAGAAGTAGTAAATAATTATAATTGATCGGGTTGGAACATATTTTGACATCTCTAATGTCTTATATTCAATATGGTCTCTATATTCGTTATTTTTTTTTGTTAAAATACCTTTTTTGTTCCAATTTTCGTCAAGTTTTTTCAAATAAGTCATAATTTTTGTTTTGTGTTCAAATAGGTCCCAATTTTCGTCAATTTTGTTCAATTGGGTCCTTTTTTGCTAACACCGTTTAAATCATTAACGACCATGAACAATGACTGTCACATATCACTTCGTGGTTTTTTTTGAATTTTTTTTATTTTTTTTGAATTTATTTTTATTTTTTTAAATGTACACATGTCAATCCAGTAGCGTGCCACGTGTCACTTCGTGGTTTTTTTGAATTTTTTTTTAAATTTTTATAAATGTCTACGTGTCAACCTAGTAGCGTGCCTCGTGTCAAAGTCAATATTTTATATTCAATTTGGTCCCTATATTTGTTATTTTTGTTCAATTAGGTTCCAATTTTTGTTAACATTAACCAATTTGGTCCCTATCAAAAATGTGACCAAACTTAATTTATATATCAAAGTTATAATGATGTGAATTTTAATATATTATATAAAAATATTTAATAAAAAATGTGAATTTTAATATAAAAATTAAATTTGGTTTTAATTTGGAGAGGGACCAAATTGATTAATG
>Ga0099822_1000351_pt1 | contig 40197 bp, 27 predicted proteins | sample CowpeawhiteBW_FD_76839 | JGI IMG/M metagenome (GOLD analysis project Ga0099822, IMG submission 76839) | Root nodule microbial communities of legume samples collected from California USA - Cow pea white BW | ecosystem: Host-associated > Plants > Roots > Nodule | place: USA: California | collected... | reverse complement strand
GTTCAACATACTCCCCAGTCTTGGGATTCTTGTGTTTGAAAATGAAGTGTACTTTGTTTGTGGAACCACATTTATCAGGACCGAACATGATAGAATACGGAGATTCGTTGTCAAATTCCTTAGGTTTCCATCCAGCCTCCTGTGGTCGGAGATATTTTAGATATGCTCCACCGCATTCAAGGCCATTCTGAAGCCGAGTTTCAAACTGGAGAACAACAGTTCCGTCCTTGAAACTCACCGCCTGGTCAAGTTCCTTCACTATGGCGTATTTCCTCGCTTTCTCACTGACTAGAAGACCATAATCATCATGTCCCTCACTCTTGGCATGTTTCCAGACACCTAGAACCCAGACCATATAAGAGATAGTATATTAGATTTAGCAATAAAACATCAATCATGTAAAGTTACAAGTGGAGTGGGATAATATTCATAGGTGTATGACTCAAACCTCCATGTTTTAACTACACAAGCAAAAATTAAAATATCTAACCTTCTGCAGATGTTACAAACTATATTATTAATATGCACACACTTTAATTTACATAAATAAATAAATAAGAATACAGCTAGCAACTAGTATTGAAAATAAGCAATACGATATTTAAAATAAATTGAAGTATTAAATATACTGAAAAAGCGATCGAATATGTTTAACTATACATTTTACATCGAATACTCTAGCAATTATAATCCTTATCATTGCACACAATTTTGATCACTAAATCTTATCTTAGCACACATTATAAGCATTAAAATACAAAGATCATGTCACCTTTATCAAAGGTAAAGTGGATAGAAGTAGCCTATAATATAAGCATTATGGTTCTATGATCAATGTTCCTCATACTCTCACAAATAAATGTCCCTTTCAGTTGATACATTCCATCCCTTATAAATACAAATACATACACACATACATGACCCTTGAATTACGCCTAGTTTGGTAAAGGGAGAAGAAATAGAGGAAGAGAAAGTGCGCAGGTAAGGGAGGGAAATAGCTGAGAAATAGAGTAATGTATTGTGTTTGGTTAAATAGAAAGATAGCAAAAAAAAAAAAGAAAAGAATATTTATTATAAAAACAAAATTTCAATAATATATATACGACTAGTACACTTCTTGTAGAGTAAATTATGTTGTGAAATAAAAGTTGATTTTAAAATGTTAACAACATAACTGATTATCTAATATACATAGTCAATCACTTAAATACACAACTTGTCATTTGCATCATTTACATGATGCAAATGAAAACTAGTACCTCGTAAGGTACACTGCTTAATTACAGTGAATATGTGTTCAATAGAATAAAAAAAATATTATACAAAAAAGAAAAAAAATAGGTTACTAATAATTGAAAGAATTTAACCCCTTAACCAGTACAGATTTAGCACTCGTTTTGCTAGTCCAATCATGTCAATAAATTTAGATTTCGGAGATATTTGTGTGACATTGAAACGAACACCTTTAAACAAACATTAGATTGAAACTAACACATTAAACAAATATTAGACTGAAGCTAACAGCAGTAAATAAGCCTTAGATTGAAGGATCGTCTATAATGACCTACATTTTTATCTTGAGTGAGTAGAGTTATAAGAAATTAAAACTAACAACATTAAACAGATATGGGAAAGAACAACTTTACAATACAGAAAGAGAGAAACAGTGTACATTCGGCAACCATCACCAGAGAAGCAATTGAATAATTTGTAATCACATAGAATGAACCGAGTTTGTGTTAATTACCACTGTATTCGTCTTTCTGAGAAATGATCCACCGGTCCGGAAAATCCTCGTCGAATGACTCGTAGAAGATCTAAAAGAAATGAACAAGTGACAATTGATTAGTGTGAATCTGGTGAAAATGGAGATCGAATCATCAACAGAAAACAAGATTTGAAACAAAGGAAAAGGACATGAAGAAGAAGAATTACCGCATCGTCTGCATCGTCAGAAGCGCGGAGAAGCTGAAAAGAAGAGGCGGAGATCAAAAGGAGCACCGCAAAGATCCCAAGAGGGACTCGCTTCCGTTCTCCCATGTTCCACTATAACTGTGAAACCCTAGCACTGACACCGTAGAGAAATTTTCGATCTCTAGAAAGTGATTGAATCTCAGTGCTGTTCAAAGTCTATGGCCTTATATATAGATCTCTCTCACTTTGCCTGTGCTGTTTAAACCAATGGTTTTACTGGCCACGTGACACTACCCAATAGTACACTGACACGTGTTCTTTTTTCATCACACATGTTCCACTACGAAACCATGTAATGTAGGTAGCATAAGTAGTCATAATTATTTTAAACTTTTTATTTTACTTTTATAATTCTTACATTTTTTCAAGTTTTATTTATGCATAATGTAAATAAATTTTAGTTATCTTAGTTTATAACACGTGTTTAAATTAATTATTCTGAATGGAAATGTGCAAATTTGTATTAAAAAAAAAAAAAAAAAGACATTTGGAGTTGTGCTTCTCCGGAGGAGTGATGACTAAAGCAAAGGAATACGAATAAGTAAATATATACTTAAACCGTAGTTTATCTACGTGCTTACTTAAATAAAATATGTAATTAAAGTGTAGGTTATCATTTCAAATATTCATTAAATAACAATAAATATGAGGACGGATATTCAAAGAGAAATTAATACATAATATCAATTATAGTCTTATATTTAATATAAAATTTAATTATATTCAAACTCAATACTATCATCAAAAAGATATTTAATATCTAACTTTAAAAATTGAATATTATAAATATTTATGCTTAATCTCAATATAAAGATTCATAATTGAAACTAAAATTAAATATATTTTTAGCTTACTATTAAAATTATAATTAAATATATTTTTAATGTCAGAAATTTAACATGAAATTAAAATGTATTTTTCTAAAATTTTGGTAATTTATAAACTTTAAAAATAAAAGATATAATTTCTTAATTTGATTGTATTAATTATTCTTTTATGTATCATACGATGTGTTAAATACTAGGTATAATAATTGATTTAGTCCCCTAATTTATTGATTTGTTTCAATTTGATACTACAAAAAAATAGTATTTATCAATAGATTACTTTTATTGGTAATAATTGAATTTTCGACGAATTTGTCGATGGATTCTTGTAGTAAGATTTATAGATGAATAATTCTGTCGATAATGTTATTTATTTGAGAAGGTATTGTTTATTTATCGGTAACTTTAATTCTGAATTAACAAAGAATTTTTATCGACGGATTGTTGATTCAATTTAGTACTCAAATTATTTAATGTTTACGTCCTCTCTTCTTAATCTACAATTATTTATGCTCTCACACCTGGATATAAAAACCTAATTTAAAGTAGAAATGTGTGATTGGCTTCGTCTCGGTAATTCCTTTCCCTAAAGAAATAACAATAGATCGTATTATATACATGACACGTGTCAAACCGTAAAATTTTCATTTCTTTAATTCTTTTAAAATTTATAACTATCCATAATTTTTTAAAGCATATAAATTGTCACATGTCAATTATCAATTGTGACACGTAATAATAATAATAGTCGTTTTCGATTTAGTCATCTATTTAAATTTTTTATTTAATTTAATATCTTTATCATTTAAAACAATTTAATTTTGTCATCTCTCATTTAAAATCAAATTAATAAATAAATTTAATTACAACTTATATACACATATTAAAATAATTTTTTTAATTTATTCATCAAATCACTATACCTATCACACTATACCTATCACTCTACCTAAATACTTGTAAAATTAATTTTTTTATATTTAAAAAAATATCTAGGTGTAATAATTTAATATATAAATTCAAAAAAACATATTTAAACATTTATATGATTTATAGTTAAATTTATTTATTAATTTAATCTAAAATTATTTACTTTAAAAAATAAAAATATTAAATTAAAAAAAAAACTAAATAAAAAATAATCACTACCACACACGTCACAATGTCACATGACATAGTAACATAAGACATACATTAACGTAACACATACATGACAATTTATATATTTTAAAATAATATAAAAAAATATAAAAAATTTAAAAATTTAAAAAGCATGACAGAACACATAGTATTAACTCTAATTTAATAAAAAATAATTAAAAAACTAAAATAACTAATAAATAATAAATAAATAAATAAAATCAAATAAATAAATATTATTAACAACTAATAATAATACATAATGAAATTCGTTTAATACGTAATACTATTATTAATCACATACAATATGTTATAAAATTTGTATGTTATAAAATTTGTTTGCAACTCAAATATTAATATAAAATAAAATTGTTTAACATATAAAAAAATTAAAAATTAAAATATATTAAAATTATAAACAAAATAAAATTTAAATATTAAAAAATATATTTATTTCATGTTATTGAAAAAAAGAAAATATACAAACATAAAAATAAATTTAAATCTAAACATAGAAAAGTGTGTAAGAAAATATAAATATAGTATGAAACCTTTTATTCTTTTTATATTTTTCAAAGTTTTAAATTTGTTACGTATAATTACAAGACATAAAAATGTGGATATACTTTCAGACTTCAGTACTCAAGTTAATTGTGGTCAAAATTAGAAAGAAGTAAGCTCTTTGACACTTATATTAATGATCAAAGTAAGAAAGGAGGGCAGATAAATACCTAAAAAATAATTGTTGACAAAAAGGAAAATATAAAACATAAAAAATCTAATATTAAAATATGAACATAAAAAACTAGAAAATATAAATATTATCGTATGGAAATTTTAGTTCCTTATATAACAACTAAAATTTTAAAGATTATTATGTATAATTAAAACACAATTAATGTTTCCATATATTTGTATAAATTCGTCATCTAACTCTTGACAAGTACTTAAATAAATTATTTTTTAATATGAATTAGAGATTTACATTTTGAAATACATGAATGTAATTTAATTAAAAAGTATTTAAATTTAAGAATTACATTTAAAATAAGTAATATATGAAAAATGAAAACATTATCATTTGTTTTTATCTTTATAACTTGGTACTTCTATTATTGCTTCAGGCGCAGTAATTTGAAGTTAACTCATGAATAATAAATAGTTATTGAAGTTTCTAATCTTTAACTTGAAAAAGGAAAGTAGCAAAAGCCACTATTACAGAGAGGTGGTTGAGCTATTTACAATAGAAGTGAGAGTTTGTTAGATTTAGAATACTCAGAGGTGGGAAGGATCAATGCCAACGGATTTCAGAGTTTCGAGACGGGGTGTGTGGGCGTAGGCATCTTTGCTAACGGGGTTAGGGATGTGGTGGTGGTCGGGGTAGCTGCGCTCTTGCACGTGCGCCACTTTCCGGAAGAAGGAGTGCTTGATGAACTTCTCGGTCTCCTCCGCCACGTGCTCCGGTTCCACCACTTCGGGGAGAGTCTCTCTTCTCTGCTTCTTCACGCGCACCGTTGGGGAATTCCTCAGTTGCTGCCACGCAGTGTGGAGACCCAGCCCCATCGCCGTCGTGATCATCCCAATCGCCACGTACACCGCCACAAAGTCCTGTTTCGTTGAGTTCCTCTTTTGCTGGTTCAGACGCCCGTAATCAGCCGAAGCTGCGTACGCTTTCATCTTCGGTGCTGTTGCGGTTGCGTACGCTGCCTTATTGCCTCCCACGCCGTTTTTCAACACTGCTAACCAATTTCCCCTCTGCACCACATCACATCACATCACATCTTCATTGTCAATAACATCACACGCTACATATTAACAGAAAATGCATCACACATATAATTACTTGAAGAAACAACAAAATCCTACCATTATTCCGATTCACTTGTTGTAGTTGTTTCTTGCAGATGCGAAAACTGAAATCAGTTTGTGTTCGTTGTTTGTATGCGGTCGTCGCTGATTCTTCCAGTGGCGCGCTTATATATAGTTTGCGAAGTGAGTGTAGTCTAGGCAGAGAAAGAAAGTTCGGGAGCCACGTTGCAGGGTGTGGAAGGCACAGGACACATGTCACTTTCTCCTTTTGACACGTCAACCGTAGAAGGCTCCGGAAGTGTCACGCGTTTTTGATAGTAAGGACTCGAATCATATTTATCAGTGCCTATATATAAGATAATAAGATATATTGCATTGGATTTGTGAATTTCTTTTGGATAAGTATAGGTTTTATTTAAGAGAAAAAAGATTAATGATTTTTCAATGCGACCTTCTATTCAAGTTTGTTTTTCTTTATTGGTGTGTAACACAAAATGTGTGGTAAAAAATCATAGAATTAAATAAATTTCAAGACAAAACTATAAATTCAATAATCAAATAATCTAAGAGTCGAACGATTAACATCGACAAAATCAAAATAATCTTGTCGTAGTTATGTAAATTTCTTTGCCTGAGCTTTATTGTGTTCATGACACTTAACTCCAACTTATTTTCTCTCTGTTATTTTCATATATGAACCAGACAAAAATGGGTTGTGCGTTTGCGTTTTTTATTTGTTTTAAAACCAAAGATATCGATTGCTAAGTCACGAAATGATATTGTTTTAGTCCAGAGTTTTGGGATACTAAGACATCCAATGTAGTGGCTTTTTATAATTTTAAATGTTTTATTTATACTTGAATTTTCTTATTACGGGTACGTGATGTAAATTTAAATGTGAATTTAAAGTAGTATAGAGATAATAAAGTTCAGAAATATATATATTTAAAAATAGTTTAAGTACATATTTTCAATTCAATATCTGTTGGAAAATACATTTGATACTTTAAAAAAAAGTTAACGTAATTGGATTAAAAGGATTATATTTATTCATTTTTTATGTTTAAAGACCAAAATGTATCGAAGTTTAGACAAATACGATTTCTAATTTTGGATTAAAATTCAGAGACTAAAACATACTTAATCCTAAAGTTAATTTATAAATTTATTATATTATCTTAAAATGTTAAGATGTTGGGTTAAAGGAACTATCAATTTTCTATAAATTTATTATCTTAAAATTTTAGATTATTAAAAGTTATGTCAAATTTTGCATGAGTTGAATTTATATTTTATTGGTATTATTTTTTTAGTGAATATCTTTCGAAACATATTAAAGATATCATAAGTATGTTTTGTCTTAGTGATTATTATAGACAAATATAAATTAAAAATTTAAGATCAGTGTCAACCATTGACAACACAAAATCGCTGCGAGGAGAGTACCCGAATTTTGATGAAAATTTAGGTAAAATCCAAATATGAATCAAACTCCGAGTCTAAATTGAATATAAAAAAATTAAACAATATATAAAAAATAAGATTCATAAATTCATTACAATGAATATCCACTCAATGCAATAAATATCCAATTAGATAATAAACACTATATTTAATGAGATCTCACATATTATTTACAATGTTATTTATTCTTTTTATTTTATTTTATTTTGCTACTCAATGCATTATAAATTATTTTTGAACCAGATGTTGCTTTATGTTAGATAGGGAACTATTAAACATGTGTTTATATCAACCTTGATAATTACTGTAGTAGGGGAAACATATAACGTTTTTATGTCAAAATTGATAACAATTGAATAAGAAATGGTTTAGTGTCTCACACTCTATTAACTTTGAGATGACTTATGTAAATAAACAATTGAAGTTTCTTACTCTATCAACTCTGACTATATAAGGAGATGATTGAAATCTCTCACTCTCAATCTTAATAGTGATTAGATAGGAGGAAAATTAAAGTCTCTCACTCTATCAGTCTTAAAGATGACTAAGGAGTGAAATAGTTGAAATCTCTCCTATCATTGCCAAGTTGCCACGAACCAAAAGAAAGTCTTTGATGCCCTCACCACGCTCTTGAGCTGGTTGGAGAACCAAAAACAATAATAAAGATCCTAACCTGACATCCAAATAATCTATACACATCCTTCCCCCCATAATCTATCATCCGAATCTTAGCCTAGGTATCGTCATTCAGTCTGATCAAACTACAACCAGTAATCTTCTTGGCCCTTTTGTTGGCACTCAATGATCTCCTTACCTTGACTAAATCATCCCATTGCCCTCTGTGAGCATAAATATTAGCCAAAACAGAATACACCCCACCATCTTCAGGCTTAATCTCCATTACTTGCTTCGCTGCTTTCTTTGCAACCTCAACATTCCCATGAATCCTACACCCTCCAAGCAACCCTCCCCACGCAAACACATCACCCCCATTTGGCATCCCTCTTATCATCTCCACCGCTTCCTCAATCAACCCAGCCCTGGCCAACATATCAGCCATGCATCCATAATGCTTCTCCTCCCGAGCAACCCCATATACAGTTTCCATCTCCTGAAAAACCTTTCGCGCTTCACGAACTAGACCCCCATGGCTGCACCCCACCAACACCCCCAACAAGCTCACCCCATCAGGCTTGACTCCCTCCGCAACCATTCTAGAAAAATACTCCAACACCGTCGATCCTTCTCCGTGAATCGCAAACCCAACAAGCATAGCATTCCACGTGAACACCTCCTTCTCCTCGCAAGACTCAAACACATCCCTCGCAGTCTCAACACACCCACATTTCGAATACAAGTCCACCAACCCTGTTGCCAAATACGAATCAACCCGTATCCTATTCCGTTTAATGTAATCATGAACGATGCTACCTTGTTTCAACTCCCCCAACCGAGCACATGCGGAGAGAACCGACACCAGCGCTATATTATCCGGCTTAACCTCCAAAGCCATCATCTGACTGAAGAGTTCAATGGCTTGGTTACAAAGTTTCAAGTGACTATACCCTGCGATCATGGTCCCGCAGGATATTTCATCTCGGACGGGCATTTCGTCGAACAGTTGGCGCGCGCGGGAGATCTGGCCGGTTTTGACCAGCCCATCAATCAAGGCGTTGTAGGAGACGACGTCTCTGTGGGGACATTCGCAGAACAGCTTGTGGGCATCGTTGACTCTATCGAGGATGGAGTAAACGCGTATGAGGGAGTTGAAGGCGTACAAATGGGGTAAAAGGCCGAACTTGAGGAGTTGGGAGTGAAGGGATTGGGCGAGGGAGAGGGAAGAGAGTTGGGTGCAGGCTTTGAGGGCAAAAGGGAAGGTGTGGAAGTCAGGGGGGAGGGAGAGGCGGCGGAGGGTGGAGAAGAGGCGGAGGGCAGGGAGAGGGGAGAGGAGGAGGGTATGGATTCTGATGAGGGTGTTGAAGGAGAATGTGGTGGGGTTTGGGAGGGAATGGAAGAGGGAGAGTGCATAGTAGGTTATTATTGAGTTGGAAGAATGGGTTGCGGCGGTGTTGGAGGCGGAGAGTAGGGTGGTGAGGGTGAAAAGAATGTTGTTGATGATGGGGAGTGTGTGGGGAGGTGACACACCGGTGGTGACGGTGTGGCCGTGGATTTGGTACAGTTGGGAAATGGATTTGCATTGGCTTATTAGTTGCAAAGTGTTTTGACGCATTGCAGATTCACATGTTACTCACAGTGGAGCAAGGTAAAAAAAGAAAGAGCCAAAAAACACACAATCCAAGTTATTTGAATGCTGAAATTAACTAAAATTTTAAAATCGTGAACGGCAGGATTCGAACCTGCGCGGGCAGAGCCCACATGATTTCTAATCATGCCCGATAACCACTCCGGCACGTCCACAGCGATGTTTCGTTTTGCATGAAGTTATATATATAAATATATTTAGGAAATTAATTATGTTGTATGATTATGTAAGATTATAACTTTTTTTGGGTTAAATATATTTTTTGTCCCTTAACTTTTAGTGAATTTTGGAATTAATCCTTTTCAAAATTTTGAACTAATTTAGTCTTTCATGTTTCGAAATACATAGATTTAGTCATTTTAATCAAATTTTGTTAAGTTTATTTGACATTTCAAATGCGTTTTATAATAGTATTTGATTTAATATTAAAGCAAAAATGTGTCAAACATTATAAACAACTCAACTACAATCCTGAAATACGTACGAAACATCAAATAAATCTAACAAAATTTAACTAAAAGGACTAAATCCACGTATTTTGAAAGATGAAAGATTAAATTGTTCTAAAGTTTTAAAATGGATTAATTCCAAAATTAACTAAAAGTTAAAGGACCAAATATATATCAGTTGGAAAACAACTATACTCTAACTAAATGATTTTTTATGATAAAAGATTTTAAATTTGTAAAAGCTAAAATATATAATCCATATTCAAATCCACTCAAATAAACTTGAATAAATGTAAATTGGATTAGAATATTAGGAATCTTCATGCCCTAACTCAACCTAAGGTGAGTGAGTTATTTTGTAAGGAGGGGTTCCAATAATTGGTATTCCTCTCCGTACGGAAAGATGGGTGGTGATAGATAGCATATGGTAAATTGAGAGATATCAGGTTATAGAATAATAAGAAAGAAGAATAAGAAAAAGTAGAGTATTGGTTTTCTTTAGTTATAGTACACTCATTGCCGAATTTGGTAAGCCCACTGAACCATTTATTAGTGGCTATTTTATTAGCACTTATCTTCTCAAGCATTAGTCTCATGCACGCAACCCATTTCTTAAATGCAAGTGCTCATCCACAACCCTATTCTCTCTTTACACTTGGCTCTTTTGTCTCTATGAAACCTTTAACCTACCACCTTTTATTATTATAACTGATTTTTCACTTTTTTTTACCTGTTTTTCAACCCTCTTTCTCATCTTTAATCTTTAATTATCCTTCCCTGTCGGTTGTGAAAAAATGGCAGACTCAACGGAATTTGTGACAGAAATTGTTTAAAGCAGAAGAACAATAATATGCTCCAGTGTGCTTAATAGAATAATTTTTTGATGGATGGAAATGTGATTTGATTCTTTTTTTTTTAATGCCTATGCTTATCTGTTTTCTTTTGTCGGTTTTCTCTATTTATAAGTTGGAATTGAAGGTAATCCTTCCACGTGTCTGTGTCATTGGAGTGGTTATATATATGCTTGAATGTTTGCAAGATTTGAAACCACCATTGTTGTTGAAACTGCTGTCTAAAGTAATGGAGAAAGAAGAAAGTGAAGAGGAAGATGAGAACGAAAACGAAGCTTGGTTTTTGAGTATTATGGTACTCTCCTTCTGAAGAGAGGAGTGTGAAAAGGCAATTCATGAAGGCTTAGGGAAGGCAAAGCCTTTCTTCCAGGTTCAATTCACAGAGCTGCACCTGCTGCACTGGTTATTCAGCTTCGTAAGGTTTTAGAAAGCAGTCTGCAACCACGATTTCGACCGCAACATGATCACAATTGTGGTCGCATCGTTCATATTTGCGTACAGTAGCACATCATTTGATGAAATTGTGACGCAACTGCAATTTAAAACATTGCAGCTAGCTAACACGGACACAGACTGCAGTTTCATCTTAAATTAATGTTTATGTTGAGCTCATTTACTGTGTTTTTCTTTCGGTTTGAAACTTTTAATGGTGGACTTAGGTAGGGAGGTATTGAGTGATTTGAGATACAGTCATGTAGGAAATGTAATATTTTCCCGTGTTTTGTTGGAAGTCATGAATAAAGTGAACTGATTGCTGCTATCATGAAAGAATAATTGATATTATCGATTTGACACCAAAGTTCACAAGATCAAAATAAAAGAAATAAATTGTATTTTTATCAAACAGTTTGTTGGTGTGCGGTATAAATTAACATAGAGTGTTTACCATTATTAAGATTATATTTTATTCACTTCATTCTTATTGTTAAGATTATATTTCATTTACTTCATTCTCATGTATTCATAAATATCTCAAATTCAATGTCATATCAAAATTAACTAATAAATTTATACTCCTAATGACTTTGAGTCTATAATAACTCATTAAGTTCTAATATCTTAATTCCTCAACAAACATCATTGCATTAAGTTTAAGAGTCTTAAGATTACTAATGATTATGTTTTATTCCTAGATATAAATTTCATTAGGTATTTAATTTCATATATAAGACATTTTTCAACACCGCAACAAAAATTAAGCATAGAAATCAAATAATAACATAGAAATCGAAAAGCATACGTATTAACATTACAAAATACATAAGATTCAGTTTATTACATTTAACCTCAACAATTAGGTCTAGTTCTCCATAGTGGAGAACATAGGGCATACAAATTGAAGAGATATGGAACTAAAACCAAAGAGAGATGCATGACCTTTTCCAAGGTTATCAGCAGCAACTGCTATATGCTCCAATCGTACCTCTCCTTCGCATCAACACCTCCAATTTGCAAATCCTCTCTCTCTTCAACCCAAAAGGGAAAAAACACCATGGATGGAGATTAAGACCCAAGGAGGAGTAGGGAAAGCTTTCGAGCACCCCAAATAGCCTCCAAGAGACTCTCTAGGTGAAGATAAAGTGTGGAAGTGAGAGAATGCACCAAACCTTTGAGCAAAACAAAAATAAATACCCATCTTTTACAATTCAACATTGACATCGCCTGACACCATGTAAGAATCGCTAGGCACACTTGTTTCGCGAAAGGGGTAGCCTCCACCACATCACCGTCCGACACAACCCCTGCACTGCCTGATGGTGGTCTAACCATCACCCGCGTCGCTGTCCAAAATTATGGCTTTCCTAGCGAGAAGTAGCTCTACAACTGAGTTTGCTCTTTGTTCGCAACACTACATGTGATTCTTGTGACGCTTGGTGCGAGTATTTGCCTTAATGTTCATATTTTGTTGTCAATTCATGCTCCCTTACGGTCTAGCTTGTTTTCCTCTACCAAAATTGTTTCCTATTTATTTATTTCACACACTCAAAATATATATTACAGGTAAAACAAGCACAAAATAACTAAAACATAAAACAATAAAAACAATAAAAACTTGGAAATTGATAAAATCTATGAAAGGGTTGATTTTATATACAAAACTTAACACAAATAATAACATTATCAACCACAAACAATTGCACCTAACCATTTTGCTTGGCAATATTCATCATGTGAATTGCACCATTGTCATCAATCAACCACTACAACTTTTTTTCCAACATAAAACTCTCTCCTATAGCCTACCACAACTCCTTCACTGCAACATACCCATCTCCTTAACTACCCCTAATATCTCAAAATAACTCTATCTATCTGGGTCACAAGACCATGTACTTGTTTTCCCATTGTATTTTGTCCCATTATTTACAAACTCTTCATCATAATGGACCACCACTTCAAAAAAGTTCTCAAACATCTCAACCTTTATCTAGATATACAACAGTTACCCTCTTAAATAGTTATGTCTAGAGATGACAAAAATTTTCAATTCCAATGTCTGCGAGATCTGCAAGTAAAATTCGCTATAGGTAGTAAGTGGATACTTCAAATAAGTATCCGTAGATAACGGGTAATAAATAATTTAACACTCACTTTTAAATGGATCAAATAAAAAATTAATTATTATTTTATTAGGTTAAATTTAACTAAAATTAAAATTTAATTTATATTATTTTAGGTCAAATTAAATTAAAAAATATTTTATATTTAATTTAATTTACATTATATTTTTATATTTATTTATTTGGTAATTTTATTATTTTTTAAAATTTATAAATTATATTTTTTTAAATATCCGTAAGTATTTTCTAATCGAATATTCATCGGGTAACAAGACAAGTAATGTGTCAATTTTTTATTATAGGATAGGTAGGAAACAAACATTATCTACATCCGATCCAACCATTTATTCCTAGTCATGACAAAAACATCACATATTACAACATCCATACCTCCAAAATATTTAAATACAAAATTTATATTGGAGACGAGAACGGTTAGACTTTAAATAATGGTAAACCGTATAAATTTACAAAATATATAAACAATGACACAATCTATAAGTTTTACACAAGATATATGACAAGATGACCAATGACCAATATTTTTTACATAGACATATCACAATAGTAAACTAGTCAAATAGACCTAAAAAATGAAACCTATAGTCCAATAATAAGCATAAAACTCACCTTCGACAATCCAAGCTAGAATGGTCTAATTACATTAACCATACATTATTCTCGCGCAATGTAAAATGTGTATAAAAATAATAGTATAAAAAAAATAGAGCAAAACACACGATCCAAATAATTTGAATGTTGAAATTAACTAAAATACTAAAATCGTGAACGGCAGGATTCGAACCTGCGCGGGCAGAGCCCACATGATTTCTAGTCATGCCCGATAACCACTCCGGCACGTCCACTTTTATGTTCAATTTGGCATTTGTTTTATTATCTACAATATCGTGTTTATGTAAAATTCTAATTTTAGTTCTTTTTCAATTTTATTTTTCAGATGCCACATTTATAAACAACGAGTAAATATTTGAAGTGGAGCATCAAGTAATTGAAGATATTTATTATAACAATATAAATTAAAAAAACAAAATAGAAAGGAGTTCACAAATAGTCTTGAATTTAGAAAAACGTCACTCGGATATTCTATAATTAATTTTTGTGAGGATATTTTTCGCATGCTAGCAAAGAACAATGCAAATGATGGCAAATAAGCAAATGTATTTTTGTTCTATCTTTGTTTTTGAAGAACCAATGTCCATAAATTTATCTGTGGGTTCATTGAGGGAGAAATTTGGGCGAAACATGTAATAGGAGTTTCTAATATCCTTTTCAATGAACTTTATAATTATGTATGACTTGGCAATGCTTGAATGAACATTATTCTCTACTCCTTGCTTATAAGTTGGCATTGAAGGTAATCCTTCCACGTGTCTGTGCCTTTGGAGTGGTTATATATGCTTGAATGTTTGCAAGATTTCAATGTTCTTTGTTGAAACTGCTGTCTAAAGTAATGGAGAAAGAAGAAAATGAAGCTTGGTTTTTTAGTATTAAAGAGAGGAGTGTCAAAAGTGAACTGTTTGCTGCTATGATGAAAGAATCATTGGTGTTGTCAATATCTACTTTGTGCTGTCAATTACTGTTTCACATTTGTGGTATGGTGACATGTCCATTTTTCGAATATGCAAACTTTTAAGTATGCAATTTACGCGTGCAAGTAAGAATAGAGAAGAACATCTTCAGTGTGCCAAGCTAGTGACAGGTAGTTTTATGAACGATTACGGTACATATCACATGGGAAGTTTTATGCAATCTATGGTTCATGTGCATCCTAACACCATGATATTGCACCTAACCTAACCACCAAAACTTGATGTGATGTCATAAACAGAAATGAATGCATTATGAATTGCACATCTTGCATGCTTCCACGAACTAAATGCCTATGACAAGGTCGATATCAGATAAAATGACCTTGGAAAGTGGTTCATGTATTTGAATATTACATTAAAGGTCATCATTTATTCGAAAGACACGTATGGGAAAGTGATCTCATCAGTCTGAAAAGATTCTTAGATATGTCTACAGGTTTCTGCCCAAACACCACACAAACAAGACAGTGCAAAAGTTAGGCACATGAAAATCCACATGGCTAAACAGGAAAGAGATCTTCGTATCCTGTAGCAGACCAAAATGATCAAGAGATAGCTATTACTTTATTCACCAGGAATTACAAATTATCAGAGTCCGAGGTTTCCCTAAAGCAGTTCTCTGTACTGAACCCAAGTACCATAACAATCCATATTTCGTTTCCAATCCATGTTCCTTGCACTTGAATGCAGAGTTAGTTACATTGTATATTCAACAGATCTGAAAAGAATTCATTGTCATCATTCTATCTGTCAATTCTATTCACTCAAAAGATCCATACGTCACTTTTCTAGGTGAATGGAATTTCTAGTGACATGAAAATAGATTAGAACCACAATTATGTGCCTTCGCTTTTGATATATGAAATAGTTGATAAAGTACAGATTGAAAGGATAACCTATTATCTAGAGTACAACCTAGTTTCTCAATATTTTAGTTCAGATAAGCATGGGGAAAAACTTTCTGACTACAAAATCGTGTTTTAAGATATCCTCAGAAGAATGACTATCTGTAATAGTACCTACAGGACTAGTAATCTCTGTTCTTCGTCATCATCAACAATTCAAGGCTTTATAATATTTGAAATTAGCCAGTTTAACTATGACACTCTACTCAAGATCTAGACTCTTCTTCATGTTTTCATAAACCATATAAGTAATGCTTGCAGCTGGCACAACTTTGAGGAGATTAGGAATGAGCCCCTTGTAGAAACCTCTAAAGCCTTCATCCCTAAGAGTTTTCCAGAATACATCAGACATTCCCTTGTAAGCACCGGTATTGTTGATAGGTTGTGCCTGCAGCCTAAGAATCAAGAAAAAGGTTATGTCAACAAAGGGCCCAGAGAAAGTGTATCAACAAGAACAAACCTAGAGTAAAAGAACAAAACTGATACCTCACTCCCCCACAATGCATATTTGCATTTGGGCGAAAGAGAGAAAAGAAATAACATTACTACTGACACAACTTTATACCTTGTCCTAATAACCTGCAGCGGATAGACACAAGTAGCTCCAAGAGCACCTGAAATTGTCCCACATCCAAGTTGTACCAGAGGACCAGGATCTGTGAAGGAGAAAAAAAAAATAGAAATTTTTAAGTTTCAATACTTTAGAACTGTTAATTTTTAATTGAAAAAATACAAACTGGTGAGAAATAAAATCATTATGTTCAAGAGATAATATGGTTGCAATAATATCATACCACTCTCACGGAGAATATATCTCTTGGATATATCTTTCAAGGTGTCATATACAGTGAGATCAATCCCTGCATAGGGAATCATACCCAGAAGAGATGGAACAAGCCCTCTGTAGAAAGCCCGAGGTCCCTCATGGACCCATATATCCTTTGTAAGGGTACCAAGTTTAGGAACCCTTCCACCATCAGAAGCACAAGTCTGTAACCTAGTTTTGACAAGATCCATTGGATAGATAGCAATCTGTGCAACTGCACCAGCCATACCACCTGCAAAAAGTCTTCCTGCAGTACCGATATCTGACTTTCCCTGTTGAGCATCTCCAATTACATTTTTCAGCATTTCATAAGCATAAAACTTGATGGCACTCTCTGGAGCTACCTTGACAACATTCAATCCATTACCTCGGAAAAACCCTAATAAACCATCTCGTTGCCATATCTTCATCACTGCTGGCATAATAGAAGCTCTTCCAGTCTGAACTTGTAAGACCACCTTTAAACGATCAAGAGGAGCAGTTGCTGTACGAGATGCAGCTCCTGCTATTCCCCCAGCAATAAAATATCTGCTCCTGTGCACATGTTTGCTGATGCCTTCAGGAATGACAGCTTGTTCCCCAATGTCAACAAGGCACACCCTCTCCCAATGCTGATATATATTTTCCATAGTTGCTTCATGAGGATAAAGTAGAAGAAAATCCCTCCACTCTTCAAAAGTGATAATTCCGTTATTATCCTTATCAACATGCTCCACAAAGCGAGCAAGCTCCTCCTCATCAATTTCAACCCCTGCAACATAGAAGCTGAATATGCTTACAATAAATACTACAGAAAAAGTTACACAAAGGTACCAAGGAATAACATCTAGAAAAAATCTACAAGAATTATCAATATATGATCAGATCACCACATACAGGCAATGAAAATAGTGACGAAGAACATAAGTAACAAACACCATAGAATTTACCTTCAAAGATTGAAGTTGAAGCAGGCTTCACAAATCTAAAGCAACATTCATAATAGTAGACTTATTCAAAATGTTATTTCTTTCTTCTTTTTTAATTAATAAACAACACACTAGAACGTCTTCAAAAGAAGCACGTTCAAAAATCACAAGGATTGGCACATTTGTGATGTAAAAAACCCTGCAGTCTCTCAAGAGGTAGGGCTTAACCTTTTCTCACAAATAACTGTTATGACTACAACCACATATGTTCTTAGTAAACCAAACCCTTATACTCCGAAATATAGAATCTTCAAATAAGCTCACCCCATCACAGCCACCAGATGCAATTCAAGTTTAAGAAACAACATCGAATGTCAACATGTCTTGGCCCACTCACGGAAAAAATGAACAACCAACAACATACTAAAAACACTGCGAGCACACAATGGTGAAGAGGACAGATAACAAATAACTGCAACTCCAATTATATAATAATTTAACTTCCATGCATCACGAACGTAAAGATTTTTGCATCATGAATCAATCAGAAATCATCTTAGGCATGTCAATTCTCCAAAAACTATCTTAGCCATAGCCTTCAAAATAATTATTACAAAAGTCAACGGCTTTACCATATATTATAACATGTCCAATTATGTTAACATATAATTGAAGGACAGTGTAAAAATTTTGGCATGCAGTAATTAAAATTCACGAGGCACAATACACAATGAGGTAAATGAGTAGTATCAAACTTTGAAGGAGGTAAAAGAATACCTACCAGCCCTGACAAGTGCATCCCAAAGCTCTTCAGGGAGAATGCAGCCATTGTGCTCCACATCAATGGCCTGAAATATGCGATAAAGCTCCAACTCCTTGTCATCCATGTAACGCCTGAAATCATGGTAATCAATCCTGCCATCCCTATCAGCATCACACACCTTGAAAAGCTCCTTGGCATACTTATACTCAGGGGGAATCTGCAGTGCAGACAAACCAGCCTCAATGTGAGCATAGTCCAAGTACCCATTATTGGCAGAATCGAAGAAATTGAAGAGACTCCGAATTCGAAGATCCCTCTCGTCTTTGGTCTCACGCAAGGCAAGAAGCACGTGATCCATCGAAACGGGGCCCGTTTTCTTGCCACGGCCATGATCGGCTTTTGCTTTCGAAAACCCCACGTTCTCCATGTCTATGGCTTGGCCTGCCCCGGACATGCTCTTTCGCTAAGAATCTCAAAAACTCAGAAAATTAGAGATACCCAATGGGGCATTTGAATTTTGAAGGACCGATAGATGCTATCTTTGGCCTCAGATCTGCGTAGCGGTTACGTGGGGTTGGAAGGGTCAAAATCTCGAAACTCAAAAGTCGTAAACCACCAACTGGAAAAATAAAACCAGCGATAGAATTGAAGGTATGGGTCAAAGGAGAGAAGAAAGTTACAAAAGAGAATCACCTGAAGCTAATTGGACTAAGCATAGTGTGCAGTGTGATGGTGCAAAGGATAAATAGGAAGAAGAATTATGAAGATGAAGAAGAAGAAGTTACCTGAAATTGCAATTGGTGAGGACAGTTTTTCAATTTATGCAGCAATATATGTTAATTTATATATATACGACTATATATATACTATATATATAAATATGGCAATGAATGTGTTATTATGCAGTGTTTTGTGGAAACTGAATGAGAGTAATAAAGAGGGGGAGAGAGGTTCTCCACAGTGAGTGAGAGAGATACTTGGTGAATCAATTTCTGTTTCTGATTGTGTTGCGTTATCCCTCTTTGTCAAGCAGGTAGAGAAGAAAAAGGGATATTATATTTCATCAAAACAAAATGAACAGAAAAAAGGGATATTATGTTATTATTATGTGGATATTCCTCTCAACCTGTCTTCATTATCATTTTCCTTTTAACTTCTTGGTACTAGGTCAATGTACATTTTAGGAGCATTTCTAATTTTGAAATCAAATATAAAATCTATAGATATCTAAAAAACATATCATATATTATTAAATTTGTATTAAAAGAAATTAGTGTAAATGATTATTTTTAATTGTTGATTTCAATTTATAAAAAATATTGAAATTTAGTTTGGAGATAGAGAAGGATGAGATAGAATAGAAGATTCAACTAATTAATATTTTTTAAAATACAAAGATTAATGATGATAATATTATATAGTGGAAAGATTAGATACCTTATTTTGTTATTATCAATTTTCTTAAAGTATAAATGGAATATGATTCTCTTATTCAAGTGTCTCTTGTAAATTCATTGGTGTAATATATTTTTTTATCTCGATCATCATGGAATTATGTTCAAACACAACAAAATATGATAGTCTCAATTATAAAAATATAAGCACGACAATATATAAATAAAAAAATTAAATGACTGAAACAATTACTTTTATTCTATACAGTTCATTTGTTTTTAGGAAAATTTGCTACGAAAATACTTAAGTTTCTAGAAAAGACGAAATTTGAAAAAAAAAAATTGTGTCCTTTTATTCTACTGATAAATGAAAATCTAAATTTCATGAAATAAAAACATATTTTATTGTTATAATAATATTCCGTTACTTTAATTAAATTAGTAAACTTCGAAAAAAAATTGTGAGAATATTCTCAAGAAGATTTATAACAAACCAATATTTTATATAGTTAAGGAGAATTAATTTGCATGATTTCTTCATTTTTTATATTAAAAGTTAAATAATTAAATACATTAATTAAGATATTATAAATGTATAATAAATTTTATAAAAACAAAAATATCTTTTTAAATTTGTAGACAATAATATATAGAAGAATGATTTTAAAATTTTTAAGTCTCTACTAAAAAGAAAAAAAATATCTTTAGTGACACTTCAAGAATCTCTCAAGGTGAAAGTTTCAAATATGAAGACTATAAACCTTTAAAATATATGTCTTTAAATTTTACAAAACAATTGATACTTTAGTTATTTTTTAATAAATTTTTTAAATGTTTAACACTATTTTTTGTGCTGGTTGTTATGTTAATTTAAACTTTCTTATATTTATTTTTAACGACATCAAAACATAGTTATTTAATTATTTAATTCATTTTTAACTTTTATCGGTGAACATTAAATAAAATATGAAATCCACATGTGAAATACTTATTGACATGTGAAATACTTATTAACAGTTTTGTCTTTTAAATAAAATAAAATTACATTAATGATGATTAAGTCAAATTTAATTTAATATTACACTTACCTATGTATTTTTTATAGAATTCAACACATATGAATTATTTTAAGCATTGTCCTTAGAGTACTCCTTAGCAAAACTCATACTTTATTATAGAAATAATGACACCATCACCTTCCACGATTTTAAAGATTTATTATTATATTATTTAATGTAATAAATAGTTGAAAATTTATAGTAAAAATATAATATTGCATTTTAATACTCATAAACTTGTATGAATGTTTAGATAAATGATTTTTGAAAGATAGTCGTTATTTTCGGAAAGCATGAAAAATCAAATTTAATCTTTAAACATGTAAGAAATTCAAATCGATGTCTAACTAATACTGTACCATAATAACAAAATAATTCCTGATTTTGTTATCAATTAATTCTTAAAAATATATTTTACTAACAAAATAGTCTCATTAAAAATATATTTTACTAACAAAATAGTCTCATTAAGTTATATGTTTATAAATAAAAATAAACATTTATCTTTTTCAAAATCAATTTTTATTATTTTATATCGTTAAAATTGAGTTAAAACCTAATTCAACCGTACGAAATTGATTTGATTTGTGAAATAAAATTTATACTCTAATTATATATTATAAAAATGCTATGTGAGCCTTCCAATCTCACAAATTGAGAATTCTCTATAAGTATTAGGTGAATATTTATAACGATCCAAGAACCCTTATTTTTAGGAATAATGCTTCTCTCAAGTTTGGTAATTCCTGATTTTTTTTTTTTCAAACAATTGTTATGATTCTTTTAATAATCATGTCTCATTTTAAATAGAAATGAAAAGAAGCAGATTAAAGGTTACTTCATATTCTCGATATTTATTTTTCTTGTAACATGTTAAAATATCTATATTGTAAAAGAAATTAAAGATGAAAATTAGGCGTAGATATTATAAAATAACTTGAGAACCCATTTTCGTTACCACTTATAGAATAAAAAATATTAGTTTTTCATTATACCTTTTCTTTACAGAATTAGCACTACTCTGTTTTTTGGTTTCTATTATCAGTGCCATTATTTTTAATATTCTTATATTATATTTATTTTATCATTTTATAATAATACACTCCGCGACATTAATAACGGTACATTTATTTTTCATATTACATTGTTCACTTAACCACTACAAGATAATGTAATTTAAATAAACGATGCATTGAAAATTAAAATTATATACAAATAACTTATTTTACAAATAAAAAATTTATAATTTAATAAGTGAATAAATTATTGTTGGTCGGTGTTGTGTTGGGGTATGTTGTGAAGCAAGGAAGAAAGAAGATTAATGATGTTGACACAAGAGGAAGGAAACAATAATTGTTGTGTTGGTTTTGAAAATAGTGTAAGAATTCTGTTGCCTGAAGTATAGTTCTACAGATTTGAGCGAAAGAGCAAGATATGTGGTGAGACCAACAACGTGGCATGCATGCATGCATGCATTGCCACTCATTTGTGTTTGTGTGAGAGAGATACAACCTTCATCTCTTTCAACTTCAACACCACATGGTTTTGGTGCTCAACCAACACACACATGGGGCACAAAGAAAAAGCTAAAGAGCGAAAAGAGAAGAGGTTGCAGGAGATATCTCTTCTCAGGACAATTCCTTATGCTGATCACCAGAGGTTCTTTTTTGTTTCCAATCTCATTCATTTTTCTTTTCATTCCATTTTCACATTTTTTCTCCGAGATCTCACTCTATTAAATATTTTGCAGGATTCCTAATAGATTAATTAGTATAGAACTTTACATATGATGATTAAACTCTACTTTTAACAAACAGTTTTCTTGTGTATTGACCATGATTTTTGGATCAAAGTTGAATGGAGAATCCGTAATTGATGGAACTAGAGATCTACTCTTTTTCCACCTGTGTTTAATCTTGTGCTTATGAATAGATGGTGGTCGAAGGAAACAATTGCGGTGGTTACTGGAGGAAACAGAGGAATTGGATTCGAGATCTCTAGACAACTCGCTGATCATGGAGTAACTGTGATACTCACATCAAGAGATGCTAGTGTTGGAGTTGAATCAATCAAGGTCTTGCAAGAGGGTGGTCTGCAAGATGTGGCATGCCATCAGCTTGATATTCTCGACCCTTCTTCCGTCGCCGAATTCGGTGACTGGTTGAAGGAAAATTATGGTGGCTTGGACATTCTGGTAAGCTTCTAAGAAATGAATATGCAGCAGCTGAATCTGTGCCAAATTGTTCCAAACTTATATTGTTGGAAACTTAGATTTGGTGAAGGTAACATGAAATTAACAAGTTACATGAAAGCATAAAGACTGTATTGTTTTTTTGATTTTAGTCTCCATATATCACCAGCAGGCAATGTAGCAGTAGCAGATGCCCTTGTTGTGTTTGTAATTATGCAGCAATGTCATTTCTCTGCAGGTAAATAACGCTGGTGTGAATTTCAACTTTGGGTCTAATAATACCGTTGAACATGCTAATTTGGTCATTGAAACAAATTATTTTGGCACCAAGCGTATGATTGAGGCCATGATTCCATTGATGAAGCCATCCTCTGCTGGTGGACGCATCGTAAATGTGAGCTCGCGTCTTGGTCGACTAAACGGCAAACGCAATGTAAGTGAACAATATGTTGCATGTTCTGTAAAAGATTATGATGAATTAGATAGTAATGATAAAAGTTAAGAAAGTGGTAGGTGAGGTGATTATGTAAAAAGTGAGTCTAAGTTGGTGGAGTTAACATACACTGCAGAGATTGGAGAACGAAGATTTGAGGGAGAAACTAAGTAATATTGAAACACTTACAGAGGAGCTAATTGATGACATGGTAGCAACTTTTCTGAAACAAGTGGAAGATGGAACTTGGAAATCAGGAGGGTGGCCTCCAACTTTCACAGACTACTCAATGTCAAAACTAGCAGTGAATGCTTACACAAGGTTCATGGCACACAAGCTTTCTGAGAGAGCAGATGGTGAAAAGATTTTCATCAACAGCTATTGCCCTGGTTGGGTGAAAACTGCTCTCACTGGTTATGCAGGAAGTGTGTCAGTTGAGGATGGTGCTGATTCTGGAGTCTGGCTTTCCCTTCTTCCTGATCAAGCTATTACAGGCAAGTTCTTTGCAGAGAGACGGGAAATTAACTTTTAAGCACTTAGTTCAACCATCAGATTCAGACCATCTTCACAGAATTGAAGGAAATCTGCATGTTTGTCATTGTCAATGTCATGTCACATACAAAAGTAGTATTACTCTAAGTCATTTTGTTTTAGTGACTAGTTCATTATTCTAGATATTTGATGTTTCTTCACTGATCAGTGATCACTGATGCTTAAGGAAAAGGAAGTTACTGCATCTTTGTTACTTCAACTATGCTGTCTTTCCTTTTCTCATATCATAAGTTACTAATTTTGTCAAACATTTGTTATGTTACAGACTAGTTTTACTTCCCAGCTCTTGCTACTTTACCTTCTTTCAATCTGTCTAGTTATGTCTCAGCTAATTGATAAATCGATTTTACTAAATGTTTCAAAATCAATAAGCTAGTGATGCATTTCAATGAATGAATAAATTTTTTTTACAATGCTAACATATATTTCAATAAAATTATACTATTTATTATAATAACGTTTTAATATCACACTATCTAAATTATTTATTTTATTTATTAGTTAAATACTTGAACTTTAAATAAAAATAAGACTAAAAATGGTAATTATAATTATTTAAAAGCATCTTTTTTTGTGTAATCTAAGAGAAAAACTTCAACAATGTTTGATGCGTTTGGTTTGCGGTGTGGGATGTGGAGGAAAGAGAGCCACGGTAGCAGCAGAAAGGTTCCACCTTCGCATAAACCCTCCTAAGCTTCCCACAACCGACACAACAACCCAATCCTTCTCATGGCTTCTTTGCGTATCACAAGATTTACAACCAACCTTCTCAACTCCTTGTCTTTCCCAAAATCTCAGAACCCATTTCCTAAAATCCTTTTCTCGCTTCACTCTTTCACATCCCACGCTGGTAACGATTCCCACTCTCAATCTCTGAATATCGATCTTTCCAACGAAGAAAGCAAAAGACGCTTGTTCAACAGGTTCCCCTTCTCAATCTTCCGTTTTCTTTTTCGTCACTTCTCGAAAGTGAGTGTTAATAATGAATGATCATATTTTTTTTTAATTATTATTTTTTGGCAATTCTCTTAGGCTATTGTATAGAAGCAAGCAGCGAGGGTTCCTGGAACTCGATTTGGTGCTCGGGAAATGGGTGGAGGACAATATTCACTCATTGGATGAAAATCGCATTCGAGCTCTCGTACATGTTCTTGACTTGGTACTTTCTTTTCCACTTTATATATTATTATTATTATTTCGATTGGACTGCCATATTTCAATAAAAACTACCGTAGTTATCATCATGTCATGAGGGTGATCATCATTATTAACACTGGCCAATCAAACTGCTTAGCTTTATTTTGGTGTTCATTGAGAGATTCTGTGAAGATTACTAGGGGTCTTGATATTCCACTTGGATCAGATCAACAATTTTATTTCTAGCAGTTAGACTGTTACTGGAGTCTTGTCAAACAATATGTTGTCAACATTCCATTCATTTCTTAAACATTTTTCCTTCTTATTTGCTGTTTTCCGTTTAATTCCTAATACTTTTCATTTCGTTAACTATAATGGAAAACAGTTACTTAAATGTAGAAATACCTTCTGGAATTGGAAGAGAGAACTCTATTGCTGCTATGTTTAGTGAAAAAGTCTCACATGTTTTGGCGAGGGATTGTTTCATGGGAATGATATTTATGCATATAAATAAAAAGTCACAAAAAATCCTTAAAAACTTAATCAATGACATAATCCATTGAAATTTATGAGATTTGGAGTACCGTATATTTTTCTAGTCTCTTGAAATATCAATTGAATACCACTGATTTTGTTGTAATCTAAAACAAATCTTGATAGTTTTGATTGTATACCCTAATATTTTTTTTATGTTTGAAAGTTTCTGATTAAATATCACAAGCCATTTTTTTGCAAGTTTTTTAAATCTTTTGAAATCCCAATAGAATGCACCCTTACTAACTTAATAGGATTTGTAATAGAAGTAATGGATTTACAATACACATTTAATAAAATAATCTGTTAGTACGGTGATAATGCCATCTGGAAATTCAAACCTTAAGTCTTTTTAATATACATAATGTATAGGTTATAGTTACATGTACTTTGGAGGTAACATGCTTATCTATTTAAAAGAACCTATCTTGACAACATGATCCTAGGCGTTTTCGGAGAAATTATTAAATGGTCCTTGCTGATTTTCATATGATACATAATCAAGTGTTTACTAGTTGTTTCTTGTAAACAGTAAAGTTTAAGTATGTGTATATGAACATTAGTGGCACCATAGAGAGGTGGTGGTCCTGGACACCTAATAATTTCTCATGTTTTAAGCATTTTTTTGGCGGCTTTTTCCTCTTCGTGTGTGAAAATGGACTTTCATTCACTTAATTACGATTATGCAAAGATTGATAATTTTTTTATTGTATCAATGCTTTATTTGATTCGGGTTCGTTTTCTTGTTAACCTTTGATGTGTCCCCTTTTAATGCGTGGAAAATTTAAATGGAAAATGTGGCTTCTTATAGTAATAAAGGATGGAGTGGTGATTCTCATGTTGCTAATGTTTGAGATTATTCTAAAAGAAGATGGAGAGGAAGGATTAATTTATCACCTTTGAAACGTAACTGCTTTATTTGTACACTTTTATGAGCAAATTAGATCTTGAATCTGTAAATTGAGAAGGAAGTTTAATGATAAATGTAGTTTGTTTGATGATTTTGTTCTGATAACTACTTGTTGGTCAAGTTTGAAAGACGCAAACGTTGATTTTGAGTCTGTGTCACCTCGGTGACCTCAAAATCCTGTTTCTGTTTGCAGGAGAATCCAGATTTATGGAAGTGGATATCTGGGCAAGAGCAACCACCGGAATCAATCAGCATCAACCCAGTTAGTCTTATTTTGTTATTTAAATGATGAAGTTCCAATTTGGTTACTTTGTTGGATTTTTGTTTTTCTTCGGGGTACGAATTCTCATGGAAGTTGTTTGTTGCACAGGTCTTTACTGCAGTGCGAGAAGGAGTTATGAAGAATCTTGAGACTCATTCCGCTCCTGAAACAAGAGCAACACCTGGTCAACCATGGGTAAGAGGCTGGGATGATATCAAGAAATTTCGGGGTGGTCCCATTACTGGGAACCAGTAGCAATGAAAAAAAAAACATTTTTTACCGTATATTTTACTATTATTTACGGTTATGTAACTGCAAAATAAAGGTATATAGTAGCTACTAGAGAACAGTGAAAGTTGGATGAAAACTAATGGATTGTGGTTGACTTTCTGGAAGCTTGATATAAGCTAATAGGGGTGATTTTATTTTACTGTGGCTTGAAATGCTTGATTCTGGATTTTCCGTTTTAATTGTGTATCGTTTTAAAATATGTTTGGTAAGAGTGAAATTGTATCTTTGTTCGATATTTTTTGAACTCTTTCATCCTCTTCATATGTCAACGTTACTACATGAATATTGAACTGGTTTCTTCTATTGAGAACAATCAAATGAGCTACACTGTTAAAAGAACGGTTTCATTGCTACAACTACGGATTCATTAATATAGTTGGGAAATTTGAAAGTTAAAAGTGAAGATGCAAAACTTGTTTTAATTTGAAGGTGCTTGTTATCATCGGTGTTTGATTTGGCTAGAAATGTAGTTAGTTAAAATATCATCGGTGAAGCATGTACTCTTCAGGATGTGAACTCTTAATATTATAAAGAAAGATTTCATGAAATCAAATCTATTTAATTCTACTGTGATAAACAAATCTTGGATTGTTTAATGTAATTTAGTGGAAAAAGGTTACTTATGCTTAATAATAATAGTTTTTTTTTTTGTTCAGAAGCACTCTGTTTTAAATTAAGGAACTTAACAACCATTTCCATTTTTATAGTCATGTATTGACTCGTTCAATTATTCAGGTAAACGATTACAATTTATAACTTTTTTTTTTATCTTTTTTCGCTGACTGTACAACGGTCAATGTCACACCACATTCCTTATCTTCTTTCCCTTCACAGCTTTCCCTGCATTTGCAATGGCCTCTGCAACGGAAGCCATTAACGCGTTGTTCTTAATTCTCTTTCTTCAACATTTGTTATTCACAACAGCGAATGATTCAATTCCAGTGCCAGCTGATTGGCCGCAGCAGTTTCACTCGGTGCTGTTCATAAACCGAAGCGGCAATCTCCGGAAGACGGACTTATGGTACGACTGGCCCAATGGCCGCAACTTCAACATCGTTCAAAACCAGCTGGGCGTTCTCACCTACGACCTCGAATGGGACAATGGAACCTCCTTTTACTATACGCTCCAACCCTTCGACAAAACCTGCAAAATCATGCACTTCGATGTCGGCATTCTCCGCCCTAGCTGGCTCGACGGCGCTAACTACCTCGGCCAAGAGTCTGTCGACAACTTCCTCTGCAACGTCTGGGAGAAAGTCGACTTCATCACCTACTACGAGGATGTCCTCACCCGAAGACCCGTCAAGTGGATCTTCTTCGACGGTTAGTCACTATACACCTTTTCTCTTCATCAATTAAAAACCAAATTAGCTTATTGATGGATTAAAAATCAGATTTTTTGGAGGATCGGGAAATAACTTGTATAAATTAGTTCGTAAACAAGTTAATTTAGATAATGGAGAAACTGATTTCATTATTTTTCATTTGTTTGGCCTAGAAGTGTTTGCTTAGAAATTTCTCTGACCAATCATGCTACTACTTTTCTGTAATATCGTTATTCTCGTTAATATCTATTTATGTTTTTTGGTCTTTAATTTATATATGATTAGTAATTGTTGCGTGGGTATTGTTATGGTGGTTGCAGGGATGGTTTCTCATGTGATGACATTTGAGGTAGGTGCAGTGCTTGAGGATGAACATTGGCAAGCTCCTGTGTATTGTTTTGATGAGATGAAGAACGAGACATCGGAAAAAACGAATGCGTTCGTCTTAGAATCTGAAGATGCTGCTTCTGCTGGTTTTTCTCATGGAATGTTAATGAGAGAGATGCCACATTCTGCTTATGCTAAGTAATCGTGAGTGAGAATGGTGTTTGCACTTTATCTATTGCAGCACGTACAATAATTTCTTGAAATAATTTAGACAGTCTTCGATTATTTTTAGAGCATCTTAACCGTGATTGTTTGCATCTAAGACAAGTGCGTAGTCTTTCATCTACGCGGTGATATAATTCGTGGTTTGAGTTCTGTCAAACAATGCTTCGACATTAAAAGTTTCACGTTTTTCTTCTCAGAATCTATTCGAACGTTTTGAACGCGATACCAAACACACGCTTAGTTCGTTTAAAAATCCTGAAAAGTTATGACGGTCATTAACTGCAGGATTTTTACTGTTTATTGTTCAGAATTCTCGCAAATCCTTGTATAATTTTGAAAACGTTTTGAGACCACGGTTCTTAATTCAGCTGTAAAGAAGCTCGTGTTGGCTACAAGCACGAGGGTTTGACTATGTGTTCGAGAGATTCCTTAGAGAAGAAAAGCTTGACACCATTTTCTTGGAAAACTCTGGTAGACATTGTTGAAAATACAAATTTTGCAAAATGATTCTCATCAGGTTAATGGCACAAAGTAAATAAATCAATTCTCCCCTCTATTAACAACATTGCATTGCATCGTTGACCCGCCAGGGTTGATAAATATGAACATTCTTCTCTGTAAAAATAATTGTATCATTTATTGTATGGTCATTCTGACATAATGAAGAACAGAAAAGGAAGGCATAAACTGCAATGAAACATTCATTCAGCCTAGTATTGGCTATTCAGATAGAAATATAATCCAGCAAGCACTGCAATTCCCACCACAACTGCAATAGGAAGTGCTTTCCTGTGCAAAATTTATTGCATGATGTTAATGCCAAAATAATGGTGGGAGGTATAATGAGAGACATAGAAACAGATAAAGATTTATGGCTTACCCAATTGCTTCATCTTTCTGCAGATCAGCTTTTCGTGCTTTTCTAACAGCTGTGCTATTGGCATCTTTACTCACAGCTGGTGCATAGGGCTTAAATCTTCGTTTTGGAGCACCACAAACTGCAAAACACTATTTATTTATGGCAATCATAATGTACTTTTACCAACTTCTTTCCACTCGTTTTTTTCTGCTTCTACTAATTTTTACCAGGAGCTGGCTAGCCGTTAACCATTCCATAAACACATTTTTCTATCTCTTCAGAAGTGTGTGAGTCGAGCATTTATGAAATTGATTTTGCAAAATGGTTAACTTTGAAGAAAATTATCCATAAAAAAAGAGTTTTTTCATTGCAAAACCAATTTTAGACATGGGGTCAATTTCTCAACACAAGAAATACATAAATATTTACCTAACATTATGTTTGGTAATATTTCAACATGATTCTCTATCATCCAATATCAATCTACAACACTAACATTTCAATTTACAAAAGAGGCTAACTCATTGAGGTATCAAGGGCTTAATCTTGGTTTCCAATTGCAAAACAAGATTGAACTTATTTTGATGCACTGTCTCTATTTTTTAAAATTTAGAAAAAAAAATGACTTTATCACCACATGATATTAATGAGTAGAAGAATGTATTAATATGATCAAATCTTATTGAATTATGATATACTATAACTTTGAACTATTTTTTTAATATTTCTTTTACAAAACTCGCGTATGAATAAAGAATATGAACAAGATAAAATGGTTCTTGTGAATAAGGTTATATATGGATTGTAGTTGGAAAATACTCGGAAATTTCAATTCAAAAAAACATGCCTCAAGACAGCAAATCAAATGAAAAAAGAGAGAGAGAGAGAGAGAAATGTTACTCCTAAAATACAGAAAAAAAAATGTCTTGTATATTAATTCATCTAAAATTTTTCATATAATTTCTCCAAATCATTAATTTTCACAGAGAAGTGATTATTATTATTTTTTTCTATCTAGTAAGTGATAAGCTTGTGTACACCACACGTACCCAAAAATTGTTGTAAACTGTCCTAACTTTAATCCAAAAATTCTTGTCAGATACAGTTGTGAGTTGTTAGTAAGGGGAAAGAAGAAAAAAAATGGAAGGAGCAATTACCAGGGCAGAAGTAGTTATCCGGCAACTTTTCAAAGGGATTTCTGTCATTGTAAATATACCTGCATCAATCAACAACAATAGCATTACCAATACCATAAAATTGCATCATCAAAACAGCAACAACAAAATTTATATAAATTATCGTATATCTCTCCCTGTAAACGCGAAAAAGAAAGAAAAAAAAATGAAGGTTGACCCGCAATCGCGACAGATATAGGCCTGTTTGGAAGCGACGCGCATGGAAATCCTGGGTGGTGCTGAAGTGAGATGGCGGTGATTGGGATGAAGATGAAGGTTGAGTGAACCAGAGAAGAAGGAGGATTTGAGAGCAAAAGGGCTGACGGAGGGTCTTCGCAGGCCACCATTCACGGTGGGGACGCAGTGAAGACTTGGTGCCTGCAATGCCATTTTTGCTCTGTTGTTGAGTTGAGGATCACAGAAACAAAGAACCAAAGAAAGAGAGAGAAAAAGAAGATAAGAGAAGAAAGAAAGAGAATGGTCGTGTGGAAAGAAAGAACGGGATGTGCAAACGTGGCAATCTCCTTATTTTAAATTCTGCCAAAATAAACATTTCTATTTTTTTTTGTATAATATTGGGTAAAAAAAATGTATTTATATAAGCATATATTTGTTAAAAAATATTTTCAAAAAATTATACACGAGTAGCTTGAAAAGAAGTAAAATAATTACAGTAGACATTCTTTTTATTGAAAATATAGATCTTCTAAAACTTGATCACTTAAATGTTTCTATGCCTCATCATCATCATCAATCCTATGTAATAGAAGCGTTTTTTAAGTCTAACACTTACCTAAAAATACTCAATTTATCTTTATCTCTTCCTCATTGCAGTTTCTCACGATCAATCTCCTTTCTTTCTTTCTTTCTTTCTTTCTTTCAAGTTCGGTTGTCTAGACGATTGGAGTACCTGTTGATAAGACTCCGATGCTTAAGTCAATTCAAGCCCGTTCGAGTCAGTATAATTAGTGCTGTAATAAATGTGATGCAAAAGTTCTTACCTTAGGTTCCTATTTATAGTGTTTGACATTGTGATTAAGGTTTTCTTAATCACGACTCAATTGCTTTTTAAACTTGATTACTGACTTGTAATACTTTAATTTGCAGATTTGGTTTTGATGCAGCGATCTCGACCGAAGTACCGTGCGTACTGGTGAAGCCACCATATCTATGCTACGATAACAAAATTCCAATGTCACGAGTGGGCTATGGCCGCTCGGGTTGTGATCACTCTGAAGAAATTGTCATATCAACAATCCACGGGATTATCCGCCTGTAGCGAACGGCCTTGGGCTACTTATCCTTAGGCCGCCTGATCGAGAATCTGGCTAGAGATATTAATAGGTCATACAGTATAAAAAGAAAAGTGCCAAATATTTTTTTTGCTCATAAACTGATAATAAGTTATTTTCTTCGTTAAATAATGTTCAAAAATTGAAAGGTAAAATAGGAAATATTTATTGGTACATAGTTTTTTTACTCTATGCTATTATTTTCTGCCATAACATAAACAATTAATTAACATGAAAGCACTGTTCCTTAGACTTGTCCAAGTGTTTTGTTGTGAATGCATTGAAGCACATTATGAAAGCTTTTTGTGAAGGAATCCAGCACCTCAAGTTGGAGTTGTGATCCAACAGAAGGCCATTGAATCCCCAACTTCTGAATTGCACTGTAAATATGTTGAGCCTCTAATACTTTTGCATCAAGGGTTCTTGAAAGAATGCCATGGTGCATGAAGGCTTTAAGAGCTTGTTCTGGCATGGTTGAAATCTGTAGAACCATAAAATAGAAGGCAACAAGGTTAGAAAGAGATTCAATATATTAGGTTTAATTAATCTTTTGAGTCCTCAAAGTTTTTGTATTTTTAAATTGAATTTCGTTAAGTAGATAGTGTGATTATCATTTTGTTTTCTTATCTGTTTTTTCTTTTTCTTCTCTACTTACTAACAAGTATGAAATTTTATAGTTATTATAAAAGGACATCGTAGTTAATAAAAGCTACAATCAATTTTTATTACTTCAACTAAAATATATAAAAATATTAAATATTAAATAGGAAAAATATAATAAAGACTCAATTGAAAATAATCAACTTTATGAAATTCAGCCCATATTATGCATTCATTAAAAATAAATAAAATGGTATTTGTAGACACTAAACAAACAATTTTTAAGCATAGGATACAATTTTAGAGAAAAAAATGAATGATGAAGTCTTATTTTACAAAGTTAAAAAACTCAACCAAGTGTCAAATAGAAATGTGTTAGAACCACATATATGTGAAAGTGTATGATAATTTTTGTATTACTCACCGTATCCGGTCCAATAAGAGAATCAACATAAAATGCGTCAGGGTATTCTGGGTTTTTCACATTTGTCGAAGCCCACATTAGCCTCTGCTTTTTGGCACCTCTCTTCTCCAAGTGTTCCCATCTTGGACCAGAAAACTTTTTCTGATAAAGTTGGTAAGCTAAGACTGCTTGAGCAATTGCACCCTATAACATTTTCAGGAGTTAAGTATATCTCATACAAACTTTCGAAAACAGAAATAAGGTGAAAATAAAGAACATGTTTAGATTAAAAGTGAAAACAAAAACTAAAGTATGAAACATTTTCTCAAATGAAGATGTCTGAAAGTTAAAAAACAAACAAACTGGTTCACACCTTTCCTTTGAGATGAAGAGCCTCAGAGGTACCAATTTGGTGAAGTTTTGTGTCAAGTGCAGAATCCACTCTACTGATGTAGAATGCTGCTGCACTTGAAACCTTGGAGAGATCAGTTCTGCCACAAGCCTCAAGGCCATCCAAGTAAGCATCAATCACTGCCTCATATCTAGTGAGGCAAAATATGAGCTGTTTCAAAGACAAAGTCTTAGGATATTATTGCTGCAGCTATTGAGGATCAAAATTTGTGGCATCAGAAAAAAGCACATAGTTAACAAACTTACAGTGGCATTCACACTTATCCCCAGAGAAATAACCTCCTTCATAGAAAGAATGGATTCATCAGTTGCAGGAATTTTAATATAGACATTTGAACACCCAATCATCTTGTGAAGCCATTTTGCCTCTTCAATTGTCCCCTTGGTATCATTTGCTAGTTTGGGGGAAACTGCAACAGATACATATCCATCTACACCATCTGAATCATTGTAAATTGGCTCCAACATTTTGCAGGTATCATGTATGTCTTTCACTACTAATTCCCAATAGACACTCTCTGTGTCTTTTCCTTCCCCTACCAGTTTCCTACTTGATTGCAAATCAAATTAATAAATATTTTATATTCATACCCAGAAAGAAATATCATCAGTTGCATATTCTGGATATCAAGGTAAACCGCAGGTCTTGTTTTTGTTAATTAAGATCCTGTAATGTTAGTTTAAAAATGTGAAAAATGAATGTATTCAGTCCAGAAATCTATTATTCATAATATATATAGTATGAAGTAGCATTTGGTAATGGTTTCCCTTTCTTGATCTCTTCTACCTCTGAACAGAGAAAAGTTAGTATAACTACTTACCACCTACAAACTCAGATTAAGGGATAAACTGACCATTGTTAACTGAATATTAATTATTGAGTTAAACAGTAATTAATTACCGAAAGTCAGTATTCAAAATCTATCCTGATTCATTACAAGAAGCTAAGGGCAAAAAAAAAAAAAACTAGGGTCTTCATCTGTTGTTGCAAAGAAGTAATCTCTTGTGAATCCAAGATGAAGTTAAAAAACTACCTCAACTGTTGATCGTAGGCATTTGAGGATGAAATAGCTCTCTGAAAAATCTGCAATGTGAGAACATTGTACAGCAATTAAAAGCAATATACAAAGAAACTAGAGAAGATAACATAGAAAGTGATGCAAAAGAGGGGAAGCACCGCTGGATTGGTGGTGACACCTCTGATCCCATTGGCAATAAATGGAAGCAAATCTGAAACAGGGCGACATAGATTGTCATAATAAGGGCTCTGTCTCTGCTTCTGGAAGAGATGGTGAAGAATAGTACTTTTGATCTTTTCCCTGTTATTGCTATGTTCCATTTTTCCTCCTAGACAGTGCAAACTGAGGGTAGAAAATGCAACAATGGAAGGGAAAGAAAATGAGAATAAGATGACAGATAAAATGTGAATGTGGTGCAACCATGCAAATGCAGCTTTATTGAGAAAGAAAAATGGGAGTAAGGAACCTAAAGGGTCTACTCTGAACCCAAGTTTGGGGAGTGAAAAAGCTTGAACTTGGCACTGGAAAAGCAATGGTTGAAGCCATTGCCATTGAAATTTGGATTCTTTTGCTGGTTTTTTTTGCCTTCAAAACAACTTGATCATAATTTGTTATTGCTAATTTTTCATTGGGATGTGCAAAACCTGCTGCAACCAATCAAATTTTGTGCTTATTAAATTGATTAACAGGTATGGTTAAGGCTCTACGGAATCCAAAACATTTATCAAATTATTAAAATAAACTCAGTTATCACATAAACATATTTGAATTTTTTTTTTTCCCAATATACCTTTTTAAAAGAAATTTCCCAAAGAGCACAAATATCATTTTATTTCTACGTCTCTTAGTTGTTAAGAGCTATGAGTTCGATCCCTCCAAATTTTTAATTGGTTTTTTATTTCAATGGCACAAACTATCAAAATTTGGTTACTTAAGGATTGAATTCTGAAAAATATTTTCTGATTAAAAAATAAAAGCGGATGAAAGTTCTAAAAACTATATAAAATAAGAAATAAATTAATTTAAAATAGTTTATTAAAATGTTGAGATTATATTTTAATTAGTTTGAAAAATGAAGAAAGTAAAAAATAACTTTTAGTTTTGTAATATTGATTTATAACGTAATTTGAATTAAATTTGTAATTATAGATTTGTTGGAAAAAATTATAATTATAATTTTAGTCTTTTGAGTTAAAAAAACAAATATAGTGATTCAAATAAAATACATATTACTTTAGGTGGTTTAAAAAGTACAAGTTTATTAATTTAATATTTTTTTTTTGTAATCGCTATGATGATAATCTTTTGAATGTTGAAATTTAGTTTATTTGATAACTAATGGTAAAATGAGAGAAAATAGATAACTTATTATTGAAAGTACAAATAATTCGATATATACAGATGATTTTTGACCCTACACACTTGGGTGAAGAAGTTGGGTATGTTTGTCAGTAATAGATAATTTATTCTTCGTAAACATCATTTTATATTTGCATTAAATCATGTATGAGTTTTTGTTATTAAGAACTTTAACTAGATGTTAGTAATTATTTTTTGTAATATGTTTTGGATCTTGATATTATAGTACTTCAAATATGAATTCACATAGTTTGGCCATAAGTGATTAATAATAATAATGTTGCCAAATTTTAAAATTTTCATATATTTTATTTTTCACTTTTTCTTCCAACCATTATAATGATGATAAAAAAACTAATTTTAAATTATATAAAACCAATATTACAAAACCTAAGTTTGTTAGACCTTAAATTATTTTTTCTTTTTTCTTTTTTTAAACCAATTAAATTTGATATCAACCTTTTAATTATTAATTATTTTAATTTATTTTTCTTTAATTTCAATTTCAATTTTTTTTATTTTCTTTTAAACTTTCTTAGGATTTTCAACTGCTACAGTGAATAAACTCATTTGGAGAAGTAAAGAAGCATTAGGTTCATTTAGAAATTTTTTTAAAATATAAAATTATTTTGCGAAAAAATTCAACCTATTTTCTTTAAGGATAATGATATTTTACTTTACTTTTTTTGACTTACTTTTAACTCGCTACTTTAATCACCCTTAGATCATCTATTTTAACTTTTTGTAATGATGTGATGTAATAGTTCAAAGATGATTGAAGTAATGGATTAAAAGTGAATCAAAAAGAGTGAGTCAAAATATCATTATTCTTTATTTAAAGATGCGTATAGACAACATTTATCTCATTTTGGGTGATTACTTGTTCAACCACACTTGATTCTTTTTGGGTATTACTATTTCACACTTTATTTGATCGAAGAAAATTTTGTACAATCACTTTAAATGAAGAAAAGTATTAAGAAAAAAGTTAAATTATTTTTTACATAAATGAGTTAACGTTAACGTGTAGAAGCTATAATTTCCCCAAAAGTTTATTTTTTGTTTAGGAAGAATTAGTTATTCTTTTTTGTCTTATTTCTCTATCCTAAAACTGTATTTGAAGAAGTTTTCACGAAATACAAACATACGTGCTGTAAGTTAGCAGTGAATAAAAAGGTAAGCTATTTTCATATATATAATAATCAGAATTAAAAATATTTATATTTTTAAGAATAAAAGGATTTAAATGTTTGATATATGTCATCGAACTTAAATTTTAGTGAAGGCATAAGACGAAGGCCTCATTGGTCATACCTTGTAAATGAATCTCTTTAAATCTTTTATAAGTCTTTGTAATTAGGTTAATAGTCTTCATAAGCAAAACAATTTAAGATGTGGAATTCTTGTCACAAAAGACTTAATTTGTACTTATTAGCTCATAAAATAGGTTCTATAACCATTTGTTAGTGATTTTAATTTGTCCTTTCCTTTTCTATGAATAAAAAAATTGTTCAATAGTATAAAAAAAAAGAGAAAAAAAGAATATGAACTTAAAATTACAAAAATAACCTGCCTAAAAGATTATGTGTTAAAAATAGAAAATATGTTTATCTTTAAATACTTGTTAGTCTCTCTCGTCCAACCAAATATGAAAATGTAAAATTTTTAAGTCCTTTCCTTTCTTTTTTCCTCACTTTTACCTTAACCAAACAATGTGCTAGTATAATTGAATCTTCATTTCAAACTGATATCATCAATCTCAAGATTTTAATGGACAAAACAAATAGAAGCTCTTTTTTTTTTTAATTCTAATAAATATCAGGGTTCGCCTAATAGCTTTGTATAATTTAAGTGGGTTTAAACCTTGTTGCCATTAATGTAAGAATAAAAAAGAAAAGATAAAATCTCAGATCAAGCTCTAAAATTTAAAAGGTTGTGTATGTTGATTTATTAGAGTAATCCACCTCAACAGATGCAATAAATTCTAGCTTCTAATTGAACTCAATTTAACAAGAAAATATCATAAAACCAAGACTTAAACACTCTGTAAAAAGTATCAATTAAGTATTCCATCTACCTTCAAACAGACTGTCTCTGAACAATAATACATGCAAGAATTACAGTGAAGTTAATTGCCATCACAATTTAATTTGCAGTGCCACCCAATTTACCGAATCCAGCATGCAGTATAAGACATGTACTTCTATTATAGGAGAAAACAAGAATCTAGAAACTTCAATCATGTTGCAAAATGGATTACATGACCTAATGAATTATCTATGAAGATAACAAAATTTACAAAACAAAACAAAAATAAAGAAAAGGTATCTCATTTACCAACCCTATGAACACTTTGGGAGGATTGAGCAAGAAATATAAAGAATCCTATAATGGCCTCAGAAAAAGCAATATAACTGTTACCAAGGTTTAAGGTCACTCACAGGTCCAGCAGTCCAATTCAAGATCTTCTCCCCTGATTTCAAGAACACAGTGTTGTCATGTGGCAGTTTCCTTGCCAGTCCATTTAAAACTTGATGGAAGGCATCTCCAGGTTGAGCAGGCTGTGGGAAAAGCATTGCTTGCTTCATGGAAGGGTTAGCAAGCAATATTTGCTTCCTCAATATGACTTGTGGTGAGATAGATGTGAGTATGGTATCCAACTTTGGAACCTCCTCCTCAGCAACAAACACTCCTATCTCTTCCCATGGGATTGCATCAGCAAATGGCAGAACAATGTCATCTGCAATAATAACAGGTATGCAACCAAATATCACAGCCTCTACCAATCTTGGGCTCCAAGGAGCCCATCCAAGTGGGCATAGGCAAAACACAGCTCGTTGCATGTCCTCGTAGTACGTGGTTGGATGCTCAGTGGAGACATCAAATAGAGGATTGTTTTTAAAGTTCTCCCACACTGCTGCTCTTGCACCTCTGCAAGATTACAGAACATGGCCACTTTGATCAATAGAAGCTTCTTTTGTTATTGCATACACTGATGCACCAAACTACATGCATACTTGATTTTCAAGTTTTTGTTTAGAAACAACCAATTTTAGGTAATGAATAGATCTTAATATGATTGACCTGATTTTTATAGTTAAACAAAATACAATAGTTATATGAATCAAAGTCCTTAGTCATTGCATCTTTCGTAAAAAAAAAGTGTAAATCAGCTTTCTTATGCATCTATGATTCAGACCCTCTCCTTTAAACTTGTAATAAGGCCTACCTTGCATAGTAACCACCTTCAGGGTCATTGCCAACATCATAAAAGAGTCCTCGGAAGTATACAAAAATGGACCTGGGAGTCTTATCAGGAATTAGGTGGGTGTGCATTTTCTGTGGTGGAGCGTATGGAGGAATGGTAATTGAGCCCTCTTTCAAGCATACATGATTCCTCTGTCCAAATGTTTGAACCAATGTAGCACGCCTTAACAGTTGAAGAATCCCTCTTTCAATTGCCTTCTCTTCCTGGTACAAATTAATATAAATATATAATACAAGTGGTATAAATAATGAAAATTAAAAGTCACACTAAATTTGTACCTGGTAATGAAAACATGCCCCAAAGTCGTGAGGAACCACAAAGAAGTGATCTGCTCCCTCTGTGCGATTCCAATAGGGCCAGTTTGAAGAAATAAGTTGTATGGCACTTCTCATCATTCGTGGTGACTTGAAGGGTAAAGGGAGGCCATTTGGTGTCAAGTCACAAGTGGTGTATACAGGGGTATAAAACCAGTCAGCCTCTTCCGGATTAAGTGTTCGGACAGGGCTAGATAAGAGAAACCGGTGCATAAAGATTTCAGCAGCAAACATATGGTTGAGGCATCTCGGATCTTTTTGCAGAATTTTCTTATTATACTTACTTGGAAGTTCATATACAAAAACCTTCAACCTTCCCACTGGATCATCTTCCAATACATCACCAGCACTACCTGCAGTTGGTTTAACCACAACATGCTTATAACTTCAGTATATCTCCAGAAATATAATTGCTTAATGTAATTCATTGAGAAATAGCACAAAAAACTGCTTATTAAACACCTTAAAATCCCAAGGGTCAAAAAAGATAAACCATAATTTTATATAT
>Ga0099822_1000348_pt1 | contig 40293 bp, 25 predicted proteins | sample CowpeawhiteBW_FD_76839 | JGI IMG/M metagenome (GOLD analysis project Ga0099822, IMG submission 76839) | Root nodule microbial communities of legume samples collected from California USA - Cow pea white BW | ecosystem: Host-associated > Plants > Roots > Nodule | place: USA: California | collected... | reverse complement strand
CAAGTAAGTCTAGAGACGCTACCTCCCTCCATCCGGCGAGGAAATCCAACCCTGCGTGATCTCACCTATTCCCCAATCGTGCAGTCATCTACTCCCTTCAACACAGAAATCTGAGTGTGAGCGTAATTTCACTGCACTAAAAAAAAAACAAAAACGGAACACTGACAGAGTCAATTGAAGCTAACCGGTGGATTCGAGTTCCGGCAGATCAAATTAGGGTTCCGGCGATGACGGTGAAACTTACGAGGAAGAACGCAAACGAATTATTTAGAAGCAACCGTTATTGTAAAAAAACTATATTTGTAATTTCTATGAGTTACATTTAAATATATATTTTATTGTTTTTATTTTATTAACTTAATTAATTTACATATATAATTAACTTAATATTAAAATATGAATATTTAAAATGTGCAGACAGACAGGACAACGTGAGTGTTGGCAACTTCCTTTCCTTCCTTTCCCTAACTCGTTTTTCAGAAACCAAACCACACACACAGGCAGAGAGGCAAACGCACAACACGGCGGCGTGACCAACGGAGGCAGACGGAGGCGGCGGCGACGTGTCCCACGGAACACCAACAACGATCAACCCTACTCTCCCATCTCTCCCACTTCTCCCGCCCCTTCTCTCCCACTTCGCATCTCCGTCAATTGAACGGCGACGGCGTGACCCACGGAGGAAGACGAAGACGGCGACAGCGACGTCGTGACCCCAACATTGACCAGGTTATATTTGTTTGTGTAAAAGAGTGCTTGTATATTGAAAAACAATAAGTTAAAGTTATTATTTTATTGAAGTAGTATAATATTTTTTTTAAAATTATCAAATTAGATAATTTAAAAAATTATAAATAAAGGTAAATAATGACAAATTATAAAAGAAGTTATGACTTTAATTCAAATATTGTTAAAATTAAATTGTGCTCTATTAACATAATTTTTATTAAAATAAAAATAAAACTGTGTCACTTTAATATAACTTCAGTTATACCAATAAACTAAAAGAAAATCATTTGGTAAAAATATCAATAATAGAACCCTTCACTTCACCCAACATAATCAAAACACATAACCATAGAAAACAAAGGTAAATAAAATAAGAGTAGTCATAGTTTTTTCAAGCTTCAATCTCACTTTTCAGACAGGTTGGGTTTACTCTCCTTTCTCATATTCTCTAATCTAATGTCATACAAATAAATTTTTCTCGCAATTTCTTCTTATTCTTCTTCTTCTTCTTCTAAACCAGGCCACACCAGTTCCTCCAGGTGAGCATTCCGGCGACCCTTGGCGGATTCACGTGAACCACAAAAAGACTCCAACGATCCCCAGCGTGACTTTGGTGTAAGTAACAATTATTGCACCCCTTGCTTCCTATTAGTTGTGTATTGTTGAAATATTGATTGAATGAATTTGTGAAGTTGACGATTCTCTTATTCTGTTTGTGCTTACCAGTAATTTCCCTTTTCTGTGCGTTTATATTATAATTGTTCGTATTACTGATTGTTGTTTATGCCAATTATTTGTTGCCGTTTGTTTTCCTTTACTGATTGTTGTCTTCAATGTCTAAGTTTTTTATTGCTTCTAATTTGTGTAATATGAATCAATTGCAATGTGAATGCCGATTAGCATAAGAAGTTCCGAAGAGGGTGCTTGCAGTTGGGTTTAATAGGCAAGCGTTTTTCTTTTTTTCAGAATGCCGTGCGGCTTAAACCGGCATACCGGACCATGCACCCATGTCTAGTTCAAATCCATAATAATTTGGATTTTCAACTTTCCACATCCTCAACCTGGACGATACTCAGTCTTGTTTATAGAATCCTATTTTATTTTTCAGATAAATACCACTCAATTTTCATATGAATACTTATAGTTTATTTATATGAATACTTGTAGTGACAGCGAGACACAGCACGAATGTTGGGAACATATTCGCGCATAAGGTATGTGCTTGAGCACCTCTGTTCCATGTTGGAATTGAAACGAGTCCAAGCGATTATCACCAAAGCAGGCTTTCAGGCCCACATTCCTTTCATTGACAAGTTAGTATTCTTTTCTGCACTTTCTCCTACGGGAGACCTCTCCCATGCTCATTCCCTCTTCCTACAAACTTCTATGAACAATTCCTTCCTTTGCAACACTATGATTCGAGCCTTTGCCAAGTCTTCCTTCCCTCTTCAAGCTCTATACATCTACAGCCACATGCAGACCTCAGATGTTGTATCTGACCATTTCACCTACAACTTTGTGCTCAAGGCTTGCTCTAGAGCATACAAATTTGCCCAAGAATTTGGTGAGTGCGATGAGATCACTATTGTTTCCAAAGGGGGTGAAGTTCACTGTACTGTTTTCAAACTGGGGTTTGATCAAGACCCCTCTATTCAGAACTCTTTGCTCTATATGTACTCTCAATGTGGATTGGTCCATGTTGCCCAACAGTTGTTTGATGAAATCAGTGACAAAAGTTTGGTTTCTTGGAATATTATGATATCAGCATACCATCGTGTCAACAATTCTAAGTCAGCTGATTACCTTCTTGAATCAATGCCACTCAAGAATGTTGTTTCATGGAACACTGTCATTGGAAGGTACATCAAGTTAGGTGATATTGAGGGTGCTAGAAGGGTGTTCCAAGTTATGCCTGAGAGGGATGTTGTGTCCTGGAATTCTATGATTGCTGGTTTTGTGTCCGTTAAGGATTATGCAGGAGCATTGACACTGTTTTCTGAGATGCAAAATGCCGAAGTAAGACCCACTGAAGTGACGTTTATTTCAGTTCTGGGTGCCTGTGCTGAAACTGGTGCACTGGAAATGGGAAGCAAAATACACGAGTCTCTCAAAGCGTGTAAGCATAAGATTGAAGGGTATTTGGGAAACGCCCTTCTGAATATGTATTCTAAATGTGGGAATTTGAGTTCAGCTTGGGAGGTATTTAGAGCAATGAGGATAAAGACTACGAGTTGTTGGAATGCTATGGTTGTTGGTTTGGCTGTCCATGGTTATGGTGAGGAAGCTCTGACGTTGTTTTCAGAGATGGAATCTGGGCTTGGTACAGTTAGGCCGAATAGGGTAACATTTGTTGGTGTTTTGATTGCTTGTAGTCATAAGGGTTGGGTAGATAAAGCAAGATGGTATTTTGATCATATGGTCAAGAACTATAAAATTATGCCCGAAATCAAGCATTATGGTTGCATGGTTGATCTTTTTAGTAGATTTGGTTTGCTGGAAGAGGCACATCAGATGATCACGACTTCTCCATTCCAAAATAGAGCCATTTTATGGAGAACATTGCTGGGTGCTTGTAAGACACAAGGGAACATGGAGCTGGCTAAGGTGTCATTCCAACAACTTGCCAAATTGAAAAGTCTAACAGATGGAGATTATGTGTTGTTATCTAACATGTATGCTGAAGCTGAGAGATGGGATGAGGTTGAGCGAGTAAGAAGTGAAATGATTGATTTGCATGTTTCTAAGCAAGTTGGACACAGTCAAATTGATATGACTGAATGTGATAAGCTTTCCTAAATAAACTATTTAACCATTTTTTTATACTGGATATTTCTTAGCTTTCTCATAGTTAAAATATTTTTTTCATAGAATTGTACTGCTAAAGCATCACAATGTTAATTGACATCCCAACTATGTTGATGCCACAATTAGCAAAAATCATCTGCTGCTCCCCAATTTATATAATAAAGGAGAAAAAAAATGGGAGACTAGACGAAAACCAACTAGAAAGACTTATAACATGGAACTTGAAGTTTATCTCTGAAAAAATAATAATTTAAAAGAAGGTACGTTATATCATCATGTACGGCACTGTAAGCTAATGCCAAAATTTGTTAGATGATGATATTTATAGTTTATTCTCATTCAGTTGGTATATTTTAGGTTATAAAAGTGTATTTCTCTTTACAAAAGAGGAAGGAATGAAAAAGATCAATATTTATCTTTTAGCTTCTTCATGCCTTAATGGCAGTTTGAGATATTTTAGAGCAGTGTAGCTTTTAGCTTCCTAACAAAACCCATGTGGATTTTGGCGTTCAATGATATCATATTATCCGTTCATTGTTCTGGGTAAATAAGAAAGAATATCCTGAACTCCATTTGAAGTTGTGTACTTTAGAATAATTAGTACTCTTCCAATAGCCTGTGTGTTTGTAGTAATTATTTTTCGAGATATATTTCAAGAAATGGTGAGACTGAGTAACTATTCTTTCGATTCAATTTGGAGGAGAGGTTGATGTGTTGTTGCATTGTGCTGCTGTTTTTTTTTTTTCTAATAATCTGTAGCCAGTATTATTTGGTAATAAAGGATATTCATTTTACTATGTCTAGGTCAAACAGAATATGTATTGGTGGGTGGACCGTGAATTTGAATACATGTATTTAAGGGACTAGTGTTCCTTCAATTATATGCAGGCTGACCAGAAAGAAAGTTTCTTAGGAAAGCTTGAGAGAAGATAAATGGAAGAATATAACAAGAGCAGCATGAAGAAGGCAAGGCTGAACTCGTTGCTGACAAACTTGCTAGATGATCCTATACTTTCTGATGTTCCCAAGAACCCAACTTTGGCAGATGTTGACACTCTCATCAGCCTTGAATTGGGTAGTGCCATGCGCATTTCTGTCTTGAAATTGGATGGGTCTACACTTGGTAATATTCACATTACTAATAAGTTTTGAAAATTTTAAATTGCGTGTTTAAAGTTCTGATTCACTAGTTGTTTTGGTGGTATAAGACGTGATCGTGATGAATTCGGCAACGGTCAAGGATTTGAAACTTGCCATCAAGAGGAAGGTAAACGACATGGAACAATCTGGCATGGGTCACCGCCACATTTCTTGGTGAGTTGCAGTCTTCTTTTTCTCCCTAGTCCATAATCATTTCTCCTTTCTTAAAATGAGAAAAAAGTTAGTGAACTTCTTTACTTATTCCAGGAGTTATTACTCAATAGCAATTTCGCTTTAATCATTGCGAGTAATTTTGTCAACAATGGTGTAATATTTGATTAGATTGCATGAGTTCATCTCAGGAAATCCTGATTCTGTGTTACTCTACATTTCAAAAACTTATGCATTTGCAGGAAACATGTATGGTCAAATTATTGTCTGTCATACGATAACAACAAGCTCCTAGATGATAATGATGCACTGCAAAATTTTGGTGTACGAAATAATTCTCAGGTATGTCCTTTGCATTCTATCTTCAAATTTATTTTGTATCTCTTCTCTTGTAATTTACTTTTCTCTATATTATTTTCTATTTCCAATATTGGAATTTTAAGTATTACATATCCTTAAAAGAATCGTTCTTCCTGTGGCATTGATTTATTGTGCGGATTCTCTTTATGTTTATGCTCAAACCAGTCCGAAGAAAAACTTTGATAACCCTTCTTTTATGTGAAAAAGGATATGGTTTCCTTGCATCTTACTTTTTTACATTATATTAGTTTATGGTGCATGCCATTTCATATAGAATTATTTTGCTTAGTTTGTCCTACCCATTCCTTTAATGAAATATAGAATTTGACTAAACAAGAAGTTTCTGTTTATGCAGTTGTTTTTGTTCTTTTGTATTCTTATTTCTTTGTTGAACGTTATTTACAAACATTCCTTTGTTTTTCATCTCTTCTCCACTAATTGAATGATATCTTTAACATAGTGTAATTTAATGATAATTCATAGGTTCAATTTGTACCCTTTGTCATGACAAAACAATCACGGAGGCATTCGAAGAGGAGAAAACACCGTTTTTTTCATGGCCTTTGTAAGCGTTCCTGATCAAAGAAGCCCATGATCTAAGAGACTGAAATCTTTGTTGGTACGTGTTGGACTAACAGAACTTCAACATTTAATGTTGTTTCAACTTGCAATCTCAGCCATTACCCTTTTCTTGCAGACAAGCCAGTATCACACAAAGTTCTGTTTGAATCTTTACTAAATGAAAAATGTTGTCTAAAACCCGCGCCCGCTGCTATGTTGTGGTAAGCTACTACGGGTTGTAGGATTCTTTGGCCTATCCTCCTGCTCATGCTTATTGCTGGTGTTATAGCTAAAATGACTTCATATTATTGTACCTAACATCCATTCAAAATTATTTTTCAATTTTTTGCAAACAATTCGAAAATATGTAAATAAAATTACCCCCAAAAAAATATCATTGGCTTATCTGATGTTGATGTTGGTAAGTAGGTGACTTGTCCTTGTACAAGTAATCGGTGTTTTATTTTGTTAAGTAATTAACTCTATTATTATTGTAACATTACAGAGTTATTGTTTTCATTTATTTTTAATGAATTGAATGTCATAATTATCCCATTTTCCCTCCATCAATAAGGAATATCCCATTTTCTTCAGTTCCAATGAGTGTGCAGAGATAAAACAGCGTCAGCATTGATAGAACAACTCCAATGCTTAAGCATCGTATCATATCCTCTAAGATCAATTATTATTATTATTATTAAAAGCTGTAGTTGTAATCATGAAACACTTGTGTGTTAGAGTGGTAACTCTTTTAAGACAATGTAGTTTTTATGTTCGAGGTTTAAAAGTGTGAATTTTGGATATAATGTGAAATACATTATACTCTTGTTATAGGTTATTATGTTTCTCAACAATGTCATTTGTGCATATTAAAATTGAAGATGCTAAAAGCTAGAATATCAAAATGGTTCTTATAAAAGTGCAACAGTTCTTTTAAGAGACAACCTTATTATGGAAGGTTGAGGCGAAGAGTAAAAACTAATAGTGTTTAGATGATGAATTATAAAGAATAATTCATTCTTATAAATGAGTTATTTGAATAACAAACTTAAAAATATTTTGAAAATTAAAAAAAATATAAGAAAAATTGATTACTTAAAATTAGATGATTTTAAAAATTTACTTGAAAAAAAATGAATATATTACTTTTTCTTTGTATTTTCTTTTTCCAACTTGACATTAGTTGGAACATTTAAATTGTCATTTTTTTTTCTATAGAAAATTCTCTATTTAGTTAAAGTTGGGGTGTCATTGACTTTGTGCGGTTATTATCAACATAAATTTCTTTTGAAATATATTTTATAGATATCTTTTTTTCTCTGGTATAGGTTAATGTTATTTTTTAGTAATGGTGAACATCAATCTATTTTTGTATTATTATTAAACAATTTTTCTATTAACGTTAATTGAAATTATTTTTAATTGATGTTAGTCAAAATATATTGACGAAGAATAAGTTAAAGTTAATTTTTATCAATAACAAAAAATCAATTTTTTTCTCATTTTTTTACTTATAATTAAATTATTTTTCTTTTAATTATTTTTATTTGATGTTATTAAAAATGTATCAATTAAAAATAAGTTATTTTTAATGTTAATCAAAATTCCTTTTTTTCTCACTCAAATTGACAAGTATTATCTGACAATAATCTCTACATCGGTTTGTATCCGAAAAAATTAATTTATCTATACACAACGATTAAAATTTAATAAATTTAAATTGCATTATTTCACAAAACATTTAATTCAGATTTCAAGGGACAATAGCTTCGAGAAGGTTTGGCTCTGACGTTGAGGTTAGGAATAAGCAGCTAGGCTCGTGAACGACATGGCGGAGAAAGCGGCGGCGCCACCACCACCGTCGAAGCCTCTGACATCTCAGGAGTGGGAAACCCTAATCGAGGACTTCCAGAATGGCGTCCACCACAAATGGAACTCTCTGGATCCTCTCTTCGATCTTCTCCTCTCCTCTCTTCTCCGCAAGGACTTCCCTCTCTTTCTCAAGCTCCAACTCCTTGTCTTCCTCGACGAATTCTCCCTCTCCTTCCTCACCTCTCACCACCATCTCCATCGCCTCGTCGAAGCGCTCAAAGCTGTTGTCCATGCGCCGCTCGACGTTGCCGCTTCCACCTTCAAAGACCAGTTCATGGTCTCTGCCACCTCGATTCTCATCTGCACATCAGAAAACGTTGCCGTCGAGGCCCAAACGGAGACTAACCTGGTTGAGCTGCTGCTGACAGTTGTAAACCGGCCTAATTTCGGTTCGGACCGGCAAACGCGCGGCGTGGCGTGCGAATGCCTGAGGGAATTGGAGCGATGGAAACCGGGATTGCTCTCCGATGTGGTTGGACACTTGTGGAGTTTGTGCCAGAGCGAACGTACTCACGCTTCGCAGTGTTACCTCTTGCTCTTCGCATCTGTGATTCACAGCATCGTCGCTCGGAAACTCAGCGTTTCGATTCTCAACACATCGGTTCCGATGATCCCTTTCTACGCGCCTAACTGTGTGACGGATTCGGGCTCGGGTTCAGGCTCGGAGTCAAGTTCGGGATTGAATGTGAAGGAGTTGAGGAGGGCGTTGTCATTTTTGCTGGAGTGGACGCTAGTGATGACTCCTTTCGGGATGATGGAGTTTTTGTCTATGATAATTCCCGTGGCTGTGGCATTGGAATTGCAACCTTCCATGCTGAAGGTGCAGGTGTTCGGGATGATTCATTCCTTTGACCCTGTTCTGTGCCATGTTGTTTTGAGCATGTATTTGCGTTTCTTGGAGGCATTTGAAGGTCAAGAGGGAGAGGTTTCTCGCAGGCTCTTGTTGATTTCGAGAGAATCTCAACATTTTTTGGTGTTTCGCTTGTTGGCTATCCACTGGTTGTTGGGTTTCAATCAGTTGATTTTCGAGAAGACGAAGCCCACCATCGAATTGTGCTCCACTTTTTATCCCGCTTTGTTTGATCCTCTGGCTTTGAAAGCCTTGAAGCTTGACCTTCTTGCGTTTTCATCTGTTTGTGCTCATGTATTGAGGCTGAAAAGTGGTTCTGATGAGTTGATTGATCCAGTGAAGCTGTTTGAAAATGGTCTTGTTTGTGTATCTTCTTTCAAATGGCTGCCTCCCACGAGCACCGAGACTGCTGTTGCATTTCGCACCTTCCACAAGTTTCTGATTGCTTCTTCTTCTCATTCTGACAATGATCCTTCCACCGCAAGAAATCTGTTGGACTCTGCCATTTTTCGCACTTTGCAGGTGCTAAGAATGTTTCTATTTTAGAAGTTGCATTCTAGTTATAGGACCCCCCCTGTATGTTAGTAACTGAAAAGTTCAGATTCCATGGTTAATTGCTGATGCGGGCTCATTTCTTTTATCGATGCTGTGGTTTAGGCATGATGTATTCAAGTTTCTTTGTTTTGTTTTCCAGGGATTGCTTGTGAACATGATGTTGGAAAGTAGAAGGCTGGTTCCTGTTGTCGTAGCCTTTGTTGATCGGTTACTCTCCTGTCAAAAGCATTCTTGGTTGGGTGAGTGCTTACTTCAGAAATTTGATGAGCACTTGCTTCCCAAAGTGAGAATGGATTATAAGTTGGTTTATTGCTTCCCAATATTTGATAGAATTGCTGAAAATCAGACTATACCTCCTCGTGGATTGTTAGAGCTGCTCACGAACTTCATGATTTTCCTTGTGGAGAAACATGGCCCAGATACGGGGATGAAATCGTGGTCCCAGGGAAGCAGAGCTCTTGGAATTTGCCGAACTATGCTTATGCGCCACCATAGCTCTAGATTGTTCCTTAGATTGTCTCGGCTGCTTGCATTTACATGTCTATATTTCCCTGATCTGGAGGTCCGTGATAATTCAAGGTATTGCATAGTGCTGCCTTTGACATAACATATTTTCTAGTTTTCTCCTTCACCCCCTGGCTTATGAATTGTTTCTTGAAATTGAAGATAACTGAAAGGTTTAGAGGGCATGTAAAAATTGTTACCTACCTGTGCTGATATACGGTATTTTTTCAGGATTTACTTGCGTATGCTGGTCTGCATTCCAGGGAAGAAGCTTAGAGACATCCTGAACTTCGGGGACATGATCGTTGGAATTTCGCCATCATCACATCCAACCTCATTTTTTAACGTTCAGTCTCCTCGACCTTCTCAGAAATTCAAGTCATTTAAAAACTTATCATCCTGCATTCACCTTGAGCGTTTGCGCCCATTGCTAGTCAAACAATTTTGGTCTCTGTCGTTGTCAAATTTAGTTGTTAGTAACGCCAATCCTACTTATCTGGAGAGCATCAGAGATTTCAAAGCTCCTGTTGAGGAAAAGGAATTTTCTGACAGTTCCAATACACAGATCATTCCTGAAACGTTAAGGATAAATCAGCCACAAGAACCACTCCGTGTTATGGATTCTAAAGTTGCAGAAATTTTAAATACATTAAGGAAGTACTTTTCCTGCATTCCCGACTTCAGATATATGCCAGGTCTCAAAGTCAGAATATCATGCAGTTTAAGATTTGAATCTGATACTTTTAATCGCATGTTGGGAATAGATAAAACTGTCCCATCCTTGGAAGAGATAGACACACTTCCAGCTATATATGCTACTGTGTTAAATTTCTCGTCATCTGCACCATATGGGTCAATTCCATCCTGTCGTATACCTTTTCTTCTTGGTGAACCTTACAATAAAGATCCTGCGTCTCAAAATGTCTCCCTAAGTATTGTTCCTGTTGGTGTCAATGATTCCAGAGAAGAGGAAAAATTAAAAGCTACTGTTGTAGTTGATTTGGAACCCAGGGAACCCACACCAGGTATAGTTGATGTTCACATTGAAACAAATGCAGAAAATGGTCAAATCATCCACGGTCAACTTCAAGGAATCACAGTAGGTATAGAAGACATGTTTCTCAAGGCTATTGTCCCATCAGACATTCCAGAAGATGAAACACCTCGATACAACTTTAACCTGTTCAATACTTTGTGGGAGGCATGTGGCTCATCCTCCAGCACTGGCCGGGAGACCTTTCAGTTGAAAGGGGGTAAAGGGATTGCTGCCATCGGTGGAACTCAATCTGTCAAGCTTCTTGATGTCCCTGCAGCCTCTTTGATCCAGGCAACTGAGCGCCATTTGGCATGCTTTGTTGTAGGTGTGAGTGGGGAGCCACTTATTGATGCTGTATGGGAAGGGGGAATCATTCAAAATGTCATTTGGGAAGATGCTTCTCCTGATGCCACTTCTGTTTCTCATCACGATACAGGTCCACTCCGTCTTACTTACAATGATGAAGAGTATGAGAAAGGGGCTATTAGCAATACCAGGAAAAGAAACCTAGGTTGTTTTCATGTTCTAATATTCCTTCCACCGCGGTTCCATCTCCTTTTCCAAATGGAAGTTGGAGATGTTTCAACTTTAGTTCGTATCCGTACAGATCATTGGCCGAGCTTAGCGTACATTGATGATTATTTAGAAGCTTTGTATCTATCATAAGAGCTCATGTTTCACCCGCATGGACTAATGCAGAAAGATGAGTAGTCCTGAATCAGCTTGTGATAATGTATGTTCTTTTATTTTTTGCTTTGCAAAACACAGTTTGTTTATCCGTGGACTGTAACTGTGCTGTACAATAAGAAATCATTTTTTCTTCTATTCATTTTAAGAGTCCATATTGGATGACATTTGTTCTCATGAGACAAATACATAATTGTATCATCAAGATTTGTTTTTCCCATGATGATAATTGAGAACAATTTTGCACTTGATATGGAATTACTATTACACTCCAACTTGGTTTTCTATGTGTAATATGCTAGCAAACCTGACCTTTGGAGGTATAGCATATATTCCTTGTAAAAAATATGTGGGTTTGCAGTTCTATAAACATAAGTTTTTTAATTCATGAAGCCAAACCCACCTAGTAGAAAAAGGTATTTGTTGTGCTTAAACTCTATTGTAGCTTCATATCTTGCAGTTCAAAAAATTCAGTCACTTCAGTATTATTATATTGGAAAGCTTTAAATCAGCAACGACGGAACTAGAATTTCTAAGATTGCTTGAAATACAATGACGACATACAATCTCTCTTGCAGGTTTTGTGAAGATTTTGTCCAGCCTTTGCAAGGGTGTTTTGATTGCTTGTAGTCATAAGGGTTGGGTAGGTAAAGCAAGATGGTATTTTGATCACATGGTGAAGAAGTATAAAATTATGCCCGAAATCAAGCATTATGGTTGCATGGTTGATCTATGTAGTAGATTTGGTTGTAAAAGTGTATTTCTCTTTACAAAGAGGAAGGAATGAGAAAGATCAATATTTATCTTTTAACTTCTTCATAGCTTTAATAGAAGTTTGAGATATTTTAGAGCAGTGTAGCTTTTAGCTTCCTAACAAAGCCCATTTGGATTTTGGCGTTCAGTTATATCATGTTATCCTTCATTGTTCTGGGTAAATAAGAAAGGATATCATGAACACCATTTGAAGTTGTGAACTACTTTACAATAATTGGTACTCTTCAAATAAACTGTGTTTGTAGTAATTATTTTTCATGATATATTTCAAGAAATGGTGGGACTGGGAAACTATTCTTTCAATTCAATTTGGAGGAGAGGTTGATGTGCTGTTGCATTGTGCTGGTGTTTTTTTTTTTTCAATCCGTAGCCAGTATTATTTGGTAATAAAGCATATTCATTTTACTATGTCTAGGTCAAACAAAATATGTATTGTTGGATTTGAATACATGTATTTAAGGGAGTAGTGTTCCATCAATTATATGCAGGCTGAAAGATAGTTCCTTAGGGAAGATTGAGAGAACATAAATGGTAGAATATAACAAGAGCAGCATGAAGAAGGCAAGGCTGAACTCGTTGCTGACAAACTTGCTAGATGACCCTATACTTTCTGATGTTCCCAAGAACCCAACTTTGGCAGATGTTGACACTCTCATCAGCCTGAATTGGGTAGTGCCATGCGCATTTCTGTCTTGAAATTGGATGGGTCTACACTTGGTAATATTTGCATTACTAATAAGTTTGAAAATTTTAAATTGCGTGTTTAAAGTTCTGATTCACTAGTTGTTTTGGTGGTATAAGACGTCATCGTGATGATTCAGCAACAGTCAAGGATTTGAAACTTCCCATCAAGAGGAAGGGAAATGACATGGAACAATCTGGCATGGGTCACCGCCACATTTCTTGGTGAGTTACAGTCTTCTTTTTCTCTCTAGTCCATAATCATTTATCCTTTCTCAAAATGAGAAAAATAGTTAGTGAACTTGTTTACTGTATTCCAGAAGTTTACTGTATCGCTTTAGTCATTGCGAGTAATTTGGTTAACAATGGTGTAATATTTGACTAGATTGCAAAAGTCCATCTCAGGAAATCCTGATTCTGTGTGACTCTACATTTCAAAAACTTATGCATTTGCAGGAAACATGTATGGGCAAATTATTGTCTGTCATACCATAACAAAAAGCTCCTAGATGATAATGATGCACTCCAAAATTTTGGTGCACGAAATAATTCTCAGGTATTGGAATTTTAAGTATTACATATCCTTAAAAGAATCGTTCTTCCTGTGGCATCGATTTATTATGCGGATTCTCTTTATGTTTATGGTCAAACCAGTCTGAAAAAAAGCTTTGATAACCTTTTTTTTTGTGTGAAAAATGATATGGTTTCTTTACATCTTACTTTTTTACATTATGTCAGTTTATGGCGCATGCCATTTCATATAGAATTATTTTGGTTAGTTTGTCCTACCCATTCTTTTAATGAAATGTAGAATTTGACTACAAGAAGTTTCTGTTTATGCAGCTGTTTTTGTTCTTTTGTATTCTTATTTCTTTGTTGAACGTTATTTACAAAAATTCCTTTGTTTTTCATCCCTTCTCCACTAATTCAATGATATCTTTAACACAGTGTAATTTATTGGTAATTTATTCCTGCATAGGTTCAATTTGTACCCTTTGTCATGACAAAACAATCACTGAGGCATTCGAAGGGGAGAAAACTCCGTTTTTTTCATGGCCTTAATAAGCGTTCCTGATCAAACAAGCCCATGATCTAACAGACTGAAATATTTGTTGGTACATGTTGGACTAACAGAACTTCAACATTTAATGTTGTTTCAACTTGCAATCTCAGCCATTAGCTTTTTCTTGCAGACAAGCCAATATCACACAAATTTCTGTTTGAATCTTTATTACATGGAAAATGTTGTCTAAAACCTGCATATAGTTGTACCTAACATCCATCCAAAATTATTTTTCAATTTTTTGCAAACAATTCGAAAATATGTAAATAAATTTACCCCCAAAAAAATATCATTGGCTTATCTGTTGATGTTGGTAAGTATCATATCATATCCTCAAATCTTCAGCAACTTTGACAACAAGAAATTCTCTTGCTAGTTTATAGTATTTTGTTTGTCGTAAGTTTGTTGAGGGAATTAAAAAAAAAATCTCATTTCATGGCTGTCATTTGAGCCTACGACATTCGTATTGGATTGGGCCTGAAGAATGACAAATGGAAACGGAATAGCCCATGTTTGTATATACTGATAATTGAGATTTATTTACTTTGTATATACTTAATTTACAGTCCTATTAACAACCACCTTAGTTTGTAATTATTCTTTTTTCCTTACTAATATCAGTATTTACAATAGTGAAGAATCTCCCTATAAGGTAAGGAGACAAGTAATGTATGCATGTGAGAGCTACAAAGCCTATTTAAGTAAACAATCTACCACAGAATTAAGAAGAACCCTAAAACACAATATGCTTTGTTCAAAGAAAAATCTTATCATCACAGATCTTGATGTGTTGCAATAATGGTCAGACAACAACTGAGGAACCTCCTACACGTGCTAACTGAAATTGTCACAACACTCTTTTAGAAAGATAAGGACATCACTGTGAGTTAGACCTGAAAAAAAAAAAAACCAACCTCGTATCTGACATAAATTCGAAGAAAAATTGAGTACACCGTAATATTTATAAATTCCTACCGTAATATTTATAAATTCCTAAGCATATTTTAAATTTCAAATATTAGTTTTAGTAAGGTAATTATTAAAAAAAAACATTTTATAAACTCAATAAAACCATAGTTCATTATAAAGTTATTTTTAAAATGATGGCTTTTTTTATATTAAAGTGCAGTGTATTTATTTTATTTATTTAAAACTAAAATAAATATTATAGAAAGAAAAGTTTAACCTAATATAAATAAAATTCAAATTAATTATATGCATTATTATATATATAAATGTTCTGTAAGCACTTAGGTTCAAGTTAACAACATAATCTATATTTATGAATGTTCTACTTAAAATGTAACATTCATATTATATAGTTGTAAATGAAATCGTGAAGTTATAGACATTTTGTCCTTGATATTGTGAAAAGGTAAAGTGATAGTTATCCAAAACATTAACATAAATTAGGTGCTGTAAAGAAAAAACTAAATAATTAAATTATCCTAAACAAAAGTATGAACTAGTGCAAATGAATTGCCACATTACGACAGACGTACTCACAAAAGTGATGATATTGCAACAGCGGATACAAACAGATAGAAACATAAAAAGTATGACACAAAAGACATTCAAAATAAAATTTATATATATATATATATATATATATATATATATATATATATATATTAAAAAATTTATATATTTATCAAAATTAAATAATTTAATTTCAACAATAAATAATTCAATCTCTTAATTATGACATTAAATCAATATTAATATAATACAAGACAAGATGTAAATTAAATGTTTGAAACTCAATTTTGGATTTAACGCCCACATAATAGCTGGTGAGAATTAACAATAATAATAATAATTAAATTCTGTAATTGTAATTAAATGTAATCTTTATTAACAATATATTTTATTCTATCCTAGTTTATGCCCGTACTTTTATTCAATTAACACTACCAATATATTTTATCCTCTAAAAGTATTATTTAACTGTAGAAAGTCAAATTCGGTCTTGAATGTACAATTCTATTCTTTATAAATTGCAATTGCACCTTTCATCTCTAAATTTTTAAAATAAATCTGATTTTTTTAAAGTAATAACTTATTTAAAAAAAGAGAATTATAATATATTAAAATAAAAAATTATTATTATTTTAAAAAGAAACATATAAAATAAATATATAAAAAAAAATTTAAAATTTAAAAAAAAAAAAAAAATAAAAAAAAAAAAAAAAAAAAAAAAAAAAAAAAAAAAACTAAAACTTAAAAAAAAAAAAAAACTTAAAATAGTACAAACTCGGTCAATATGATATCAGATTGTTAATAGGATTTTCTTTTTTTCAGAAATAGTATTATTAATTACTTATTCATGTAAGATTTAATAATAAAATTCAAAATTACATTTAAATACATATTATAACTTTGTGAACAAATTTTCTTTTACTGTATACTGCATGGAAGTACTAGCACAGCATAGGATTATGGGTTAAATTGGTCAAACTTTAATTAATTATTTCTTAAATAAATATTTTTTAAATAACAAATTATTTTAAAAAATAGATAGAATTTTATTCATTAAAAAGGTAAAAAATACTTATTTTTAAGATGTGTAGATTGGACAAACATATAAAGAATAAAATTTGTTTATTTTATTAAAAAAAATTAAAAATAACACAAACAAATCATCCTGTTTTAACTTAATCGATTGTTGTAGTTTGACTAGTGAGGTTGTAAAAAAAGTTTATTTTATAAAAGAAATATTTTACACTTAATCTTACTAGCTTTTCAATGACTCATATTAGTATAAGTTAAAAACTGTGTGGTTTATCTTGATATATAAACTGGGAACAATAAAAATAAAATACTTTTTATCTTAAATACAATTTTAAATATTAAAAGTCATCCTGAAAAAGCATCTTTCTTAACATGGAATGATTTGGCCATAAGCATTTTGTAAGAGATATAATGGGAATATAGGACAATTTTGTAACGGAAAATTTGTCGATTTCCTTTTGATGTTTTATAATGGCAAATTACACACTCTTTCAATCTGTCACTAATTCAACTTCAAAGCTCATTCAAAAATGACAACACTTTCCATCTGTAACAAACCATTGCCACTTCTCACTCAAAATAACAAATAACACTGTCACTATTCTGGTTAAGTTTTTATGAAGCAAGATCACATGATCAACAAAAGCCACCGCTTCTTTTTTATTTGTTTTTATTCCATTTCAACTGTCATTACTGTCATAAAGTAAAAATATACACCAACACGTTCTTCATCTAACACAAACTGAATTCAATCTTTTGAATACCATTTTTTAAAATCTAAATATATAGATAAAAAATAACCCAGAAAGAAAGTTTTCTAACTTGTGAAATTTTGTTAACAGTTACTGTAAATACATGATTCTCTTTTGTTTTGTTAATCTGACTATTTCTTTGATAAGAACAGTACACTGCGGGGCACCCCTCTGTACTCCGGATTCTTCGTTTTGTTAACAACAAAGATAAGTCTTCCATAATAAAACAAAAATATACATATTATCTCCAACAAAGAAAAAAAAAAAACAAAATAGAAGCAAGTGTTTTCCCCCAATATATCCTCCCGGTCATCACGGAACTAACTCCAGATTCGCGTAAAGGAAAGAAATTGCAGCGTTTACATTGCCGTCATTTAACTCCTCTTCACCCTTCACACGATTTAAACAAAATACAATGACGATGAAAACCAAATGATTTATATTATTTTTATCGAAAGTGGAAGGACAGGTGAGAGACCTGGTGAAACAGAACCAGAGCACAAAAATGGAATTGGCCACTTTAGTACTTTCAAACCCCAAAGTTGTTGGTCCACAACCAATGAACCAAATCCCCAAAAACACTCACAACTGGGTTTCTTTAGCAACTTGCAACTAACTACATATGCTTAGCATTAGCAACTCATCATCATCATCTTGAGCAATGCTAAGACTATGTTAGTTGATGATGATGATGATGATGAAATTTTGAATGGTTAGTAAGCAAAATTCAGTAGCATGTATAACTCCAGAGTTAGGCACAACAGACAGTTGGTGAAAACATAAATTATAAGCTATCATTGTACCATCAAAAGCATTTGATCCAACAATGAACCCAATGGAATATTAATTCTTACCTACTATAAAAAAATGAAAACAATATCAGAAAAGAGAAGACTTTACTTTACTTTACTTTACCCATGTAATGAATGAATTAGTCATCGAATTGGGCATCAGAAACAACGCTGAGTTCGTCTTCTTCGGGTGGAGCGGGGAAGTTGAGATCTATGAAGCTGTCTTTGAAGCGGGTGGTGGAATCGTTGGCGGTGGAGGAGGAAGAAGGTACCATGTGAGATCTCTTGTGGCCACCCAGTGCTTGACCAGACCCAAAAACCTTAGAACAAAAGGGGCATTCGAAGATTTTACTATCGTTACCCGACCCTTCGCAAATGCTTCGGTGACTGCCCAATGCGCGTGAAGATCGAAACGTCTTCTCGCAACTCTGGCACTGGTGCTTCTGGCGGACTCTTCTGAACTTGATCTCTTCCACTGATCTCTCTTCTTCGACAGCGCCGTTGGTGTTCTTGCTCCAACGGTCTCTGGACAGCATCATGAGGCACATGGCGACGTCCTCCTCGGGGGAAGTGTCGGAGACGGAGCTGACGGGCTCAGGTGACTCCATGAAACTGAGTTTGGGCCGGGCCTTGGGCTGGGAATTGGCGGGCCTGCGTGGGCGCTTGGATCGTCGGCGGGTTGGGTTCTTTGACTCGGTCTCGCTCTCCCTGTCTTGCACGACGGCGCCGGAGTCGAACTCGGGATCTGCGAGCCTGAAACATTTCTTGGGATTCTCTCGCAAGGCGTAGTTGACGAGAGCCTTGTCTTGTTCTTGTTCTTCATTATCATGTTGTGAAGATGAATTGGAAGATAAAGTGTTGAGAGAGTGAGGAAGAGGTTCTGGTTTGGGGGGAAGAGGTAGGGTGGCTAAGTGAGCCTTCATGTGGCCACCGAGGGCTCTGCCATTGGCGAATGTTCTGGAACAGAGCTTGCATTTGTGGCGCTCCATTGCAACACCTTATTCTGATACCTTTGCTTTGGTTTGGTTTGGTTTTGGGTTATTTGGGAACTTAAAAAGGAGTAGGTAACAAGCATTCTTCCACCAATACGACACACACGACCCAAAACTTATGGTTGTGCATATGTGTCTATTATTATTATTATTATTATTCAATTAATAATATTTATTTATTTATTTATATACATATGTATGTATTCATATACTGCGTATTTATATGAGCTGTGATTTGTGAAGCGTCAACACAACAAATTCCAACAGTGACATTCATTATTCGGTGGCAAAAACTAACAAAGTGTGATCGTGAACAGTGAAAAGAGCAGCAGCGAACATGCAAACCTTGCCCCTATGGAATAACTTTTTTTTTTTTTCATTTACTGCTTTATGTTTCTCAATCTTTTTTTTAGCTGCTAATTCTGTTGGGATATATTTCATTCATATATGAATTATAATAATCGATAGATTATATATATATATATATATATATATATATATATAAAAGATATTTGATACTATTTTTTACTTTTAAAATAAGGGTTAAATATGGTTTGGTCCGTTTTTTGTCTTTTAAGTTTCAGTGAATTTTAGAATTAGTTACTCTTTTTCGAAATTTTATATCAATTTAATTCTTCATTTTTATAAATGTGTGAATTTAGTCATTTTTACAAATTTTGTTATGTTTATTTGACATTTTTAATATATTTTATTATAATATTTGAGTTAATATTGAAACGAAAAAAGTGTCAAACGTGTAAACAATTCAAGTATTATCATGAAATGTGCTTGAAACGTCAGATACATTTAACAAAATTTGGTTAAAAAGACTAAATTCACGCATTTGTTAAGATGAATGACTAAATTGGTCAAAAGTTTTGAAAATATACTAATTCCAAATTTAACTGAAACTTAATGGACAAAAAACATATTTAACCCTTAAAACAATTATGTTACCGTTTTTCATTTTCATAGTATATATTTTACTTCAGGTGTATGATGATTCTTTGGTGACCCATTTTTACTATGATTATGCGAGTCACTCTGGATCATCAACTTTGATACCACTGTTAAGGGTTGTATTTATTCTAGATATATATGACATTAATCTTATACAAATAAAATATTTGACACTACTTCTTATTCCAAAATCGTAAAATAGTGTGTTATAGATATTTATTTTTACATAATATTTAATTTTGTCTATTATATTTAATATAAAATTTTAACTCACATTTAAACTATTTTCGACGAATTCTGATTGAGATACTTCATTTTTGTACTTCTCTAACTCTTACTAAACACACACACATACATATATATATATATATATATATATATATATATATATATATATATATATATTACCATTTTGCTGTGAAATGCAACTCTCTCACAGTAAATGGTTGGCGTTCTGTTCCAAATTATAATAAAGATTGTTGTAATCGGTGTTTGGGACACTGTATCACCATCGTGCTTATGGAGACTTTTTCCTTTTTGTATATTTTACCGATTAGATATAGATTATCAATAATTATCCAAATCACCACACCATACTTTTAAAAATATGTATCAACAAATAATAAATCAAAATTAATTTGCATCTTTGAGGAATTTGATCCAGATTCCTAAATTTCAAGCCATGTACTGCATCCTACAATTTGAAGTTGTAGAGTAGTTCCTTTTGAAAACAAACCGTGTTTTTATTCAGAAAAAACAAAAAAAAAAAAAAAAAAAAAAAAGAAAAAAAAAAAAAAAAGAAAAAAAAAAAAAGTTGTAAGAAGAAGAACAAAAAAAAAAGAAGAAGAACAACAAAAGAAAACGATAAAAAAATAACTACAACGAAAATAAAAAGACGAACAAAAAAATTTATAACTTAAACAACTGTTGGTACGAAGAAGAAGAAAAAATAAAGCAAAAATGTGTTCCAACAAAGCTAACGTAAGAACAAAAAAAATAATAAAAAATGAAGAAGGAGGCTTACGTTGGTATGAAGAACTAAACAGCTTCTGCAAACCTTCAACAACAAAAAAAAATATCAAATAAATAGCAAAAGAAGAAGAAAGCAGAAGAAAGCATAAGAAGAAAAAGAAGAAGAAGCAACCATCAACCAACAAAAAAAAACAGCCAAAAAAAAAAGACGAACAAAAAAATTTATAAGTTAAACAACTGTTGGTCTGAAGAAGAAGAAAGATGAAAAAGAACAAACAACATGCAATGAACTCGAAGAAGAAGAAAAAATAAAGCAAAAATGTGTTCGAACAAAGCTAACGTAACAACAAAAAAATATAAAAAAATGAAGAAGGAGGCTTACGTTGGTATGAAGAACTAAACAGCTTCTGCAAACCTTCAACAACAAAAAAAAATTCAAATAAACAGCAGAAGAAGAAGAAAGCATAAGAAAGCATAAGAAGAAAAAGAAGAAGAAGCAACCATCAACCAACAAAAAAAAAAACAGCCAAAAAATATGTAACTTATAAATATGTAACTTACGTTGGTATGAACAACAAAACAGGTTCTGCAAACCTTGAACAACAATAATCACCAAGATATTTAAATAAACTGCAGAAGAAGAAGAAAGCAGAACAAAGCAAAAGAAGAAGAAGAAGAAGAAACAACCATCAACCAACGAAAATAAACAACCAAAAAAAAAATGAAACTTACGTTGCTACGAAGAAGAAGAAAGAAGACCCAATGAAGTGTTGAAGAAGAAGAAAAAAGAAACACAAAATGTTTCTAAACAAACCTAACACAAGAAGAAAAATTCAAATACCTCCGCCAAATGCAATGCCTTGAAGCAGGAGCTTCCGTCTGTCAGCAACCATCAATCAACAATTAATGCTCTAATGCTTCAGCTGAAAAAAAATTACCCAGAAGACAAAAATACCCTCTATTTCAGACACGTGTCAGCATGTTAAGATGTCCAATTCAGTAATTTACCTATACTAAGAATTTCTTAGATATATAGTAGACACAATAATTTGAGTAAGTAAAAGTTGATGTATGGTAACGTGTCTACGTCCTTAGGTGGTAAAGTGAAACATCAATTTCCCAATTCAATCCATCGCTGCTCCCTTCCACTCACCGCTCGCGATCAACACCGTACTTCTCTACTCATTGCATTTTCTTCATTCTTAATCGATACTCATCTTCAAACTTTACCTAATTTTTTCTTCTTTAACCTCATCTTCTCGAATATGTTAGGTCAAAATGAACAAATTTTGCTTGTGAAGAAGTTGGGGCTATTTTTTATGTTAGGCCCTGTACAAAATGAATTAACTTTTGAATACTTGGAGGAAAATATTAATCAATAAGTTTCTACCGTTTGATTTGGTTATACTACTGTCATGGTTTTAAATTGCGGCTGTAGTCTCGCTAGATTCTTGATCCTGCGGGAAGATTGTGGATGATGGAACTGGGGTTGTGAACCACAGTTTAAAACCATGAATACCGATAAAAAAAAGTTGCTAATTTGTCGAATCTTTGTGTGAGACTAGAGGCAAAACAGAAGATTTCTAACTGTGTTACAACTTATTGTAATTGGAGGTTGATTTATTATTAGACTATTGTTATCCAAAATAGTGTAATTGTTTCAAAAATTTAGTTGAATGGTAGTGAGTCATGATTCTATGGAGCTCTTCATATGTAGTGTAGTTTTTCTTCCATGGTTGTAGTTCCGAGACACCAAACAGGCCACGTGTGTTTCAGTATTCTCTTTTTCTAGATTCTTTGATTTCTTAAAAGTGCCGTGTACTCGGGTCTTTTTGAACCTTCTTTGTTTTGTCACTCATTCATGTTCAGCACAGACCTTGAATTTTGAATTTCTTTAAAACTTCAAATCTCCCTCACCCCTTTTTCTGGTTTAGATTTGGTTCTTTCTAAATCATGGGGTGCTACAGAAGGGGAGCTCTTGATCACCTTCGCATCTTGGCTTCGAGATTTATGCCTCAGAATCCAACTTTTCGGCATAGTTTTAGGAGTTGCAAATCTTGGTATTTGAATTCAGGTTCAAAAGGGGCTATTTTTAATGGGTTCTCTTCATGGCGTTCGATTTCTCAGAGACTGGGGGCACAAGGTGTTGTTGGAGTTAATGGTAACTTTCACAATCTCTTTCCTTTGGGGGCTAAGAGACTTTACTGTATTGATCCATATAATGTGCAACATTTCAAGCCAAGGGGACTAAGGCATTGGTTTAAGAATTCTAGAAATGTTTTTGTTGTGATGGTTGGTTCAGGGGTTTTAATCACTGTCTATTTTGGGAACTTGGAAACGGTTCCTTGTACCAACAGAACCCATTTGATTCTGTTGTCAAAAGAATTTGAGAGGAGGCTAGGGGAGCACGGGTTTGAAAAAGTTAAAGTCAATTTTAACGGGAACATATTGCCTCCAATACATCCTCAAAGTGTGAGGGTGACAATGATAGCTAGGGAAATAGTTGATGCATTACACAGAGGGTTGAGAAAGGATAAGATGTTGAATGATTTGGGGTATACATCAGAGCATACTATGCTGGTTGAAGGAGATGGAAGGGAGACATTGAGTGGATTGGTTGGTAATGAAGAGAAAGTTGAAAGGAGTTGGCACGAGGGGGATAAGATTCTTGATGAGAAAAAATGCTGGAAATATGATCAGGAAAGATGGTCAAAAGCTAGTACCTCACATTTGGATGGATTGAATTGGGAAATTTTGATTGTAAATGAGCCAGTTGTTAATGCCTTCTGCTTACCTGGTGGGAAGATAGTTGTGTTTTCTGGTTTGTTTGAGCATTTTCAAAGTGATGCAGAGATAGCAACTATTATAGGGCACGAGGTATTATACTTCTTGTGCTTGGTTTAAGCTTACATAGTAAAACTTACTAATTTGTTATTTGCACATATGATATGCAGACATGTCAGTTTATACAGATTTTGTTGTTAATTAGGTTGGACATGCTGTTGCAAGACACAGTGCTGAGGGGATTACAAAGAAGTTGTCCTTTGGTATTCTACAATTGATACTTTATCAGCTTGTCATGCCTGATATTGTCAACATAGTGTCATCCATTTTCTTCCACCTACCTTTCTCCAGGCGGTATGCTTTGTTCATTGTCTCTTTCTAACCAATTTATTTTCTGTGTGGTTTTTTGATGTATGTTAAGTGTGGAGCAATCTTTTCCTTCCAATAAATTGTTTTGCTACACTAAACAGAACTAACAGTTTATAACAATTTGACTGTTGAAATTTATACTTAATTTTTTTCTGATAGCAATTAATTTTCTATAAATCTAATAAGATTCTAGTACATTACAGGAGAACAGAGTAAAGAAAAACAGAACCAATTCAAGCTTAATTACTGCGAGGAATCTGTATGCAAATTGCATGCTTACTATTACTTTTAGTGTAACTTAAATAAATATAGTATACTAATGTAGTCTTTGTACCATGGTAAGATGAATCAGCTGATATAGATACAAGTTGAATGGCACTGTTGATATTGGTTGCTGTTGCACAACTACAATCAATAATTTTCCTTTCCAGTCAGATTCCTAATCACAATAGAGTATAAGAACATACGATTGGAAAAAATATCTCTAAATCTAGTTCATTGGTATGACTCAAACTACCTGAAAGAAAAAGTATACCATTCACCATTGGTATAATCAATGCATAAGAGTCATGTGAATGAATGACTTTGTACACGATTCTTCAATGCATTAATTTCATGCTTACAGGATTTCCATGCTTGTTATCTAGGGATGAATTGTGCAAATATATCTCTAATGCTGGTGTTCTTGGACTACAAATTTTGTAATATACCTAATGTATTAACTTTTGTTTAGGATGGAAATAGAAGCTGATTACATTGGGATGCTGCTAATTGCATCAGCAGGGTATGATCCCCGGGTGGCACCTGGAGTGTATGAAAAGTTGGGAAACATTGGTGGTGATTCTACCGGAATGGATTATCTCTCTACTCACCCTCCTGGTATACAAAGAGCAGAATTTCTGGCACAACCTAACATAATGGAAGAAGCACTTAGCATATATAGAGATGTAAGAGAAGGACGTAGGGTTCAAGCTTTTCTTTAGGACTGCACAACCAACACTTGTGTCTGCATCTGTTTGTTACAATACTCTTTTTTCAACACAAAAATATGGGAATTATCAACTAAATAGACACAACTGTTTTTTTTTTTCTTGTGTCACTGGAAATATAACGTTTTGCTCCTATGTCCATCAAATTTCCTAAGATTTGTAAATAGTGTGTGACTAAATATCTATTGTTGTTCCACCGTTTGTTTAGAAAATTGCAAAGCAACCACAATATTTTAGCAATAAAATAGAAAGGAATATATGAACAGTTTTTAAAGGAATAAAAATAAGCTAATTAGTACAGGAACTAAATTTGAAAATAATTTAAATTTTCATTTTGATCTTGATAGTAGTATTGGGTGTAACGGACCCAATGAATGCGGGGTGATATTTAATTATGCTCAACCCTAAATTCTAAAACATACAAAAATTTAAAGCTGCAAAAATAAAGTCTTTGGTGCGACGTGCTTATGCATAACATGCAAATAATAATGTTTCAATCCGATTCATATTATTAGTTCACTCCAGATTGAGCTAAGAAAATATCAATTTAAGTCAATTCACTTTTTGTTAGTCAAAAAAATTTATAATATGGGTACAGGGTCTAACTTATTGATACGTTTCAAAATGAATTACATGCAAGTACTTTTTTTATTGGCAAAAACTTGGATTCAAAATATTTTTTTGTTTTGAATCCGAATTTATGTAGTCTAAGTATATCTTATTTTTATCATGAATTATTTTTCTTGGTTAACAACAATTGTAGTTTTATCAATAAATGATCCACTAATTCAATAGCCAGGAAATTATAAATGGATCCATTTTTTTTATTGAAGATTCGGAATAGATGGACTCTCTAAGAATATTATAGGATGATAAGATAGTGAATTAACTCACCTATGAATATTTTTTTTTTCTTTTTACAATTTATTGTATTACAATAAGAATGAATTAATTTAATTTATTTTTTATAATAATAAAATCAAAATATTCATCTAATTCTCGAAATATTATTATAAAGATAGTAGTTAAAGATTAAGTAAGAACGTATACAATTTAATAAAAAAATTAATTAAACATTAAAAAATTATTCAAATATTATTCAACAACATTCTAATATTTAACAATATAAAATTGTGAACCTACATAATTAAAAATAATAAATAATTATAACAAAAAGAATTTAAAAAAATTGTAAAAAATGTTGATAAATTAAGTAAATCAACACACTTTCAACTTGGTTCGAATGTGTTCAACCCGTAAATTAAGTGAACCAAATTCAATTCAATTCACTTTTTGAAAAAACTCATTTTGATATCTATGCATGGAAAGTAAACAACGGCATATATATTATTTACTCAATATTATCATTAATTCAGTGGTCTTGCAATAAATAATTTGGAATTAGGCATTACAAATATTTTTCTGAACTATGCCTTCAGTGTTCCTGCTTTTGGAAACAAGCTATGAAATAACAAGCGATTCGACTTAGCTCTGCCCGTGCCCGTGAAATTTATGTGTACTGCCACGAGTGCAGTTTGAAAAATAGAGTTGAACAATTTATTGATCTTATTATAAGATCAGAGCATTTTCAAGAAACATTAACTATAACAATCAATAGTGATTTCTACAACAGCTCAATTTTAAATATTTTAATTTTGTGAGGATACAAATTAATCTGATTTGTTGAAAAATACTACCTGTAATTAAAAATTGTACGCCACCACAACAGAAAAACGAAAGATTAACATACATCAGACATGTACCAGCCAAATACGATGTAAATTATACTAATCGGTTAACTTAACAGACTTCAGAGTTTAGACTTCCGTAAGAAACATACTAATCTTGCGAAGATACTAAAACCTTTAGGAGATAAATGAACACTATTCTGAGGAAACTGGTGGCAAATCCCTTCAAATATCGAAGGCAATGAAAGTGACATGTATGATTCTGCAAGGCAGGTTTGCTTTTAGGGGAATTCACAGACCTATACAAGCAAAACATTGAATCAGAACTTTAAAGAGGGGGGCAGGGGGATTTTACAAAAACCTAGAATTTGAGAGAGTTCAGGTTCAGAGCTCAAATTGCATTAAATTTTGAAGCAAAAAAAAAAAAAAAATTTGATAGCCACTACACTGTTTCGAGTATCATGAACCCTTTTATACATAAAGATAACAGTCTAGAGATAAACAAGTTTCCACGTCAACGTGAACATTATAATTAATATGGACAGACAAAAGGAAACTTCATTGATACTTTGCAGTGCATTTGATAATTTGCCTTAGGCACTAGTGTTCATATGGATAAAAATTAGTAAGCAGAATGATTTTTATCATCTTAAATACGAAGGAAATTAAGTACAGGTGGTCTAGGTTTTAAAGTTCCCTTTTGGGAATCAACTTGCTTCTACAATGGCCAAGTCAAATTTCCCAATGTTTTCGGCGACACATTTCATGCATTGCAGATATTTATGCAAAAAGCTTGCTTCAATCTTCTTAACCCGATTGATATCAAACATCATCATTGCAATCTGATTAAACAAGAAAGATCAGTATATTACACTATAATTCCCGATGGTCCCTACAATGCATGACCACAACGGGCTAGAAAATTAGGGAACAAAAATGAAATATCGCAATTATGGCTATTATACAAAACTCGGCAGAACTATAAAGTAAGACAGATATACAGAATACTCCCAAGTGTGCAGTTAATTAGTAATTGTTGTAGAAGGCATATAATGAAATTATTTCTAAAAAAATCTTTATCTCAATCTTTTCATCAACAATTTATCGCACATTGAGTATTTTCATAAGAATAAAGACGCACAAGATGCTCTAAATGGTTCATCTATAAAGAGAACCAAAACCTCCAGTGTAAACAAAAGTGTTCCGCAACATGACACACAAACGCACAAAAATGTGCTCAAAATAATGTTAAATAGTTAGTTATAGATGCCTAGAAATTATTACTGGTAAAAACAAAATCTTGTTTCAAGCTGAACATCAAATCATAGAAAGTTGCGGCAATCCCATCTACGCCTCCTGATCTTCAAGTAGTCTGCTTTTGGCCTACAACCAAAAGGAGTAGGTATGGCTTCACTAAATGGTTTAGTTAATGGGTGCGCGCAAACAAATGCAGGGAAGAAACCAATCCACCAATCTTACATACAAGATTAGTAGTTATAGAAACACATGGTCAAGCATCAGACAGACAAAATGCCCGTTGTCAATGAATATGGTGATATTAGATTACGCATGTATCTTGCACGTTTGGTCAAATATTAAATCTCGTACAAGAATTGATAGAAAACATACCCGAAAATTAATTGTAGAAAGAACATCATGGAATCCTAGAGATGCTAGCTACCTAATTCAGAAGAAAAATCCAATTGTCAGGAAATCACAATGAATGCAAACTAGTTAACCTAAACAGACGGACCACTTAGCCCAAATTTTCCCTAGCTCATTTAATACTTTTTACCAAAGAAAAAATGTACTCATCTTAAGAATCCCCTTTAAATTAATTATCTGATCCATATTGAATATACCAACAGCCTGAAAAGTAGTAGGATTATTTGGGATTTGGCTCTTCTAAGACAGAAAAACAAAAGGTTCATAATTCAAAACGTTTAGTGCATGTTTGAATTATATTCAATTCTTCCATAGCTAATTCCAATTCCAGGTTTCAAGCTAAAGCAACAAATAGTTGTCTCCACTTTTTCAACTTTTAGAACTGATGGAGTCAGAAACAATACGGGTAGTTATCGAAACACAAACTTAAATCTGTTAAGCATGTAAACATAATATTAACAGTTGATTTTCTCATTAATGACCTAATATTTGATGCACTTTAAAGTGAATTTTAGACGAAATTGTTCCGAGTTATGTCCGTTCACTATACAGAAACACCAACCACCAGGATTATCTATTCAAACTGCCATTTCAGAATAATAAAATACACATACGTATGTACAACAACAAAATTCAAGTACCATCCGCTACATCCCGGAAGTAAACCATAATTCTTATAACCCAGAACTACCTAATTTTCCAATTTCTTCTAAAGTGCACCTCCCATGGAAAGGACACGAATTCAAAAAGATAATCCATGGTGAATCATTTCTACTATGCATAGAGTCAATAATATTACTAAGTCAAAGGCGTTCGAAATTTCACTCGAATACATTGAACATTCTAAAAGTGTTAGTGCAACTGACGATACCTTCGGGAATCCAAGCGGACGTGCGGCTTGAAATTGAAAGCATAGAATTCATGAGCGCAGAAGCCGTGGCCGTGTGGTACGGCATCATCGATACTACACACGAACTCAACTCTACAGGCAACCTTATCACACAAACGCAACACAATGGTATTAGCTACTGACACAGTAACACCACAAAGAAGCCTCCGTGAAATGCATGAAGGTGTTCGTTATTACCTGATAGTGGATTGCGAGAGTGGTTTATTGGACGCGATGCGAAACGGAGAACGAGCCGTTTTCGCTTCCGACGCGACGCGAAACGCCGAACGGCCGGCGGAGCATGATCGGACTATCAATCTGGCGGCGGTGGATGACATTTTCGTGATCGGAATCGTTTGAGATCCTCGAAGGGTTTTGGAAGTCTAAAACCCTATCTCTCGTGTGAGTGACACACGGTACTTGTCACACCGTCATTAGGCTTGGGCTCGCCCCAAAACATGCACGGGCCAAAATTTGAAAAAATAACTTTCTTCTTGCACCCTCATAATTTCTATATATATGCATCTCCATTATTTTTTGGACTTTCGAATCACCTATTCCGGAAATCTTCTGAAACAAACATTCTGGATTTTTTAGAGTATATTTTCAAAGCAGAAACTTTATAACAGAACTTCTATAATAAAATTTTTAGAATAAATTTTTCAGAACACATAAAATACATTGTGGAATAGTTTTTCATAACAGAATTGTTGGAACAAGCTTTCCAGAACATATGTGATATGAGTTTTCTGAAATGAGTTTCTCAAAACAAATCTTTTGAAACACATGAAATACGAGCTTCCCCAAATGAACCTTTTTCTGGAACACGTTTTCTTTTCTTTTTTTTTTTATGTGGCGGCGAAATGGTTGTGTAATGCAGTGAGAGAGTATATTTTAGGCCTATGGGATGCCATTAGTAATAATTGTGATGCAGGAACAAAAAACCCCCAAAAAGGTCCAAAGCTTTTTTTTGTACTAGTTTATAGACTACTTGAGTATTAGCCTCAACTTAAAAAAAAAAATTCTCTACAAATAAAAAAAATGAAATGAAAAGAAAAGAAAACAAATATCAGTTTTTTGTATAAACTAAAATTATTTTAAACGCAAGTTAAAAAAATTCAAATAAGACAATACCAGCAAAGTTGTAAAAGTTAATTTAAAACCAAAAATGAGTTGATTTCCCCTTCTTATTTATGCTTTATTTAGCTGCAGAGAAAATAAAGTATGTTTAGTGAAGAGAAAATGGTAGTGAAAAGAAAAGAAAGAAAAAGAAGTCGACCACAGGATTCTTATAAAACATTGAATTAAATAGAATTTTAAAATATTGATTAGACTTCATCAATTATCTAATCATGTTTTTTTTTTATTTAACTTATTTAAAGAAAACAACTTGAACTGTACCTTCTTGGGTCCTGGTTCAAAATCAACACCTAAGGACCTAAGGATCGATCGGTGAAGACAGAACAAACCATATCAAAGGCTGAAAACATTTATCAAATGTGCGTGTAGAAAATAAAACCACGAAAAGAAATAGAAGAATGAGGCAGAAGTTAAATTTTATCCGTCTCAGATTTCTACTTGTTAAATCATGTGTCTTATATAACCCAAGTGACCGAATTGGTTATTTGATTTTTCATTGTTTTTAATGCAATCTTGAAAATTATCTTTAATCTCCATAACTCAATAACCAGTTTTTCAATTATTTATTAATGGATTGATTTAATCATTTAGGAAATGCATAAAAGATGAAAGAAGCAAAACAACACAACGATATTTATATTGATTCGACTCAAGATGAATTTCCGTCCAGTCTAGTCTTCTCTTAAGTAACCCGAACTTATGAGAATTCTACTAAATCAATAGAGTTACAAGAATTACAAAAACATATATATATATATATATATATATATATAATTCAAGACCTTAGAAGGCTAAGAAACATTATCTACAAATCAAGAACTTCCCAAAATGCAATGCCTTCACCCAATTGCATTTGGACCTTCACTCACCTAATAAATTGCAGATGTAACACTCAATCCTAATACCTGACTTGACCCTCCAAGATTGAATTCACCATCAATCTTCTTGAATGTCCAATTGAATGATCACTCAATCTCAAAAAAATCTTTTATTTAGTTAACTATCAAATTCATCAATAAATTCTGCATTCAACATATTCAATAGATTAACAACTAATCAATACAGTTCAAGTTTAGCTTTTATGTAATCTCAAGTATTCATCACTTATACAAAAGATAAATTCAGGACCAAGTCTAAATCAATTACAAGAACTTTGGACATCAAAATCAACTTTGTTCTGTTGAGCCGGCTCCCCTTTTTAACAACACCGAGTGCCGGTTTATAATTTCTAGTGTATCCAACCACCTAACCTATTTTCACCAAATTCGAGAAATGAAGAAACTGTTCCACTATGGAATTATATTCTATTGCAAATGCATTACCATTGCATTATACCTGTCGAAAAACATTCAACAGCACAAGACGTCAATTTCAACACCATCGTTAATCGACGTTATGAATGTTTGTTAAATACATGTTTCAGGCGTCAATTACACAAGGATAACCAACAATATTAAGATTACAAATAAAAATATCTCAGCACCACGAAACTACAGGTTTCGAATCAGTCGACATAACAGTTATACATAACCAGATTGCTCGTATAAGAATATGCTCAATAATAAATGGAAAATAAAAACTGTCGTGTGCTAAGATTATCTGAATCATTTTATCCCAAACCAAGGAATGATTTTAAGCAATTTCTTCTACATTTAGACAGAGTGTCATACATTTCAACTAACTACTTCTCAGACACTTAAAAAGAAAAAAAAAAAAAAAAAAAACATCACTGCTGTGGGCCGGCACCTCTCACTCTTCCCTATAATCTGGATTCTCCTTCAAAATTACAAAACCTTCAAGAATTGGCGATAGGGGAAGGTATCTGAACAAAAAAAAAAAGAAAAAAAACTGTTAGTATTAGAGAACATAATCGTGGCGTGTTTTAAAATTTGAAGACATAAGTGCATTACTTTTCCGTTGCCAGCTCTGCCCTGTCCCCAGCAGCCAGGAGAACAGGGGTGGAGTGGGTCTGAAAGCCAGTAATTGTTTTAGGACGACCGGCTTGTCCAACAACATCTACTGCTTGGCCAACACGAACTGGCACTGATAAAGGCTTCAAGTTCTCATCCACAGTCAGCAACATCCTTGGCTGTTGCAACAAATTACAGAATATGACTGAGAATAGCTTAAAATGGCATAAGGTAGAGAGTCTGACTGGAAAGAGTAAATGAAACTCAAACAAACCTGCATTGCCAAAACGAGGAAGTACAGAACATAGTGATATTTCCCCAACACAATAGCTTTCATATCTAGGCATGCGTGCAACATGGTAATTAGTCCGGCAAGTGCTGTCCTGTAAAAATGATACAGAATGTTGATTAGAAAATGTTATACTAAAGTTGTATAAGTCCTTTTAAAGTTACCAACACAGTCAGAAAGAATATGTTTACTTACGGTGATAGTAGGAAACGATCAGAATGGTATGGATTAAGTGTTAATAAGCCCTTTCCCAAATGCACAAGACCTTGGGCAATCCGGACCTGTAGATAAAGTAAAAGGAAACGGGTGACCATATATAAACAGTGGAAATAGAAAATAAGGAGGGAAACTTAGAGAAAGCTTACACAAAATAGAAGGCTAGTATCCTTGTAATAATAACTTGAAAGATTACGAAGCATGCCAGCAATTCGGGCATTATTCGTTCCAGCGCCTATTAGACCCAAGGAAATTACTGCCGCCTAAAGCATATAAATTGTTTTAGCTACAAACAATAAGCAATAGTATAGACTCAAATGTTAAAAGTAAAGAGACTTGACATCTCACCATAGCTACTTCTGAATCAGTATCATGGCTCAGTCTGCTTAAGGTATCCATAACATTGACCTGTAATGTTTGAGTAAAACTTTAGCGAAAGTTATAAAAAGTGACGCCTTGCACCCATACAATAATATAATAGTTTGAACTACAAGTCATGGTTTTCAGAGCATGGTTTATTTGTTTCACTTTTGATAAAAGTTAACGCTGCAAATGTGATAAAATGCAAGTAAGTGCACTTTTTACCTTTGGATTTGATATGCAAAGTAGACCAAGTGCGAGGGGAACTGCTCTACGAATATTCTGCTCTCCATACTGTAGAAGATGTTCTAATGATCGAATTGCCATCTCAAGTCCCAGTTCTTCAGCCATGGCTACCATAGCAATTCCAAGTACAGCAGGACCTTGGTGAGTTTCACCTTTATCAAGATGTTGTGAACAATGACCTAAGAGATTCTGGACCTGCAAGAGCCAGAAAATACAAACATAAAAACATGCATAACAATTATGAACATATAAAGGTGCAGCAGAAGTTTTGTTTTTTAAAAACTTCATAAAATTGTACCTTGAGAACATTTCCAGTTCCAGCATAAGCACATGATAGAAGCGTCATGTCACAATACTTTCTAATTTTTTCATTAAAAGTCTTTGAAACTTCGGCAGTTGCCTCAACACTGTCCTGCAGTAACAAAGCACAAATGAAGAGTGAGAATTATACCTTCTTAACAACTTTGACCTCACCCAATAGCAGAACCCGCTCAATATCAATTGTTATTCAGAAACTAAAGAAATAAGATTAATGAGGTGATAAGAAAATAAACTCTAACTCAAGAAATAAAGACAACAGACTGCCGAACAACTGATTACCTGCTTCCCAAGATATAGAAGACCAAGGCCAAGAGGTAAAAGTCGGGTAAGGGGCTCTCCTAACTCTGACTCACTCCTGTCCATTAGTGTATAGATAATTGCTTGGGCAATTTCCTCATTGCAAGAACCCACAAAGATCAAGCCCAGAGAAATAGCAGTGAAAGCAAGCACATCAAGTGATGCTTTAGAATCATTCAGTACACCTGTCAATTTCTCACGTAACTGAAAGAAGCAATGACAAATTAAAAACTTTACACATTTGCAATATACTGTGTATCTCAATTCTCAACAAATATTATTACAAGATTTTCAAAAATATTGAGAAAAACAGATCACCTGCTCATTCTGGGAACCAGCATATGCAATCCCCAAACCCATTATAGCACCAATTCTGATTGATGTGTCTTCTTTATCTGTATAATCACCAAGAAGTGCCATTGCCTGAAAAGGAATCAAATCAGAAGTTCAGTGGAAAGCTGTCATATTCAGAAAACATAAGGATAAAAGAAACTCACAGGATCACAATCGTTCTTGATACTACAATTGACAATTCCGACTCCCAATAATGCACCAGCAATGACATGATTATCATTACTATGGAAGTACTTGTCAAGTTGAGCAAGTCCAGAGTCAACGTCCCACAGCAAAATCATACCCTGACACAATACACTAGTTTTGTAAAACGAAATTCACATGATCGAAACCAATAAAAGTGACTCCATAAGAAAACGCATACCAGACTAGCTGCAGCACTAGTCTTCCCATGCTCCTTATTTTTGAAAAGCCAATTTCCAGAAGAAGCACTACTTGAAGAATCAGAAGGAACAGTCATTAATTTATCCTACACAATGAGAATGGGAAGTGAGGGAAATAGAATATTGAAGAATAGAAGACATCATTAACCCAAATCACAAATAGAATATTAAAATATTAAAAACAGTATACCTGACCAAATCCAGCATTTACAAATGCATTAACAAAAGTTGCAGCAAGGTTCTGTCTAGCTGAATCAACACTTGCACCAGCACTAGCCCGGCCATCAAGCAAGTGCGCCTAGGAGAAATCAATCAGAGTGAAACATAAGTTGACAGCTAACAAACAAAATGGCATACTTGAGATAGAAAAACTAGCACATCTAGAACCTTTTGTTTCTGGTACATAAACTAGAAAACTATCAGTGATGTCTCTGTTAGTACAAAAATTGATTTCCACGAAAAGCAGTCCAGTACAAGAATAATCTTTTTTTCTGAATGAAATACAATTAAGTATAAGAAGAGACGGATGCCACTTTAGCAAGAAAGCAAACACAAAAAAATAACCCAAACCATTTTTGACACACCATTGATGATCAACATATAAATTATTTCGGTTACTAGCCTAGACTCTTTTAAAGTACATCTCCAAATTCGACTGGCAAAATCCAGCACATCAGAAACAATTGTTCCATTAATTAGTAAGAAAATCTCACGTGTGATATATTATTGGAAAATGATTAAATAAACTATGTACAAAAGCATTACAAACAAATCTGATAGGGCAATTCATAACAAGGAAACATTTCAATTACTCTATATAAGAAACCAGAATTCACTGATACACAATACACATAACTATCGACAAAATTTCTTGGATATGACAAGCAACCGTAACAAAAGCTGCAAAAACTAATGTATATTAAAAAGGATCATGACTTATTGTTTTATGAATTTGAACCAAAATTTAGCAGATAAAAATAAAATATCATAGCATTAGAAACCAGTATTCACTGATACACAATACACAAAAACTATCGACAAAATTTCTTGAATATGACAAGCAACCGTAACACAAGCTGCAAAAACTAATGTATATTAAAAAGGATTATGACTTATTATTTTATGAATTTGTACCAAAATTTAGCAGGTAAAAATAAAATATCATAGCATTAGATGTCAATTTATACATGCACAGGATATTATATTTGGTACAGAATTCCTTATAGCAGAAGTTAAATCATCACCAAAATTCACCTTGTATATATCCTCAGGGGACTTGGGCTCCGTAACTTCAATGTCACGAGCAAGGGTGAGATATCCTTCACTTAACTTAGAATTGTTGATGATATCCTGAAACATTTCTCTGTCCTCATCATCTGCTGCCATCTCCTCATCAAGCTCAAAAGTAATTCCCTGCAGATAAATAATAATCAACAATAAATATCTCACAAGATGATCAAAAAGGAGCCCCCAAAAGAATCTGATAGCAGAATCTTGTCAGTATATATGGCCTTTTTAGTTGACAAAACAAGTTAGGCAAATGACATCACTGTTAAAAAATTTACGGGTCATAGCTCCCTCACAAAGAAACATGAACCAAGATAATTTCACAAAGTAATAAACAGAATCCAGGACTTACATGACGTGCAAGCATGTAACAGAATTGCTTCTTTCGCAGCACATCATTACAAGAGGTGAACACCTCTCTCACATGCTGTCACAGCACTGCAACTAATTAGTTTCAAGCCACAATAATAGATACAAAAGATAAAAAATATTTCCTGATTCATATATACACACACACACTCTGAGAATTGAACGCAAACTCCAGGGTTAAACGAGACTGTTAAGAATTTCAGATCCACACCTGCATGTTATCCATGAACAATGCAATTTGGAGTGCATTTGGATATTCTTCAAATTGTTTATAAATTGAATATGCAATGTCCAAAACTAGCATATCATCTGGTCCTGGGAGGTATCTGCAAAATTACATAGAAATAAAAAAATATAAATCTACAGGATAACATGTTTGTCAGAGAAAGAAGGTTAATTTACCCCAGACAACATATAGAAGAAAAAATCAAAAACAGCATCACATTTATATGCAAAATGTTAAAAAGTCAAAATAGAGTCCTCCTAAAAAATCTTTTGATTACAAGCCAAAATACACCCATAAACCTTTGCATTATTATAAAATAAAACATCACTCTCAAATTTCAACACCAAACTTAGAAGCTTCGGAACCTCTGTAACTATTAAAAAATAATTGTCAGTAAAACCAGACTCCCAATCTACAGTATCCTCAGCACAACTGTAGTAAGAGATCCAACCACAACTTAAGCAAACAGCAGTTCTCATTCCTAAAGTATTGGAACACTCAAACACTTATAGAAGAGACAAGGATGATAAACTAAGATTGCTTAGTTACTAAATAATTTAGGTATAGGAATTTAGAAATGAAGAGACATCATAGAAATAGAGAACCAAATGAAAAAGCATGAAATTGCAAAACAAAAAATACAATTAATCCATAAAAGATACACACGTTCATATGCCATGATAAATTGTTACTCCCTCCAGTCCTTATTATAAGACACCTTCTAGAAGCGCTATATGGTCCTTTTCACAAGGCACTTTATATTATACTTCCAATGATACATTTAACTTTTATTACTTATTCATCCTTACTAAATGTTTTCGGTATGTATTTTGGGGTTTGTCTGCAACGATGAGAGCTTATAGTTCACGTACTTTTCAATGAAATGTTATTTGGACCATTTTCAACTCCTAAAGATTGTGCCATTTTCTACAAACTTCCATTCATTTATAGGTCTCACTCAACTGACTATCCAGTTCTCATCCATGTAAGCTTTGATAAGCTATTTTCTCACTACACATTCTCATCCACATATCATTCCACTCTTTCTATGCAAAACCTGATTACAGAATTAGAATTTTCAATCTAGTTGGAGAAGTTATAAAGAGAACTTATCAATTCTTGATTAACAATCTCAATGTCTAATCAGATTTTGGTATTCTAAAAAACAAATGTCTTAATGTCTCAACGCATTAGTATAAAATATCAGAATAAATATATGGTTGATCGTTAAGCTTCCCATGCATGACTCTCTTACGCTTTAAAATCTCTGTACATCACACAATGCTCCTAGGAAAACATGCAATTATTATGAAAAAAATTAATGTTTTTTAATTCATATACAAAAATTAAATGTTGATTATTGAGGGTAAAATGGTGCCTATTTTTTTACCACGTAATTTGGTTAATGGTGCCTTGTAATAACGACAGGAGGGAGTGTTTTTTCCACTATTATGAACTCAATTGAATTTTCTCTACATAAACCAAGCCCTGTTTGCATTACCTTGCTGAACTGGTGAGATATAGGCAAGTTCTTTTAAAATTTGTTTTGTCAACATGTGCACTCAACATGCCAAGGTCTTCAACCTAAAATGCAATACAAAAAGAGATTTAGTTCACAGGACAAAGTAACTAAGCTAAGCAACAGCCTAAAAGGAACTGGCATAATACCTCCATCAAAAGATCAACAGCTTCAGGTTCTGCATTATGCTGCAGGACATTTAAAATTAATTAAAATAAACAAATAAATAAATAATAGTCTTCCATTAACATATCTAATTGCATCTATATTCCATACAGTCTACAACTTTTTGAATAAAATGAATGCAATATACTGTACCTTCATGTGAAAAGCAACTATTTGTTGCACGAGTTCCATGAGATCATCTATGGGAGTTTCTTCACTCTGTAAAAGCATTTCATATTAAACAGAAACAGGAAAGAATTAGATAAATTTTAACAGTTCACACCACTTACCTTAAATACAGATCATGAGAGAGCCAAGGGATTCTAATTACAAACATCTAGACTATGGTTGACGACATATAAAGTAAATTATTAAATGAACTACAGAAGGTGATTCATGCGTATTCATTCGACTAATTTATATATCGACATTTAAATTTAAATTAGCCAGATATCCAACCTGTCGTTTTGCGTATTCTTGTGCAATCTCTCCAGCCAGATTCCTGATACCAACAAAAACACATAACTAGTAAGATTAATGACAACTCCTCAGTCAGAATTCAATCACCAGAATTCTAACTTTCCAAGTAATTATCTTCGATAATGATAACAAAAAGTCCCAAACAACGTTATTCTCACCTAACATACTCATGGCCCCAGGAACCAATATCGCCCTCTGAACCCAGTAATCTATACTTGAGGCTTTCCTGACAGATCAATAAGAAATAATCAATACAAAAACCGATTTGTAAAGGCCCTAAAAGGCATCTAAATGAAAGGACACCACCATGCTGGAACACAACCAAACCAACACAATCACGAAATATATTTTCAATTTTCAATTGCTAACAAAGCAAACTAACTTACTCGTTCTCCTTCGGCAGACATTGTAAGCGCCAAAACTGACAATATATCTGCAAGGTACTTCTGCATTGAGGAACGACAACTAGATTAACCAACAGTACAAACACCATACTACTACTATCCAGTACTAAGGCAGCACCATATCCATAACAATACCTTCAAATCAGACTCCGCCATAGTTTCATAATACGTCTTAAGAGTTCCATAGTGCGGGCGCAGAAACTTCAAGGGTTTAGGAACGGAAGTCATGGAGCTCGTGGAAGTTCGAATTTCTTGCCTACAACAAAACCACGCATTCCAATTCAAAATACGTAATCAATTTTTTTTAAAATAAAAAAGCTAAAAATCCCCTTCCAAATTAAAATTTATTCCTTTAGAGCATATTACTAGGTTTACCTCATGCTCTCTAGTGCAACCTTCTGCAATCCCGCGTCGGCATCTTGAACCCTCTCAACGTAAAGGTCTAGCTGCTGCTTCAACGCCAAATCCTCATCGGACTGCACAAATTGCGACAGAAACAATCGATTTTAATTTCTAACTCTCAAGAAATAGCCTAACAGGCATTAGAGTTGAGGAAGTAGTGAAATTTTGATGCACAGCTTTTGAACTTACCAGATCTTCGTTCTCGACCTTTTTCTTTGAAACGGCGTCGTCTTTGGCCGCACTGGTGCTGGCGCTGGTGCCGGCGCGGTTAGGATCGGGCGCCATCGAAGAAATTGGAAACCCTAAAAATGACTGAGGAAGGAAAGGGGGTTGAACTACGACGGAAAAGAGATGAAAATCTCGCGAGCAGAGTGTTGTGGTGCCAGAAAATTAAAGAAAGTAGCACTTTGGAACATATATCAATCAAAGGTTTCTTGCTGCCGAGGATTTTGTCACATTAATGGGCCTTCGCCCACTCCACAAAGGCCCAGCAAGAAACTCTTATCGACTTCTTAAAAATTCATTATTTTTATTATTATTATTATTATTATTATTTTCTAATAATAAAGAAAATACTTTAGAATAATTTTGAGGGGATACGTAATTAAAATAAATTTGGTGTTGGTTAATGTTGAAAATAAGTGCATAATGCATCTATAACTATATATAAAGGGGATTCCCTCTTTTGTGTCCACATTTCATAATTCCAATTTTACCCTTTACAATTTAATTATTTATTAAATTTTTAAAAATTAATGGTTAATTTTACAAGTTT